>MWVX01000650.1_pt1 | contig 11271 bp, 11 predicted proteins | sample 1047311 | NCBI WGS metagenome assembly MWVX01 (sample SAMN06349984, study PRJNA376086) | soil metagenome | isolation source: MtG-4 sample Antarctic (ecotone) soil | place: Antarctica | collected 2015-01-13
ACAATACACCGCCTAATGCAAAACCGGCAGTTATAGCTATTAATACTCCTGTTTTCATATATTTTTATTTTTTGGTTTTAGCAATAAAGCTCATAAATAGCAAATCCTTGCTAAGTTTGCATCATTATCAAATGTTTAGTTTACTTTTAAAATGGAAAGTTGCTCAATGTTTGAATGATACTTAAAATTTTATCTCATTTTCAAATCAAAAAAATAATAACTATGAATACAAGCGAAAAATTACTAAGTGAATATGGTGATCGTGAAAAAGGCGCCTACCTTGGTGCGATTGCATCCATCGCCACTGCCGACAGAGTTGCAACCGATGAGGAAATTGAATTTATGCGTGCACTTGCTGAAACCGCTGATTTATCTGAGCAGCAGGAAGAAGGTGTTGTACAAGCAGCAAGAGAAATGTCAGGCGATGAATTGAAGAATTGTCTTGACATACTAAAATCAAGCGACCTGCGCTTTTCATTAATTACTGATATTATGAGCTTCGCCAATACAGATGGCAAATATTCGGAAGAAGAAAAAAGAAACATTGAGCAAATGGCGAAGTATTTAAATATTAATCAACAGCAATTTTCGTTGCTGGATTTATTTGTCAAGAAAACAAACGAAACCAGCCCACAAAGCCAAGAAGTTACTCAACCTGGTTTTCTTGAGCGTCTGGGCTTGAATAATAAATTCAAAGATGCCGGGATTAATTCAAACAGCCTTACAAAGGGATTGCTCGGTATATTAGGACCAATGGTGCTGGCAAAAATGCTAACAGGCGGTTTATCCCGTAATAAAGGATTTAATACCAATATGCTTAACAGCAGGCTGGGCAATCGCAATCCGTTGACCGGTGCTGGAGGTTTGGGACTTGGCTCACTCATCTCGCTGTTAAATAGCGGACGTGGATATAACAGTATGGGTACCTTAATCCCCAAACTTTTTGGGCCGCAAAGCCAATCATCTAAGTTTAAGTAGCATGGTTTGCTAATAGATATGCTTAACAAAAAAGAATAATATGAATTTTCTTCTACAATTACTATTGAATGCAGCCATCCTTTTCCTTATTGCTTATTTATTGCCTAGTGTAAACATTAAAAATTTTGGAACGGCTATCGGCGTTGCTTTGGTAATCGGCTTATTAAATGCAACCATTGGCTTTATACTGCGTTTGCCATTAAATATTGTGACCCTGGGGCTTTTATCCTTTTTTGTAAGATTAATAGTTACAGCAATAATTATAAGAATTGTAGATAGATTTTTTAAAGGCTTTGAAGTGCGAAATTTTTCTGCTGCGGTAATCATCGCCAGTGCGATGGCGGTAGCAGGTACATTATTCTCATATTTGCTGGATAGAGGTGCTTATAGTTAATTTATTAAACAAAAAATAAAAATATATGAAAACAGGAGTATTAATAGCTATAACTGCCGGTTTTGCATTAGGCGGTGTATTGTATATATACAGAGATAGAATTAGAGAAATGCTCAATCGGTTAGCTGATGAAGAAGATATTGACTGGAGCGACAGAACTACATACGGCATGAGTGAGTTGATGAGTGATGACTCTGATACGTTTGATGACCTGCGTTCAAGGCTGAACGACGAGGAAAGGGTGTAGATATTACATTCAACTATTACTAAAGGCTGTCTTAAATTGTTGCAGATAAAAAGGGCAGCCTTTTTCTATTATGCCTAAATCATTTTATATAGGCACCTCTGGGTGGAGCTATAAGCATTGGAAAGGTCTTTTTTATCCCGATAATTTAAACCCAAGAGATTATTTAAAATTTTATGCACAACATTTCGATATAGCTGAAATAAATACCAGTTTTTATCATCTTCCAAAAAGGCAAACCGTTATAAACTGGACAAACGCAATGTCGCCAGGTTTTAAGTATTGTCCGAAGCTTAGCCGTTATATTACTCATTATCAAAAGTTAAATAATCCGGAAGAATCTCTTCAATTATTTATGGATGTATTTGAGCCAATGATGAAAAAAATGGGGCCTGTGCTGGTGCAATTACCGCATTTCGTAAAGTATGTGAGAGAGAAAACTGAAAACTTTTACAGTGTTCTTGCAACAACTTACAAAGGTTATCACTTTGCAATGGAGGTTAGAGACGAAAGCTGGTTCACAGATGAAAGCCTGGAGTTAATGAAAAAATATAAAATAGCACTGGTTATTTCACATTCTTATGATAAGTTTCCCTATATCGAAGCCGTTACAGCAAAAGATATATATTACCGCTTTCACGGGCCTAAAGAATTATACGCATCAAATTATACAACTGACATGCTTGCTGGTTATGCAGAAAAATTTATTGGTTGGATACAAAAGAAGCACCGTGTCTGGCATTTTTTAATAACGATATTCACGGTTATGCCTTTGCAAATGCTAGAGAATTAAATAAATTAATGAGTATAAATGCGAATGCTAATATATAATTGTTATTAATTTTTCAGCGCACAAATCCGTTTACTTAATAAATCCCAAACGACCACCCCAACACTTACAGCAATATTAAGGGAGTGTTTGGTGCCGAATTGAGGAATTTCAATCCATTCGTCGCACATTGATAAAACATCTTCATTTACTCCCAGCACTTCGTGTCCGAAAACCAGTGCAATTTTTTCATCAGAACATACTTCATAATCTGTGAGATTCAGGCTCTTGCTTGTTTGCTCAACGGCGATGACTTTATAACCTATTGAACGCAGCTTTAGCAGAGCATCGGTTGTATGATTAAAATACTCCCAATAAATATTTTCAGTAGCCCCTAAAGCAGTCTTCTCAATATCGCGATGAGGCGGCGTTGCAGAAATGCCACACAAACATATTCCACGCAATAAAAATGCATCCGCAGTGCGGAATACTGATCCTATATTATTTAGACTGCGCACATTATCAAGCACAATAACAAAGGGAGTTTTCTCAGCGTTTATAAATTCTTCAACAGTTAATCGCTGAAGTGCAACGTTTTGGGTTTTGTACATATTTTCTAATAGAGTTAAGTTAAATTTGAAGAGCTCCAATATTGCTCCTGATAAGTAAGGAATGTTTGCACGTTACTATCTTTCCGGTTAAATGTTGTTATGAGAAAACATCCCTGTCATATAGTCCAAGGGCAATAATTGCTATAAAAAGAATAACGATGAATATTATGAGCCATGCTTCCCTGCGCTTTTGTGCAGTGCTCCATCGTTCCATATTAATGCTTTCGATAATGTGGTCAATAATCATCTGGGCACGCAGATATGCGCTTTCTCCTTTAATGATATAATCATATGCCCCGTGATCTATCGTATCTATTGCTACTTTTAAGCTATCCTGCCCCGACATCATAATTATATACGTATCAGGAATTTCATCACGGATTTTTTTGAGTATGTCGAGGCCGTTTGCAGCATCTGCCTTAATGCCATCTAGGTAATAATCGAGAATAATTACGTCAGGGTTTTCGTGAAGCTTATCCAGACAATTTTCACCGTTGGAAAATATAAATATTTTTAAATCATAATCAGATTTTTTTTCGAGATGATTTTTGAGCATTACAAGGTGCTTTGTGTCATCATCAACCAGAAAAACCTTGTATGGTGTTATTGGCATAATTGATCTTTAAAGATGCGTTATACAATTGAAATTTTTTCCAACTCAGCTTCTAATTGCAACATTGCTAATCTGCAAATATCTTCTATCCTTTGAATTTTATCCGGTAGAAAATGAATCATCGTCTTCTCCTTTGCAATCTGTTCGATAGATTTTACCAACTCGAGCGCCTCATCTAAACCTAAAAACTGCATGCTTGATTTCATTTTATGTGCAACAGCTCGCACACCATCCCAATTTTTTTCTTCCAAAAAATTTTGCAGCTTATGCACTTCATCTGGTGTCTCATCGAGCATAATGCGAATCATTTTTATTTTCAAATCCCGGTCGTCTTCTGTTAAAGTGTGAAAGTAATTCAGGTCAAGTTTTGTGTGTATCGCAGGTTGTGTAGCACTCGTTATTTTATCAGTATTTTTTTCAGAAATATATGGTGATTTAAATAAAAGCTCAACAATTTTATTGCACAATGTATCAGCATTAACAGGCTTTGAAATAAAATCATCCATGCCTACATCGATACATTTTTCTGCTTCTCCGGTTGTTGCATAAGCTGTAAATGCAAGAATAGGAATTTTGCAGGCGGGCTCAGGCATATGATTGCGAATATAACGTGTGGCATCATGTCCATTCATCTCGGGCATCTGTACATCCATTAAAACAATATCATATTTATTCTGATAAAGTTTCTCGATTGCAGCCCTGCCGCTTACAACTACATCTATCTGAATTTTTTTCCAGCGATGTTTCAATATTTCCATTGTAACCATTTGATTTAGCGGATGGTCTTCAGCCAGCAATAACCGGCAATTGCCTATATCAATACTTACATTCGTGTCGGGAGGCACTTTTTCTGCAGCTGTAATGATACCTTTTTGTGCCTTAAATTTTAATTCAAAAATAAATTCGCTGCCTTCATCTAATTTGCTTTTAACCATTATTGCTCCATGCAACATATCTATCAGGCGCTTGACTATTGCCAGGCCTAAACCCGTGCCTCCATATATTCTTGTAGTGTCCGTAGTTGCTTGTGTGAAGCTTTCGAAAATCGTGTTTAATTTTTCTGGTGCAATGCCGATACCACTGTCACGCACACTGAATAATATCCGTGCATACTCATCAATTGTATCAATTAATTTGACTGTAACACGAATTTCTCCCTGCTGTGTAAATTTTATTGCATTGCTGATTAGGTTGAGAAGTATCTGGTTAAGCCTGAGTGAATCTCCGGAAATATATGCTGGTATTTCTTCATCATAATTTACGATTAATAAAATACCTTTTTCATCAGCTTTAAACCGGATTGTTTGTATTAAATCATCCACCATCTGCTTAAGTGAAAAATATTTTTCTTCAAGCTGAAGCTTGCCGGCCTCTATTTTAGAAAAATCGAGAATATCGTTAATTATCTGCAGTAGGTTCTCAGCCGAAACATCTACGCCATGTAAATACTCTTCCTGCTTCGATGAAATCTCTGTTTGATGAAGAAGCCCTACCATGCCTACAATCGCATTCATTGGGGTACGAATTTCGTGGCTCATATTTGCTAGAAACTCTGCCTTGAATTTATTTGCCTGCTCTGCTAATTCTTTCGCACGTTGCAATGATTCAGCTTTTTTACGAAGGGTAATATCCCGGATAATGCCCTGATAACCTATAATGTTATTTGCAGGTGAGTACCTCACTGATGAGGACAACAGGCAGTCAATAATTACCCCATCTTTCCGTTTAAGCTGCACTTCATAATCTTTAACCTCGAAGTTCTGCTGAATATAATTTTTAAATGTTTCGCGATCTTCAGGATATGCATAAATATTTTCTACATGAAGTGTGCGCAATTCATCGGATGTATAGCCAAGCAAATCGTTTGTCGCACGGTTAAATTCTATAAATGTTCCATCCGTTGACGTAAAATAAATAGCATCTGTAAGCTGCTCAAGCAACGAGCGGTATTTTTGCTCGCTCTTAAATAACTGGCTTTCAATATTTTTACGATGTTCAAAATCTCCTACTAGCAGCTCACGCAATTTCCCGATAAAATCAAAATCGCTCATCGGCCTGTAATTAGTGCATTCGTGTTAAAGCAAATATACTTATAAAGTAAGCAAACTTTATATTTGCTTCAATGCTATCGCTTGAGCAAACTGCATCAATTTTAGAGAGGGAAATAAAACAGTTGAACTTTCCCATTACTCCGTCCGGCTTATACGATCCAATCAGATATATGCTCGCAATTGGGGGCAAAAGAATCCGTCCATGCCTGTCGCTTATGGCTTCTAATTTATTTACTGATGACATAGCACAATGTATTCCTGTGGCGTTGGCAATGGAAATATTCCACAACTTCACTTTAGTACATGATGATATTATGGATAATTCAAGTATGCGAAGGGGAATGCAATCAGTTCATCAAAAATGGAATATAAGCGCTGCAATATTATCAGGCGATGCAATGATCATGAAAGCTTATGAATTGCTGATGACCGTCAATGACGAGCACCTGCGGGAAGCGCTGCACGTTTTTAATAAAACAGCGATTGAAATTTGTGAAGGTCAGCAGCTCGATATTGAATTCGAGACAAGAAGCGATGTAACCCTGCCGGATTATCTGCACATGATTAAATTAAAAACATCTGTGCTGCTTGGATGCTGCATGTATTGTGGAGCACTTACGGGAGGTGCTGATTTAACAAATGCAGAATTACTTTATGATTTTGGGGTAAAGCTTGGAACGAGCTTTCAAATTCAGGATGATATGCTTGATTGTTTTGGCGACGAAGCAAAAACCGGTAAAAAAACAGGCGGAGATATTATCAGAAATAAAAAAACATACCTGTTACAGAGAACGCTTGAAAAAGCCGACTCTGAAGGGCAAAAGCATCTGCAAAAATTACTGCTGAATAATCACATGGATGAAGAACAAAAAATCAATTCAGTAATTGAATTATATAATAAATATGAAGTAAAACACGATGCAGAAAACGAAATCGTAAAGTATTATAACGATGCTGTAGCCCAACTTCAAAAAGTGTCTGTTTGGGAAGAAAGAAAAATTGAGCTTTACAGATTTGCAGCAAGAATCTACAAAAGAGATTTCTGATTACGAATTTGTAATTCATCAGTCATACACCTGGCAGTTATTTGACCTTCATCCTCAATTTCCACATAACTACATCTGCAGGTCTAAAAGTAAATGCTCAAGTTCACTCAGTATGATTGCTGTAGCGCCCCACACCCGGTGATTACCTATTTGATAATATGGCACTTTCTCCGTTTTACCATTCCTGAACATTTCAGTAATTCCTTCTATTGAAGTATCAAGAATTATTCTTACCGGTATTTCGATTAAAAAAGCTACTTCATGTTTATCAGAAATAAATTCAGGGTGAAATTTTATAAACCCTAAAAAAGGAAACACGAAAAAATCGCTCGGTGGAATGTAAATATTACTAAGCTTGCCAATAATTTGAATGTCCTCACTATTAACTCCAATTTCTTCTTTTGCTTCTCTCAAAGCTGTGAATGAAGCATCCACATCCCTCTCCTCCATTTTTCCTCCCGGAAAGCCAATCTGCCCTCCATGCACACCTTCATAATCAGGGCGCTTAATCAGTACTGTATAAATATCATTTTGATGCGGATAAAATAACGCAAGCACTGCACCTTTTTTGGAATTTGGATAATCTGTTTCATCAATCACTTTCATTAATCTGCCAACCGGCGACATCTTTTGCTGCGCTGTAATTCCAGGTAATCCAATATCAATTCTGCTTTTAAGCTGCTCAATAAACCTTTCATTCATAATTTTACTCTAACGTTACATAAACGAATCACTTTTGTCTAAATTAGTGCTCTAAAACTTTACGCATGAAAATTATATTACTTCCAGTTTTATTTTTAGTTATAGTTTTCCAATATTGTTATGCTTCAACGGACATCCAGCCGAATCTGCAGATAATTCAAAACCTCGGTCAATGGGATAGCCAAATTCAATATAGCACCGATGTGTATGGTGGCAAGCTGTTTCTGGAGAAGAACTGCTTTACCTGGCATTTTTCAAATATTACCGAATTAGTAGAAATAAAACATTCCGGTAATTCATCACCAGATGATTTTATTTTAAAAGGTCATGCCTATAAAACAAACTTTATAAATGCAAATCCTGAGGTCCCATTAAATGGTAAAAATAAATTTTCAAATTACTACAACTTTTTTTTAGGCAACGATTCACTTGAATGGAAAGGGAATGTGCCCGCGTATGGCAACGTGCATTATGATAATTTATATAAGGGCATTGATTTAATTGCATACAGCGATAGTACCAATTTTAAATATGATTTTGTTATAGAACCTAATGCAAATCCTGCACAAATTCAATTGCAGTATGATGGGCTTGATAATATTTACATTGAAAATGGAGATCTTATTCTAATCACCAGCATAAATAAAATTGTTGAGCAAAAACCGGTTGCCTATCAAATTATCAATAACAGTAAAACAATTGTTGCATGTGAGTTTATGCTGAATGGAAATACCGTAACATTTAATTTCCCTACTGGATATAATTCATCTTATGAATTAACTATTGATCCGGCTACATTAATATTTGCGAGCTACAGCGGTTCAACTGCCGATAACTGGGGCTACTCGGCAACTTATGATGAAGAGGGTAATTTATATGGGGCGGGAATTGTATTTAATATAGGATATCCGACCACCATCGGCGCTTATCAAGAAGATTATCAGGGCGGCAGTGATATTGCAATTTCAAAATTTACTGCTGATGGAACAGATTTAATTTATTCAACTTATTTAGGCGGCTCGAATGAGGATTTACCTCATAGCCTTATTGTTGATTCTGAGGGTCAATTAATTGTATATGGAACAACCGGTTCCGATGATTACCCTACAACTGCCGGTTGTTATGATAATAGTTTTAATGGTGGCAGCAGCATTACGATTAGCTATATACTTATTTTTGATGAAGGTAGTGATATAATCGTTACGAAATTCGGTGCTGATGGAGGTTCACTTATTGGCTCCACATATTTTGGCGGCACGGGAAATGATGGGCTAAATCAGGGTGAAACATTATTTAATTATAATGATGCTACACGTGGCGACATTTATGTAAATGAAACAAATGAGTGTTATATTGCCTCATGTACATATTCAAACGACTTACCGGTAACGAGTGGGGTGTTTCAGAATTCCCTGGCAGGAGGTCAGGATGCGTTTATCATTAAATTCAATAATGATCTGAGTGAAATTATATGGGGCACTTATTTAGGTGGCACTGATCAGGACGCAGCTTATAGTATAAAACAGGCTGATGATGAAACAATTTATGTATGCGGTGGCACAACCAGCACTGATTTTCCTTCAACCGCCAGTTCGTTGAATGAAAACTATTTGGGGGGAACCGCCGATGGATTTATAGCGAAGTTATCAGCTGACGCAGATAGTTTGCTTAACTGCACATTTATTGGAACTGAGGAATACGATCAATCATATTCTATAGCTTTAGACAGCGGTGATGTATATGTTATGGGTCAAACACTGGGAGATTATCCTGTAACACCCGGAGTATATAGCGATGCCGGTGGCTCTCAATATATAAGCAAACTCAATTCTGATCTTTCAGCAAATTTATTCTCAACTGTTTTTGGCTCAGGCTCTGGTAAGGTAAATATTTCCCCTACTGCTTTCGATGTGGATGCGTGTGGAAACATCTACTGCGTAGGTTGGGGAGGTGGAATAAATAGTAGCTTCAACTCAAATACTGATTCAGTAGCAGGAATGCCTGTAACTCCGGATGCATATCAAACTACAACTGATGGAAACGACTTTTATCTCATTCAATTGGCAAAAGATGCAGCAGATTTAAAATATGCTTCATTTTTTGGAGGGTCGTTCAACTCTGAGCATTCTGATGGTGGCAACAGCAGAATTAACAATGGAATTATTTACCAGGCAGTGTGTGCGGGCTGCGGTGGCAGTGATGATTTTCCTGTAACCCCGGGTGCGTGGTCACAAACAAATAACAGCAGTAATTGTAACCTTGGCGTATTTAAATTTCAGCTCAATACAAGCACAGCAAACGCTTCATTTTTATTTACGTTAAGCGATTCAGGAAATGTTAGCTTCAATAATTTGTCGTCTAACGCAACCGGTTATTTATGGAATTTTGGAGACCCTCTTTCGTCTGCAGATACCAGCAATCTTGAAAACACGGTTTATACTTATACATCACCCGGCACATATGAAGTTACATTAATAGCATATGGTGAATGCAGTAACGATACAATTACACAATTTGTAACACTAGGTGATGACGTTTATATAATTGATAATTTACTATCAAATCAGGTTCTTATTTACCCAAATCCAACATCTCAAATTATTTCTTTGCAAATCAATGTAGCTCTCTCAGAGATATTTTCGATTCGATTATTTGATTCAACAGGGCAATTAATAAAAGATTATGGCGCAGCATATTTACCCTCCGGTGAAAATAATATATCTATTGACTTAACCATTTTGCCATCGGACATATACTTATTAAAAGTGCAAAATAGCACTGATGTAAGATCGTTTAAAATTGTATTAAATTAAAAGAATGAAGAATATTTGTTTATTTATTATTATTATAAAATCAACTGTACTTAATTCTTCCAATACTCATAGTGATAATTCCCAATCAACACTTCAATTTATAGAAAACCTCGGTCAGTGGGATAAACAAATAAAATATAGCGGCGATGTTTATGGCGGTAAATTATTTCTTGAAAAGAACTGCTTTACGTGGCATTTTTCAAATATTTCAGAGCTTGCAGAGTTAAAACATCATCACAGCAATTTATCACCGGATGATTTTATTTTAAAGGGACATGCATTTAAAACCAGTTTTATCAATGCAAATCCCGATGTTTCAATAAATGGAGCAGATAAATTTTCCAATTACTATAACTTTTTTCTTGGCAACGATTCACTGAAATGGAAAGGTAATGTGCCGACCTTTGCCAGCGTGAACTACAATAATTTATATAACGGAGTTGACCTAATTGCTTACAGCAATAATACCAATTTTAAATATGATTTTATTGTAGAACCCAACGCTAATCCTGCACAAATTCAATTGCAGTATGATGGGTTAAACAATATCTACATTGAAAATGGAGATCTCATTTTAATCACCAGTATAAATAAAATGGTTGAGCAGAAACCTGTTGCTTATCAAATAATCAATGACAATAAAATTAATGTTCCATGCGAGTTTATTCTGAAAGGAAATATTGCAACGTTTAATTTTCCCAACAGCTACAATTCTTCCTATGAATTAATTATTGATCCCGCAACATTAATATTTTCCAGCTATAGCGGCTCCACTGCAGATAACTGGGGATACTCAGCAACTTATGATGAGGAGGGTAATTTATACGGAGCAGGAATAGTAGAGGGAATTGGATATCCAACCACCATTGGCGCATACGAAGAAGATTTTCAAGGAGGAACAATTTTTTTCCCTTGCGACATTGCAATTTCAAAATTTACCCCTGACCGAGGTTTTCTATAAATTGAAGTGTTGATTGGGAATTATCACTATGAGTATTGGAAGAATTAAGTACAGTTGATTTTATAATAATAATAAATAAACAAATATTC
>MWVX01000651.1_pt1 | contig 11266 bp, 5 predicted proteins | sample 1047311 | NCBI WGS metagenome assembly MWVX01 (sample SAMN06349984, study PRJNA376086) | soil metagenome | isolation source: MtG-4 sample Antarctic (ecotone) soil | place: Antarctica | collected 2015-01-13
GTCCTTATGAAAATTATACCATAACAGCAAGCATGCCTTGTGGGCCTGAAAATGTTGACAAGCTGACAACAGCTTTAATTAATATTATTAAAAATGCACAACAAAAAGGTGTTGCCGTAAAAGACCTGGAAAAGGTAAAAGAAACATGGAAAAAACAATATAAAACAAATGTGCAAAATAATAATTACTGGTTAAATAATTTATCGAATGATTGGATCAACCGTCTCAATTCTGAAGACATGTTAACCTACGAAAAAAGAGTACAAGCATTAACGGTTGACGATCTTAAAAAAACAGCACAGAAATATTTGAACTTAAACAATTATGTAAAAGCGGTGTTATATCCGGAAGGTGCAAAAATTGCTGAATCAAAACCGGTAAAGGCATTTTGATAGCTATCTTATTGAATTGAAAGGTCGCCTTTCGGTGGCCTTTTGTTTTTGATATTAGTTTTTCTTGCATACGGAAAGTAAATTTCCAACTAAAACTTCCTTTTTGCAGCCGCTCAACTTATCTGTAAGTTTATTGTTCCTAAAATTTGCTGAATGAAATCTTTTCTTACTGTATTATTATTAATAATTTCTTTTTCTCTTACGGCGCAAAAAAATTCTCTACAAACATTTAAAAACTGGAAGCCACGTAATATCGGGCCCGCCGGTATGAGCGGACGTGTTACCGCTATTGATGTGGTAGTGAGCAATCCCGATACATGGTATATCGGCGCAGCCTCCGGTGGGGTATGGAAAACGCAGAATGCGGGGGCCAACTGGACACCGCTTTTTGATGAGCAGCCTATTCAAAATATAGGTGCTATTGCTATCGAGCAAACCAATCCAAGTGTGGTGTGGGTTGGGACAGGAGAAGGCAACCCACGCAACTCACTCAATATTGGTGAAGGAATTTATAAAAGCCTTGATGGTGGTAAAACATGGAAGCGCATGGGCCTGGAAAAAACAAGGAACATTCACCGCGTAATTATTGATCCGGCCAATCCTAACACGGTGTATGTTGGGGCGATAGGCAATCCTTATGCAGAACATCCCGAACGCGGCGTGTATAAAACAACGGATGGCGGCGAAACCTGGAACCGCATTTTATTTACCAATAATGCCAGTGGTGCTGCAGAATTAGTGATGGATCCATCCAACCCAAATAAATTGATAGCAGCCATGTGGCAACACCGTCGCACTCCTTATAGTTTTAAAAGCGGTGGACAAGGCAGTGGCTTGTACATTACAAATGACGGTGGAAAAAACTGGAAGAAGATCAGCAAGGAAGACGGCTTGCCTGTCGGCGAAATTGGAAGAATAGGTATTGCCATTGCCCGCAGCATGCCAACACGTGTATATGCAAAAGTAGAAGCCACAAAAAATGGTTTATATCAAAGTGATGACGGCGGTTTTAAATGGACACTTATTAACAGCAAACCGGAAGAAGTAACAGACCGCCCGTTTTACTATCAGGAAATTTATGTTGACCCGCAAAATGAAAATCGTATTTATGATATTCATTCAACGGTAACCTTTAGTGAAGATGGTGGCCGCTCTTTTAAAACCATGCTTCCCTATTCTGGTATTCACCCTGATCACCATGCCTGGTGGATAAATCCGGAAGACCCCAATTTTATTATTGAAGGAAATGATGGGGGTATAGGTATTTCAAGAGACCGTGGCAAAACATGGGAGTTTGATGATAAGCTTCCGCTGGGACAATTTTATCATATCAATGTTGATAATGAAATCCCTTATAATGTAATGGGTGGCTTGCAGGATAATGGAAGCTGGCATGGTCCGGCTTATACCTGGACGAATGGCGGCATAAGAAATTATTACTGGCAGAATGTAGGTGGTGGCGATGGCTTTGACGTAGTGCCCGACCCGCATGATCCGTCGTGGGTTTATTCTATGAGCCAGGGAGGAAATGTAGGCAGAGTAAATTATAAAACCGGTGAACGCTGGTTTATCAAACCACCATTGATCGACACAACAAATAAATTTCGTTTTAACTGGAATGCCGCTATCGCTGTTGACCCGATAGACCCGAATACTATTTATTACGGAAGTAACTATCTGCATAGAAGTACAAACAAAGGTGCAAGCTGGGAAATTATTTCCGGTGATCTGACTACAAACAATCCTGAATTTCAAAAGCAGGATGAAAATGGAGGCCTGACATTAGATATCACCGGCGCTGAAAATTTTACTACTATTCTTACCATCACTCCTTCCTATAAAGAAAAAGGAGTCATATGGATTGGAACTGATGATGGTAATGTGCAATTAACAAGAGATGCAGGAAAAACCTGGACTAACTTCCGGGGCAAAATTTCAGGGCTTCCCGTCGGTGCATGGATATCGCAGGTAAAAGCATCGCGGTACAATGCAGGTGAGGCCTTTGTAGTTGCAAATGATTATCGCCGTGGAGATTTCAAGCCATACATTTTTCGTACAACAGATTACGGAAGAACATGGACCTCCGTAGTTAATGAAAACAAAGTAAAAGGTTATGCATTAAGCATGATACAGGATCCTGCTGAACCTAATCTTTTATTTGTTGGTACAGAGCAAGGCCTGTGGGTTAGTGTTGATAATGGTTCTTCTTTTGAACAATGGAAGAATGGTTATCCTTCTGTTTCCACTTATGACCTGGCCATACAGGAACGTGAAGCAGACCTTGTGATTGGCACCTTTGGCCGTGCATTATGGGTATTGGATGATATTCGTCCTTTACGAAAGATGGCAGCGAATAAAGGAAATTTAACGAACAAAAAACTCACAGCCTTTCCAGCACCGGATGCCTACCTCGCTACTTACCGGGCTGCACCCGGTTATGAATGGAGTACGATGGGATTGTATGAAGCAGAAAATAAAAGAAGAGGAGCGGCGGTCTCTTATTACGTTGCTCCATCTTTAATACCAGCAACGAAAGTTACACCGCAAGTAAGAATAGACCCACGCGATACTGCCAGGAAAAGAGTGATGGGAGAAGATATCTCACCGGTAGGTGAACGCACCGGAGCACCACAACGTGATACGATGCAACAAAGCGCTTCCACACGTACCGACTCCGTGATGGTACGCATTTATAACGAAAAGAATGAACTGATACGAAACCTGAAATGGAAAGCCGATACAGGTTTTAATCGCCAGTGGTGGGGCATGGAAGAAAAAGGTGTTCGAAATCCCGGTACACCAAAACCCCGTCCCGGTGCGCCGGAGCCAGGTGGCTTTGCAGTATTCCCCGGTACTTATAAAATTGTACTTGCATTAGGAAAGGAAATGGATTCAACCACCGTAACTATTAAAGATGATCCACGCATTAACCGGTCAAGAGACGTTATTGTAGCGCAAAGAACTATGATAGATGGCTTGCGCAAAAATGCTGCTAAACTTACTGAAGCGATTGATCGTTTGACCGAATCAGAAGAAGCGCTGACCAAAATGCAAACGCAATTGCGTGGGATGGAAGGCAAAGAAATAGATTCATTACGCAAGGCAACAACGGCAGTGCAGGATTCTATAAAAGCTATTCGTGGTTATATCAGTGGCATGCCGTCTGACAAACAAGGTATCACCCGTTCGTCAGAAATTACGGTTATGAATACCATGCAAACAGCGCAGCAATATATTTTGGCAAAGAGTGTGGCGCCGGGCAAACAGGAGGAATCGTTAGTAGGCAATGCAGAAAAAATGATCAATACTGCATTAGGAAGGATCAACCGGTTTTATGCAACACGGTGGACAGATTACCGCAAACAAGTGGACGGAACAAAGATTAATTTGTTTAAAGAGTATGCGCCTATTCAATAGTTAATGCCACTAAGGCACAAAAGCACAAAAAATCACAAAAGACTTTGTGCTCCCTGTCTGCTGACAGGCAGGCTTGATTACTTCGTGCAAGCAAATATTGTGTAAGTGAAGACACAATTAAGGGCGGGAAAGGAGGAAGGGATCATGAGCCTTTAAACGTCTTGAGGTCTTTGTCCCTTCGTGACATTCTTCTGTTGGAAAGAAGCAGTAACTATTGGTTAATAGCTTTTATCACTACATGGTTGTATAAAATTCTCTTCCCGGGCGCCGATTTCGAAAAGCTATTATTAAGGGGACACAGCTTTAATATTTTTTGCCTGAAGGTCATCTTTACATATACCTGCTTCTAAAATTTATTTTAAAACGCGTACCAAAACAATCAATAAATCAGCGTGTGAAAATAGAATAAGCGCAGCTTTTCTTTTTATTGTGCGATTCCTGTTAATTCTTTTTTACGATGATCAGCAAAGCCAAACAAGAAAATAAAAAATGGGAGTAAACTAAGCTTAAAGAGGTTTTTTTACAGGTTAATTTTCAGATCAACGACATTTAAATCGAGTACTAAAACCAGTCAGTTTCGTAGTTGTACGATTGCTGTCCTAAGGCAATTTTTGTTTCTTGCACTTGATTAAAACCAGTTTACGCAGCATTCAAAATGAATGTTGTCAAATCTAAAACACGCCTATGAAAATTTTTTACCTGCTTTTCATTTGTTGGCTTTTTTCCCTTAAAATTTCTGCACAGGATTGCACCAATATACAAATATCCAGCTCCTCAATGGAGTCAAGATGTACGTCAACAGGTTCTATTTCCGTTTCCGTCACGGGGGGTTCGGGAAGCTATAGTTATAAAGTTACCGGTCCGGTTACTACTCCATTCACTTCTTCCAGCAACATCACTGGTCTACAACCGGGGATTTATACAATTATTGTAAAAGATATGACTTACGACTGCACCAGCCATGTAGATAGCGTTGTAGTTGCAGGTGCTTACAAGGATCCAAGGTTTCAATTAACAAAGGTTAATTCAAGTTGTGCAGGAAACGATGGAGCAATTCAGGGGGTTAACCAACAATTTGGCCGTTCGCCTTTTACATATTCAGTAATTTCTCCCTCCCCTTCCAATATTGGACAAACAAATGCTTCGGGAAATTTTAACGGGCTAATTCCCGGCGAATATTTTATACAATTAGGGGATTCCTGCGGTGGCATACAGGTTAGAAGAGTTACGGTTGAAGAATATAGCTGGTGGTTTGATGCAAGCTATGTTACAAAAATTAGCTGCGATAGCGCCGATGCTTTTATTAGCCTTAGAAATAACAGGGGAGAAGTTACTTCAGATCCTGGATTTGAAAACTATACATACGGAGTAGTTATTACTCCGGGAGATACTATATGGTCAAACAACAATAGCTTTCGTTTTAAAATAGGTAATAACCGTTCTGTAACCTTGATCGCAAGGGATAACTGCGGCAACTTTCAAACCGTTGTCTGGGATCTTCCGGTCAATATAAAGCCGGCGATCGGTTCAATAGCAACAGATAATTTTTCCTGTTCATTTTTCAGAGCAACCGTTACCGGGCAACAAAATTTAACCTCCCCGCAATACTGTCTCTTAGATGCTGCCAATAATATTTTACAATGCAATACAACAGGTATATTTGATAGCCTTACCTATGGGTCTTATTGCATTAGAACAACTGATGCCTGCTATGATACCACTATTACCCGGTGTTTTGTAGCACAAAAAACTGCTCCTGCAGTTGCTAATACGGTTAATGAATCTAATAAAACCTGTTCAACATTTACAGCCAGCATCACGGACCAACAAAATTTAATACTTCCCTATTATTGTTTATACAATGCGAGCAATACATCGATAAGATGTGATTCAACCGGCGTATTTACCAACCTTGCTTACGGTTCCTATTGCATTACTGTAAAAGATGGTTGCGTCGATACAACTATTAGTCGTTGTTTTTCGGCAATACCGCCCAGTCCAGCATTAGAACAAAATGTGAACACGAGCAATAAAACCTGTTCAACATTTACGGCCACAGCAACCGGACAACAAAATCTCACAAATCCGCAATATTGTTTATACGACTCGGTAAATACGCTTGTGGCTTGTAATACCACAGGAATATTTTCTAACCTCAGTTACGCGGCCTATTGTATGAAAGTAACCGATGGTTGTATAGATACAACTATTATCAATTGTTTTACTACAAGCCCACCCATTCCAAATGTGAGCAGCCAGGTCGGTTTTACCAGTCAAACCTGTAGTACGTTCAGAGCGGATATTACTGGACAAACTAATCTTACCAATCCGCAATATTGTTTATACGACACATCGGGTAATCAAATTAGCTGTAATACTACTGGTGTGTTCGATAGCCTTGTATATAACGCTTACTGCATAAGAATTACAGATGTTTGTTATGATACTACTATCATTCGTTGTTTCGACGCAATACAACCACTGCCTTTATTAATTGATGCAGCGATATCAAATCCTACTTGCACAACGTTCAATGTAAATGTATCGGGCACTAATTTATTTTTGTCTCAATATTGTTTGTATGATAGTACCGGTGTTGTAATTACCTGTAATGTAACAGGAATTTTTAATGGACTCAATCACGGGCAGTATTGTATAAAGGCAATAACTGATTGCAATGACACTACGGATGCTATCTGTTTTACCAGTGCCCCGCCAATGCCAACGGTAGCAGCTTCTGTCCAGATCTCTGATAAAATTTGCACTGGTTTTACAGCTTCTATAACAGGTCAGTCAAATCTTTCTAACCCGCAATATGAATTATATAATGCACAGGACGTTCTTGTTTCCACAAATTCCACCGGCATATTTACTAATATTCCTTACAGTTCTTATTGTATAAAAACACAGGATGGCTGTTTAGATACAACGATAGTACGCTGCTTTTCACAGTCCCGGGCCATGCCAACGCTTAATGGTACATTATCACAAACCAATTCTGCCTGCAGCACATTTACGGCAAGGGCAACAGGCAGTAATCTCACAAATCCACTGTATTGTATTTATGATAATGCCAACAATCTCATAGTGTGTAATACCACAGGTATATTTGATAATCTTGCTTACGGCAGGTATTGCATAACACTTACAGATGGTTGCGTAGATACTTCTATAACAGTTTGCCAAACGTTTATGCCGGACAGGGATATAAATTTGTCAACTTCCAAATCCTGTAGTATAGGGTTTGCCGATATTAACGTTAGTTTTTTAAGTGGATACGGACCGTATAATGTTAAAATCTATAAACCCAATGGCAGTTTGTTTTCAAATCTGAATAGTAGCAATAATCCTGTTACAACAGAACTTCCCGCCTTGCTTTCCGGGCAACAATACAAGATAATTGGCATAGACATTTGTGGTCAGAAAGACACAGCTTTTATAACACCTGATGCTTCTTTACTTACAAAATCCATTGCAAGAAATAATAAATGTCCCTCTGCTTTGTGGGAAAACGGATCAGGTGATCTTTCGGTTACCGCATCATCAAATTTATATTCAGTATTGCCTTCAATTATTAAAAAGAACAATGATGACTTTGTGATGTACTATTCATTCCAGTCGGGAAATACATTTACATTTTCTGATCTTGAACCCGCAACATACATTGTAAAATATTCTATGGAAACCTGCAATACGGTTATATATGATACAATAAGTATAGACCCATATTCCTACCCTGCACAAGGTCAGTCAGCTTTATACGTATGTGACAATAACAGTTTTAGCTTGAGTGGAAATGTTAGCGGCGGTATAAACCCGTACTCCTATGCAATTATTGGTAGCGTGCCTTCAAGTCCCAGCATTATCACCAGTCCGCAGAGCAGCCCGGTATTTAATATTAATAACGGAACTATTTATTCATTGATCCGTTTACGATCTATTGATGCCTGTGGCAATGCTACTTTGGCGGATGTCAGCGTGTTGCCTTTAGAAAACATTTCTATCACTGCTTCGCAAACGTGTTTTTACCAGGATATTACTTTATCCGTGCCATCCATTCCTAACGCCACTTACCAGTGGTATAGAAAAACGGCGCCAACAGACAGTGTGCTGCTTACTACAGACAGCACTTATAATCTTCCGTTCTTTTTACCTGAACAAATAGGAGAATATATCTGTAAAGTGAATGTGAATGATGGGTGCCTTGTAAGGCTTGCGAGCTATACACTGGATGGCGATTGCGGAAATGTGTTTCTGCCACTTGAAATAAAACTGCAGGGAGAAATAAAACAAAGCAGTAATAAATTAAGTTGGAGTGTGGCAAATGACAAAGACATATACACTTATGTAATAGAAAGAAGATCTGCCATGGAAAATAAATATTACCGCATTGGCAATCTGCCAGCAAAACAATTGACCGGGCAAGGTTTTTATGAATTTATAGATCATCAGCCTCTTGCAGAAATTAACACCTACCGTTTACGAATTGTAGACAAATACAGCCGTAGCCATTTTAGCAATATCGTAAGGTTACAGAAAGCATCCAGCCAGATCAATATATATCCCAACCCGGTAAAAAATGTTCTGCATATCTCGCTTTCTGCTGAAGAGCCAACGGATTATAGTATGGAATTGATGGATATAAATGGCAGGGTGATAGATAAAACTAAATATAAAAATATAGCGCAAACAATTATTGCCTACCATAGAAAACCAACTATGACCAAGGGTATGTATTTATTAAAGTTCACAAATAAAACAACAAATAGAATCGAAATACATAAGGTTTCTTTTGAGTAAATTTTTCTGACTCTTACTTTAACAGGCTACTTTTTTGGTAGCCTGTTTATTTAATAATCTTTTTAAACAATTTCAGTTTGCCATTAAATGGCGGATATTTTATAGACGGATCGAGCCAGGTGGGTGTTTTCATTACTGATTTACGATGACTGAATACATGAAAACTTTCTTTGCCGTGATAGGCACCTATACCACTATTACCCCTGCCTCCAAAAGGCAGATGAGGATTGGTTAAGTGCCAGCTTGCGTTATTAATGCAACCACCGCCAAAGGGAATTTCTTTTAACCATTTCTTTTCCTTTTCTTCACTTTCCGTGAAAACATAAAAAGCTAAAGGATTTGGATTTTTTTGAATAATATTTTTGGCCTCTTCAAATGTTGAAAAACTAATAATCGGCAAAACAGGTCCAAAAATTTCTTCTCCCATCACTGTTGCATCAACAGATATATTTTCCAATATGGTGGGTTCAATATAATAAGTGGCAGCATCGTATTTTCCTCCTGCAATCATATCGCCCTGTTTTATGTAATTAATAAGGCGGTTGAACGCTTTTTCATTTATGATCTTTCCATAGTTATCACTGGTTGCCGGGTCTTTTGTAAAAAATTGTTGAATGCATTCTTTCATTTCCCTGACAAAATCATCTTTTATCGAATGATGCAACAATACATAATCGGGGGCTACACACATTTGCCCGGCATTGCTGAATTTTGTCATAGCGATACGACGGGCAGCTACTTTAATATTGGCATCGCTTTCTACCACACAAGGACTTTTGCCACCGAGTTCTAATGTTACAGGCACTAATTTTTTAGCAGCCATTTCGTAAATGATCTTTCCTACCTGTGTGCTACCGGTATAGAATACATGATCAAATCTAAAATCATTCATCATGGCAGGGACTACTTCTGCGCCATCGCCTTCTGCATATAATATATAATCTTTTGAAAAATTTTTTTCTATAATTTTTTTCATCACTACAGCCGTAGCCGGCGCAAATTCGCTTGGTTTTAATACCACGCAATTACCTGCAGCCATTGCACCTATCAATGGATTAAATAACAATAGCAAGGGATAGTTCCATGGCGATATTATTAACACTATACCTAATGGTTCTTTATAAATATAACTGCGGCTGGGAAAATTCAGCAGGTTAGTTGACACCTTTTCCCTATGCATCCAGGTCTTTAAATGTTTTAATGTGTAGGAAATTTCGCTTAATACAAAACCCGTTTCTGTCACCCAACTTTCTTCTGCGCTCTTTTTCAAATCAGCATATAAAGCTTCATGCAATTCCTTTTCATATTGTAAAATAGCCTTTCTTAAAATGAGTAACTTCTGGCGGCGAAAATCATAACTTTTGGAAATGCCAGTATCGAAATAAGCTCGCATTGTTTGCAGTGGCAGATTTTCCATTATGCAAAGAAACGTAAACTAAGTTCACGCAAGGGTTGTAAGGGTGTAACGAAATATGTATTCCCTACATTTCTCTCTTTGTGCGAAATGTTTACCGCTTTCTTTGACTAACGAAACATAGCAGAGAACTTCTATGAAATAGAATCTTAAAAACGGGTCGTATCTTTCCCATTAGGATCATGCTTTGGCGTGTTCCCTGAATTTTTTTTGGGGGTTTTTTTTGCGGGAGCAGTTTTTGTTTTACTAACAACATTTGTATCAAGAAGAACTTTACCCTTTGGTGTATTAATATAACCAGCCGTATCAGTGGAGATGGTATTTTGTACGCTGGTGTCAACCGGCATAGTGGTAGTATCAGTATTGGCATTGCCATCATTAGCACCGCCACAACCAAGTAGTGCTATTGAAATTAAGGAGGTTATAAAAAGCTTTTTCATGGTATAAAATTACTATTCTGTATTGGCATCAAAATCATAAAATCTTTTCATTGTCTTTACTATGATTTTTAGGATTGGAGGATGATAGGATTAAATACAATAACTTGAATTCAATAGGATATTACCGGCAAAGTCAGGAGTGGTAGGAGTGAATACAATAACTTAGTTTGGAGGTTGAATGTTACCACAACGTCAAAATCCTAAAATCCTTTCATCTTAAAAATCTTAGTAAAGATGATATACGAAGAAATTACCCATAAAATAATTGGCTGTGCCATGAAAGTTCATAGTGTTTTGGGCAATGGCTTTCAGGAAGTAATTTATCAAAGAGCAATGGCTATAGAAATGCGAAAAATGGGATTGAATTTTACAAGGGAAATGGAAATGACCATCTATTATGAAGGTGAAGAAATAGGAGCAAGGCGGGTTGATTTTTTTGTGGAAGGGAAAATTATGGTAGAACTGAAAGCAATTATTGAACTAAATGACAGTAATCTTAATCAATGTCGCAACTATTTAGAAGCCTATACTTTACCTGTTGGAGTACTCTTAAATTTTGGCTCAAAGAGTTTGCAGTACAAACGCATTTATAATTCAAAACATTCAGAAGCAAAAGATGCATTGAAAACCAATCCTAAAATCAACCTATCCTAAAACCACTAATTCAAAAAAACATCGAATGGGGAATTTAATCTTAAAATCCTTTCATCCTAAAAATCATAGTAAAGACAATCATAGTTCCTTTTTCATCAGCCAGTCGCATTGCACATCATCGCCTAATAAAAAATCACTCACATCAAATT
>MWVX01000652.1_pt1 | contig 11254 bp, 8 predicted proteins | sample 1047311 | NCBI WGS metagenome assembly MWVX01 (sample SAMN06349984, study PRJNA376086) | soil metagenome | isolation source: MtG-4 sample Antarctic (ecotone) soil | place: Antarctica | collected 2015-01-13
CTAGGTCGTTAGGCGAGAGATTCAACACACGCTTCATGATCTGTTGCGCGGCAGCCACTCCTGCGGAATCCGGCACGGGATGACTCGCGTCAACGACCTTAATCCTGGAGGTCGGCGCGCCATGTCTGTAGGGAGTGACCACAACGCCCGAAAGTTCTCCGGGCCAATGTTCCTCCACCGCGCCCGCCATGGAAGCTGCGGCTTTTCCAGCCCCGACAACGACCGTTTTTCCCGACGGCGGAGCTGGAAGAAAGGGAGGCAGGCAACGTCGCGGATCCGCCGCCGCGACTGCGGCGTCAAACGCCGCGCGCAACAGTTTCGCGGCGCGCCCGTGGTTTCTCATTGGTTGCACTCGAGTTGCGTTCCGGAAACACGAGCTGTGCCCGTGTCCCGTGACCAGAAGAATGCCCATGTTTCTTTCCCCGGCATCTTCTGTTTGGCCTTAGTTCGCGGTTTTGCAGCAGCTGCTCTCGATCTACAGCCGCTGAACTGCGGCAAACCGCTGTAGCACTGTCGCTGTCTCGCACTCGCACTGCCAACCTTCGGCCGCATACGAATCGCCCTCGCGAATTGTTGCATGCAATCTGGTGAGGCTTTGAATTAGTGTTGGCGATCACATGTTGACCGAAGTCACCACTCCCTCGCCCTACACCCGTCAAAATCCCTTTCCCGGTCGCCTCCTCGTGAACCGCCGCTTAAACCCGGGCTCGAACAAAGACACGCGGCACTTCGAGATCGATCTCAGCGGTTGGGGCCTTACTTACACCGTCGGTGATTCCATGGCGATCTACCCGACGAATGATCCCACGTTGGTTGACGAGATTCTTAAAGCAATCGGCGCGACGGGCGACGAGATGGTCGCAGGAACGGCCGTGCTTTTTGGTTTCGGCGGGTTGAAGAACCAGTAACCAATCGGAAGCGCGATGGCCAGGAACAGGGCGACGGCCGTTAACATCTTCCTTCGCCGGCACGTCCAGCCTCCCGCCTGTGAAAGGTTTGTCGCAGCCTGCGTCTCGCGATGTTGTTGCAGCTTCCTCGGAACCGCGGGATTACCCAAATTCCCGTCGTGGAGATTGAACACTGAGGCAACCACCCCATGCTTTACTTCGCATTCGCCGAGATCGTGCAGCCGCGGCTGCCACTCACGATATTGCGCAAGATCGTCCGCGACCCGTTTGGAAAGCAGGATGTGGCCGGCATCGCCGCAATCCATCACGCGTTGCGCAAGGTTGATTCCGCCTCCCGCGATGTTCGCGCGCTCATTCACGTCCACGATCTCGTTCACGGGGCCGCTGTGGATGCCCATGCGCACCTGCACCTCGGGCCGGCTCTTCAGCGCCTCGCTGATCTCGAGCGCGCAATGGGCCGGCGCTTCGGGCTCTCGCGGAAGACTAACGCCATCCCGTCGCCGCTCGGCAGCTGGATCAGCTTGCCGGCTGCTTCCGCCTCGCGGACTTGCACCGTGCCGCGGACGACCTCATTCAAGACGTGAAGAACTTCGCTCTGCTCGTTAATGAGCAGCTTTGAGTAGCCCACGATGTCGATGAAGAGAACGTGGCCGATCTCAAGGCGGAGACTCGGCGGTGTATCGGTGGACATGGAGCAACTCTGGATACCGTCTAGGTGCGACGGCTTTTCTTCAATCTTTTTACTCTCGCCAGGGCGTCGTTGTAACCCGGGGCGTTGACCCCGGTCGGTGCCTAACGAGCAGCCGCTCCGTCGCGAGATGTACGCTGCCGGGGTCAGCGCTCCGGCTACGACAGATCAATTACGATTGCACGTGAAGGATTGCACGGAAATCGTTCACGTTCGTCAAAGTGGGCCCAGTAACAACGAGATCACCGAGCGCTTCGAAGAAGGCGAATGCGTTATTCTCAGCCAGGTCCGCTTTGGCGTTGCGTCCCAGCGCACGCGCACGCAAGATGGTATCAGGACCGATGATCGCGCCGGCGTTGTTTCCCACACCGTCGATGCCATCAGTGTCGCAGGCGATGGCATGGTTCTCGGGATCTCCATCCAACGCAATCGCGAGGGCGAGGAGAAATTCCGTGTTTCGCCCGCCACGGCCCGACCCGCGGACGGTCACTGATGTTTCGCCGCCGGAAAGGAGCAGGCAAGGAGAGGCTACGGGCTGGTCGTGCCGGGAGATTTGTTTCGCGATGGCGGCGTGGATCAAAGCGACATCGCGCGCCTCGCCTTCCAGTGCGTTCGAGAGAATGAACGGGGTGACGTCGTGTTTACGCGCGACTCCGGCGGCCGCGTCCAAGCCATCTTGCGCGGTCGCAATCAGATGAATCTCGTTTTTCTCGAAGCAGAAGGCGCCCGGTTTCGGGCTTTCGGCATTCGGAGTGTGAAGAAACGCTCGTACTCCCGGGGAGATTACAACGCCGTATTTTTCCAGAACGGCTAGAGCGTCCGCGGTCGTAGTGGGATCAGGAATGGTAGGACCCGAAGCGACGATGGAGGGATCGTCTCCGGGAACGTCGGAGATCAGGAGCGTGACTACTTTCGCCGGAGCGGCCGCTTCTGCCAATCGACCGCCTTTGATGGCCGAGAGATGCTTGCGCACGCAATTGAACTCCCGAATAGAGGCGCCGCATCGAAGAAGTGCGCGGGCAATCGTTTGTTTCTCTTCCAACTGAATGCCTGGTGCTGGCAAGGTCAGGAGCGCGGAGCCACCGCCGGAGATCAGGCACAGGACTAGGTCGTTAGGCGAGAGATTCAACACACGCTTCATGATCTGTTGCGCGGCAGCCACTCCTGCGGAATCCGGCACGGGATGACTCGCGTCAACGACCTTAATCCTGGAGGTCGGCGCGCCATGTCTGTAGGGAGTGACCACAACGCCCGAAAGTTCTCCGGGCCAATGTTCCTCCACCGCGCCCGCCATGGAAGCTGCGGCTTTTCCAGCCCCGACAACGACCGTTTTTCCCGACGGCGGAGCTGGAAGAAAGGGAGGCAGGCAACGTCGCGGATCCGCCGCCGCGACTGCGGCGTCAAACGCCGCGCGCAACAGTTTCGCGGCGCGCCCGTGGTTTCTCATTGGTTGCACTCGAGTTGCGTTCCGGAAACACGAGCTGTGCCCGTGTCCCGTGACCAGAAGAATGCCCATGTTTCTTTCCCCGGCATCTTCTGTTTGGCCTTAGTTCGCGGTTTTGCAGCAGCTGCTCTCGATCTACAGCCGCTGAACTGCGGCAAACCGCTGTAGCACTGTCGCTGTCTCGCACTCGCACTGCCAACCTTCGGCCGCATACGAATCGCCCTCGCGAATTGTTGCATGCAATCTGGTGAGGCTTTGAATTAGTGTTGGCGATCACATGTTGACCGAAGTCACCACTCCCTCGCCCTACACCCGTCAAAATCCCTTTCCCGGTCGCCTCCTCGTGAACCGCCGCTTAAACCCGGGCTCGAACAAAGACACGCGGCACTTCGAGATCGATCTCAGCGGTTGGGGCCTTACTTACACCGTCGGTGATTCCATGGCGATCTACCCGACGAATGATCCCGCGTTGGTTGACGAGATTCTTAAAGCAATCGGCGCGACGGGCGACGAGATGGTGCCGACCGGCAGCAAAGAGGAGCCGCTGCGACCGCTGCGGGAAGCCCTTTCCGGGGACTACCGGATAACGCAGGTGACGCCGAAATTCCTCAAGGCGATTGCGCAACGCGCCTCGGGCGCGCCTCTTCTCAAGGAGTTGCTGCAACCCGAGCGGAAGGCCGATCTCGACAGTTACCTTTGGGGCCTGGAGATGATCGATTTTCTTCTCGAGCATCGTTCCGTTCACTTCACACCCGAGGAATTTGTGGGCCTGCTCGCAAAACTGCAGCCGCGTTTGTATTCGATCGCTTCCAGCCTGAAAGCGTCCCCCGACCAGGTGCATTTCATTGTGGATGTTGTGCGCTACGAGAGCCACGGCCGAAAGCGCAGCGGTGTGTGCTCTTCCTTCCTTGCGGAACGCGCGGACCAATGCCCGGTTCCGATCTTTCCCACTACGTCGAAGTTCCGCATGCCGGAAGATCACGCCACGCCCATGATCATGGTGGGCCCAGGAACAGGGATCGCGCCGTTCCGCGCTTTCCTTCAGGAACGCAGGGCGCTGGGGGCAAAGGGCAAATCGTGGCTCTTCTTCGGCTCGCAGCAGGAGAGGTGCGATTACTTTTACAAAGACGACTTCGTTCAGCTGAAGAGCGAAGGCTATCTGACCCGAATCGATTGTGCCTTCTCACGCGATCAGGAGCACAAAATCTATGTGCAACATCGGATGCACGAAAACAGCGCCGAGATCTGGAGATGGCTTGAGGAAGGCGCGCACTTTTTCGTCTGCGGCGATGCCAAACGCATGGCCAAAGATGTCGACGCCGTGCTCCGCCAGATCGTCGAAAAAGAAGGCGGGATGGATGGGGAGAAGGCGAACGAGTACATCGAGAAGATGAAGACGGAGAAGCGCTACAAGCGCGACGTGTACTAGGAGCACTTGGTCGTAGGAAAATTAACACAAGTACGCGAAGGATGCGGAGGGGCTCGCTGCGCGAACCGGTGGACGAGCAGAAGCTCGTCCCTCCAGCGCCCGGCATGTGAACTCATCCGCCCGGTAGCCCGTTAGAAATCTTTCACTCACGCGCTGGTCCAGAGCATCGTCGTGGTAAGGAGGCCGCGCTGCGGCTCCCGCCGGCGGGCAATACGAATTGTTCTGAACTTCAGCCGTGGGCCGATTGTGCCTCAGCCATGAAGCTGTTGGAACGACGCGCTCTTTCCCCGCTCCTGCTCGTAGTTCCTAATGGCACAGGGAGATTGATCGCGACGACGAGGACGAGGACGAGAACGAGAACGCCGCGTCGCCGGCCGCCTTCTCACTGCGATCGTGGAATGGCATCAACCAACCCTTGCACGTCTTAAGCTCGCGACTTCGCGCGCAGAGCGAGCGCCAGCGCGCCGCCGCAAACGAGAGCGCTCACCAACGCCAGCGCTCCGCCGAGCACGAGCCACGAGGGGCGGTAACATAACACCAGCCGGCCGGTCGCTCCCGCGGGAATCTCAACGGTCGGCGCGAGGCCGCGGAAAGAAGTCACCGGCAACTTGCGGCCATCGAGCGTTGCTCGATATCCGCGAAAATAAGGACGCGAAAATGTTAGCCGTCCCGGAAGTTCTCCCGTCGGCACGGTCACATCAGCGACGACCCGGTGTCGTGAGTCTTCAATCAATCGCACCGTCGCTGGCGCGAACTGCTCGTTAGGCCACGAGTCGTCCGACTCGAGCGAGCGAACCTGCGGAAGCGGCCCACCGCGGCGGTGGTAGACGCGCCCTTCCGGGGATGAATCCGCCAGCTCCCATTCCGTTTCGGGCTTTGGGCTGAGATCGAGCTCGCTCGCGACGACGATTCCATCTACTCCCAGGCGCGCCAGCTTCCCGTCGGGCCCAGCTTCCCATTCGAGGAGCAATTCCCGGCTCCACGGGGCCAGCTCGCCATGAATGGCAACGTCAAAATCGCGCGCCACTCCTGCCGGACGGATCGGACTGTAACCATTGATGAACCGCACTCCACCCCACATTGATGTGCTGCCAGGCCGCACAATCTGACCGACCGGTCCGGATGTTTTCCCTTCACGGTAGGTGTGCTCTGCTTCGGGATAGACGCTGAGGTAGAGGCGCGCGGGATCGAGCGGCTCCGCCCGCGTGAGCTTCTGATCGAGGTTGTATTTTGGCACGCCGACATTCGTGGGAATGCAAAGATAGGTCGCAAGCAGAGCGCCGAAGGTGATCCCGGCAGGCGCCCAGGAACGAATCCATCGGAAACGCGCGGGCAGCATCTCTGTCTCTGCCCAAATGACGGCCAGCCCCAGCAGGCTCACCGTCACAGGCCAATGCGATGGCCACTCCTCCGGCCAGGCGTGCCGTTTCAGATACATCGCGCCCGCGGTGAGGCCGACGAGCGCGACGGCTGCGCGTCCCGGTGTTAACACGAGCATGCGACGCGTCAGATCGTGCACTCGCCGAAGATTGAGATGTTGCAATGCCTTCGCGCCGCAGAGTGCGAGGACAATGTGAATGAAGGGCAACCAACGAAAGCTCCAGCGAAAGACGTTCGCGCTCGGCAGCATCGAGATGAGGACGACAGCACCGAGGAGTGCGATCTCCCAGCGGATTTGCCTAACGAATGCGTTCCGGCCCAGGATCAATCCCGTGATGAGTGCGACCGGCGGGACCAGGCCGCTGGCCAGTTCGACGCCCGTGTGCGGCATCACCCTGGTGGAGAAGTCTGCCCAATTCACCGTCCATGAAGGAAGAATGAAAGCAGGGAGCGCAGCCGGTGGCACGACCCATTGGAAATGCTCCGAGGCTTCCTGCACTTCACGCGCCGAGCCGCGGAGATAATCAAACAGGGCCAGCCAGGCGGGCGATGAAAGTCCCGCTCCCAGGACGCTGCCCACCGCCGCGGGCCAGATGGAAGCCAGCGCACGCATCTGGCAAATTGACTTGAGGGCGAGCCAGCCGGTCAGCAGCCCCAGCATCAGAACGGTGTAGGGAAAACCGCCCGTAATGAGCAGATAAACGAATGGCGCGGGCCAGATAAAACGCCACGGTCCGCGTTTTGCATCCAACGCGCGCTCCAGTCCCCACCAAGCCCAGGGAAACCAGGTGAGCGCGCCCAGCGCACCGAACCAATCGCTCGCGCCCCAGCAAATTACCCAGCCATTCGCCGCGGTCGCCAACGCGACCATGGTCGCAAGCGGCGCGCTCAATTGCCGGCTGCGGGCCAGAACATACCCACCCATTCCGAACACGAACAGATGCGACATGGAAAGCGCGGCTGCTTGCTGAGGGAAAGTGAGCGGAAGCTTCCAAATCAGAACAACGGCTGCGTTGATAAACGCAGAGAATGTTCCGTATTGAAACTCGCCCGCGAGATTGCTGCAGACCCACGAGTACGGGCTGAGCAGCGGCAGATGACCTTCCGACCAACTCCGCGCCACGTCGGCAAACACCGGCAGGATGGAAAGCTCGTAATCGTCGTTCCAGAAAAGGTGAGGATCGCGCCACAATAGAATGGAGCCGAGGGCGAGCACTGATCCTCCGGCGACGAGCGCGCCGGCGACATCGCCGCGGTAGAACAGGTAATCTCGTCCTCGTCGTCGTTGTCGTTCGGAAACGTTCGAAATCACGAGAGGAAAAGGAGAACGAGGACGACGACGGTGAAGAGGAAGAGGAGGAGGAGGCCGGGAAGGAGCAGGAAGATGAATCACAACACAACCGGCGTTCCTTCAGTCATGACCAGAACCTTCTTCTCGAGACCATGCTCACGCGCGCAGACCAACAAGCGCGCGGGCGGCTCATCGAGCGGCTCGTAGCCAAGACGGAAACTGCCGTAATGCATCGGCACGAGCGTTTTTGCACGCAATTCCCTGAACGCCCGCACTGCCTGTTCCGGATTCATGTGAACTTCGCGGCCGCTCGGCGGGTCATAGGCGCCGATCGGGAGGAGCGCGACCTCGATTTTAAAGCGCTTCCCGATTTCTGCGAAGCCCTCGAAGTAGGCGCTATCCCCGCAATGGAAAATCGAGCGTCCCTCGACTTCAATCACGAAGCCGCCGAACCCACGATGCGAATCGTGCAGCATCCGCGCTCCCCAATGATGGCATGGCGTCAAGGAAACGCAGAGCGGACCAAGTTCCACTCGCTGATAATGAGCGAGCTCGTGCACAATGTTGAAGCCGAGATCCTGGACGAGGTTCCCGACGCCAATCGGCACCACGATCGGCTGATCCGCGGCAATCTTCCGCAGCGTGCGTCGATCCAGATGATCGAAGTGGGCGTGCGTGACCAGCACGAAATCGATCTCGGGCAGGTGAAAAAGATCAAACCCCGGCTTCTTCAAGCGTTTGATCACCTTGAGCCACATCGACCAGTTCGGGTCGATCAGGACATTGACGTCCTTGGTTTGCAACAGAAACGAGGCATGGCCAATCCAGGTGATGCAGATTTCACCCCGCTTCACCTTCGGAAAGAGCGGCAGCCCGCCTTTCCCCGAGCGCTTTGTAAAAAGCGAGGGAATCAGCACGCTGGTGAGAAAGTTGCGCTTGTGCCAATCCGAGCTCGGGCGCAAGCCGACGCGCATGGAAGCGCTCGCTTCGCGCCCGTTTACCGACGCCTGGACCACATTCCTCCGGCTTTTTTTAGAAAAAGGAATCGGCACTCGGGCCAAGCATATAAGGTCGTTTGGGTGAATCAAATCTTTCGCCGTGATGGCGGACGTGGCGATTGTCGCGGGCGAAAGGCGCTGACGACCCCGCGGTTCAATGATCCTGATTAGCGCTTCGTGATAGCCCGGAACCGGGTAGAGGGCGCGTTCGCGTGCCGGCCACTCCGATAGCATTCGCGAGTCGCGAACTTTTTCTTTTCATCCGGCCGGAGGAAGTTCGTGGTGGCGTGACGTCCCCACCAGCGTGCGAGACGCGCGCGCAACCCGGAATCCGAGCGGCCCGCGCAGTAATGAACTCAAAAGAAGACACGAAGCTCAGCGCAATCTGGCCTCGCCAACCGTTCGTTGGCCTCGCCCTGGCTGCGCTCTTCGGTATTCTCATCGCTGAGGCCACACCGCATCCGAGCACCGGTCTCGTTGCGCTGGGCCTGTCGGCGCTCCTTGCCTTCGCCCGCAAGAGTTCACTTGCGACCTGCGCGTTCGTCCTCTCCTGCTTCTTCTATTTGCACAGTCTGCGGCAAACGAACTCCCCCGGACTTCGCCTCGCGCAGGAACTCGGAGAGATGCCACAGGCGGTCACCGCGACGGGCGTGGTTGTGAGCGAACCGAACGTGTCAGCCCGCGGGACAGCCTCGTTCCTGTTTCAGCTTCACTCAATAACGCTGCACGATCAGACGCTCGTTTCTCACGCGACGATCTCTGCCCGATGGCGCCATCAGGTCCGGTTCGGCGACGAGCTTCAACTCTTCGGTGTGGTCCAGCGCGTCGAGGGGCCCCGCAATCCTGGTGAATTTGACATGCGCGCGTATCTCGCGCGGCGGGACATCCGATATGCGTTGCTCGTCCGCGACCCAGAGAACGGAAGAATCCTCAAACGCGGCGGCGGGAGTCGCATCATGCGGGCGGCGCTGGATTCCCGAGCATGGATGCAAGCGGCGCTCGCGCGCGGACTTGACGATTCGCCGGATCTGCACGGCCTCATCAGCGGCATGGTTCTTGGAGTGCGCGATCAGACTCCGGATGAGATCGAGGAACAGTTTCAAGAGACGGGCACGCTCCATCTCTTCGCCGTCTCCGGACTGAATGTCGCGATCCTCGCGCAACTCTTATGGATGATTCTGCGCGGCGCGCGCGTCCCGCGCCGATGGGCAATTGCGCTGATCATTCCGGCACTCTTCTTCTACGCGGCGGTCACCGGATTGAACGCCTCCAGCATCCGGGCTGCGCTCATGGCGGCGGTTCTGCTGGGCGGTTTTTTCGTAGATCGCAAGGTGGTCGCCACAAACAGCGTCGCCGCCGCGGCGGTTCTCGTCTTGTGCTGGGACACGAACCAGCTTTTCTCGACTGGCTTTCAGCTCTCCTTCGCCGTCGTGATTGCGATCATCGTGCTCGCGGAGCCGCTCTACGGAGTGCTCGTGAGATGGTGCGAGCCTGATCCGTTTCTGCCGCAGAGTCTGCTCAGTCGCAGGCAACGATCGTGGCAATGGATTTGGAGCGCGATCGCCAAGGGTTCTTCCGTATCGCTCGCCGCTTGGATCGGCTCGTTGCCACTCATTCTGCCCTACTTTTACCTGGTCACTCCGGTGTCGCTGCTTGCGAATCTCGTGGTCGTTCCGATCGCGTTCTTTGTTCTGGCTGTGGGACTCATGTCACTGCTGGTGATTTCCTTCGCGCCTTGGCTCGCGGTTATTTTCAACAACGCGAACTGGAGCCTGGCCGCGGCGATTCTGTGGGCCGTTGGGCTTTTTGCTCGCGCTCCGGGCGGTCATTTCTACCTCGCGCTTCCGCATTGGCCGACAGGAGCACTGGCTGAGATTACTGTGCTTGACGCCGGGACTGGCGCGGCCGTGCACTTGCGCACAGGCCGAAGCGACTGGCTTTTTGATGCGGGACCTGCGCGCGATTTCAAACGTGTCGTGCGACCGTATCTTCGCTCGCGCGGCATCAATGGACTTGACGGGATCGTCCTCTCACACGGCGATGCGGCGCACATCGGCGCGACCGTCGCAATGATGCGCGCGTTTCATCCCCTCGCGCTGCTCGACACCGCAGCGCCTGATCGGTCCCGCGTGCACAAGGAACTCATCGCGCACCTCGCAGAGATGCATTTCGCGCGGAGGTTCTGCGGCGCAGGCGATCACTGGAAGATCGGCAAAGATGTGGTGGCTCGCGTGCTGTTCCCGCCCGCTGAGTATCAAGCCTCAAACGCCGACGACCAGGCGCTGGTCGTGCAACTGACGATTGCTGGACGCTGGCGCGTGCTGTTGTTGTCCGACAGCGGCGAAGCGACGGAGCGCCTTCTCCTCGCAGGCGACGCAGACCTTCGCAGTGACATTCTGATCAAAGGCCAGCATCACTCCGGCGTCTCGGGTTCGTTGGAATTGCTGGAGCGCGCTCAACCGGCCGCCATTGTCGCTTCATCGGTGGCGTTCCCCCAGAACGAGAGCGTGAAACACGAATGGGAAGAGGTCGTCAGCGCTCGCCAGATCAAACTCTTCCGCCAGGATAGAACCGGCGCCGTGACGCTCCGTTTCTTTCAGGATCATTGGGAGGTCAAGCCGTTTCTCCAGCCGGAAACGTTTCGCAATCCGGCGAAGTGAAGCTAGGTAGCGCACGCTTTAAGCGTGCGCTCCCCGATCTCTCGCGACATCTAGCCTGGCGGCGACATGCGAGAGAATCAGCGATTCGGTCCGGCTTTCCGAAGCTCGAGCCAGTAAATCGATGCACCGCTTGCAAGGAATCGTTTTTCGAACGTCGTCTTCGGCAGATCAGGTTCTTCGTCTTCCAAATTTGCGCTTAGTTGGGGCGCTTCGCGCAAACTTTTCTGGATGGCAACGAAGTAATCCATCTGATCGGTTTTTATCCGAACGAGGCCATCGGGTTTCAGCGCGCGGGCGATCGCCCGCAGGAAATCCGCGGTCACAATGCGCCGGCTGTGATGACGCCGCTTCGGCCAGGGATCCGGAAACAGGAGGTAAAACGCATCAATCGATGTGCGCGGCAGCAGATGCACCGCATGCGAAATCTCCAATTGCGACACGCGCGCGTTGCTTAGC
>MWVX01000653.1_pt1 | contig 11253 bp, 8 predicted proteins | sample 1047311 | NCBI WGS metagenome assembly MWVX01 (sample SAMN06349984, study PRJNA376086) | soil metagenome | isolation source: MtG-4 sample Antarctic (ecotone) soil | place: Antarctica | collected 2015-01-13
TCTATAACCGATAGACGTATTAAGCGTTGGACATTCAATAAGCCAGTTAGGACAAATGTCTTTTACATCATTTAGCATAAAGGCAGCCAGTTGATTCAGCACCTGGCCCTTATAAGGAATAAGCCTCGGCAGTATAACATCAAAGGCGGAAATGCGATCAGAGGCGATCATCACAAGCAGTTCTTTGCCGACAGTATAAACGTCTCTTACTTTTCCTTTATAAAAATTTGTTTGGTTTGTAAATTGAAATTCCGGCATACGTCGAAAATAACCTGTCGCAGATAACAATGGAAAAAGTATGTCACTAAGCTTTCAACAATTTATTCAACTCCTAAATATAAATTTCTCTGAAATCGTTGTAATGCTTATTTTTCCGTTAGAAATCTTTGTGCTTCAAATAGTTCGCAACGATTTCGGGTAAATTGACTGTTAGAAAATCTAATCCAAACAAAATTTTTTGTCATGAGAAAAAGCCTGCGCTTTTCAATGCTATTTTTAGTAGCAATTATTCTTTCATCAACTGCATTTTCACAACAAACAGTTGTATCAGGTAAAATAAGAAATGCTACAACTCAGGAAGATGTCCCTGCTGTATCTGTTGCAGTTAAAGGCACATCACTTGGTACTTTTACCGATGCGAATGGAAACTTTAAAATCCAGGTTGCAAAGCTGCCTGTGACATTGGTTGTTTCTTCGGTTGGCTTTGAAACTATCGAAATACCGGTTGAATCTTCCAGTTCGGTTACAGAAATTAATGTAGTTCCATCATCATCATTAGGCCAGGAAGTTGTAGTCGCTGCTACACGTTCGCCTCAACGCATATTGGAATCACCGGTAACCGTAGAGCGCATGAACAATGTGACACTTCGCAATGTACCGGCTCCCAGTTATTATGAATCAATCAATAACCTGAAAGGAGTGGATATGCATACGGCCAGCCTAACTTTCCGCACTGTTACTACCCGTGGCTTTATTGGTAGCGGAAACAGGCGGTTAAATCAATTAGTTGATGGAATGGATAATCAGGCTCCTGGTTTAAATTTTTCTGTGGGGAGTGTTGTCGGCTTAACAGAACTGGACGTTGATAATATTGAATTGCTTTCCGGCGCTTCGTCAGCATTATATGGTTCTGGTGGTATGAATGGAACGCTTCTTATAAATAGCAAAAGCCCATTTAGATTTCAGGGGCTGAGTGTGCAGGTTAAGCAGGGGATCATGAATATTAACAATAAGCAGGGTGATGTATCTCCTTTCTATGACTGGACTGTACGGTATGGAAAATCTTTTAATGACAGGTTTGCTTTCAAAATTTCATCTCAGTTTACAAAAGCCGATGACTGGCAAGCTTATGATTATGATAATGTAAGAAGAACAAGTGTATTTAGTAAAGTTGTTCCGGGCAATCGTCAAACCGATCCGAACTACGACGGAGTTAATATGTATGGTGATGAAACAACCACAAACATTCTAAGTGTAGCACAATCTGTGCAGGCAACGATAAGGCGAGGGATTTTTGATGCCACCGGTGGTATGTTAGACATTGTAGCTGCATTAAATTCTTTACCTCCTAATGTAACACCCGCGCAGTTTATTAGTACTTTACCTGCTTCTTTACAAGCTACAGTTACCAGCTTACTACCTTTTTATTTGGGGCTAAAAAATAATGTTATACCCAATCAAAATGTATCCCGAACAGGATATCAAGAGCGAACACTGGTTGATTACAATACCGTTAATTATAAAATTACAGCAGGTTTGTTTTATAAAATTACTCCTGGCATTGAGGCGTCTATTAATTCATATATTGGTACAGGAACCACTGTTTACACAGGCGCTGACCGCTATTCTTTAAAAAATTTAAAAATTGGACAGCATAAACTGGAAATAAGAAGTAATAGCTGGTTTGTAAGAGGCTATACCACCCAGGAAAATGCGGGAGACTCTTATAATGCCACTGTATTAGGACGTTTAATTAATGAAGCATGGAAACCCAGTACAACCTGGTACCCCCAATACACGGCAAACTATGTAGGCGCAAGAACTGCGCCTGTGCCTATGAGTGATAATGCAGCCCACCAGTTTGCCAGGAATGCCGCTGACCAGGGACGCCTGCTACCCGGCACTTCGCAATTTGATGCTACTTCAAATGCAATTAAGGATCTACCAATTCCACGCGGCGCTAAATTTTTAGATAAAACGGATTTATGGTCTGCTGAAGGCCAGTTAAATTTTTCTGATGTTTTGAATTTCTCCGACGTAGTTGAAATAATTGCCGGCACGCAATGGAAACAGTATGTCTTAAATTCACAGGGAACCATATTTGCTGACACTGCTGGCAAAATAAAAGTCGCTGAATATGGTGGTTATGTTCAGTTGAGAAAAAAGCTTTTTAATGATCTGTTAACCTTAACTGCCGCGGGCCGTTATGATAAGCATACCAATTTTGATGGCAAGTTTACGCCCCGCGTAACAGCCGTTTTTCACGTAGCGCCTGAAAGCAATATCCGTTTATCTGTTCAGACCGCTTATCGTTTTCCTACCAACCAGGATCAGTATATAAATCTTAATGTGGGTTCTGGATTTCTTATCGGTTTTTTACCATCTTTTCAAACATTTTACCGTACAAATAATAACCCCATTTATACATCCGAAAGCATAGGTGCTTATCGTAGTGGAAGTATTGCCGACAGTAGCAGGTTGCAGGTAGGGCTTTTTAATGAAGTGAAACCGGAAAATGTTACCTCTTATGAAATAGGTTACAAAGGCGTACTGGCTAAAAAATTATACCTGGATGGTTATTTATATTATAGTAATTATGAAGCCTTTCTTGGTAATGTAGCAGTTGGTCAGTCATTAAATGAGGGCGTAGGTAGCGGGCCTGTAACTAATGGAGATAACCGGCGTGATATTTATAATCCCGGGACCACCCGCAATCTATCCTACAGCCAGAATATTGATGAAAATGTAAAGGCCTATGGATGGGGGATTACTGCTGAATATCAACTGCCACGCAGGTTTGTATTTTATGGAAATTTTTTCACCGATAAATTAAGAGTAGGTAGTTCTGGTTTGTCAAGTAAAGAACGGGAACAACAGGCGCAGGGCACTTATTTTAATGCGCCTGATTATCGGTATAACCTTGGCATTCGTAATGAAAACCTTTGGAATAATATTGGGTTCAACATTGTTTATAAGTACCAGGCAGAAAATTATTATGAAGGCACTTTTGTTACTGGATTGTTACCTGCATTTGGATGGTTAGATGCACAGTTTTCATATAAAATGCCCAAGTCAAAAACCATATTCCGAATAGGCGGTACTAATATTGGGAATAATTATGAGCGCACTGGTTACGGCAGCCCTTCAGTTGGTGGTTTGTATTATGTAAGTTTTGGATATAATGTAAATTAATAAATGCTGTTATCTAAATAAGGAAAGTCTCAGAATTGAAGACCGGGCATTTATAATTTCTTTCCTGTGGCCAATAGTAATAACTAAAACACGAAGTACTTTATCATCAATTTAGCTACAAACCCATGATTTTTTAATTGCCAGCTCTATCGCTTAAAAAGATACCATTGGGTGATAACGATTTTGGGAAAAGCTGAGTTAACCACCCTTCGCTAATTTAGCAGACTTCATAAAAGAAAACCCGTTCTCAAATGAGAACGGGTTTTCTTTTATGGAATAATGTTATTAAAATTTAACCGAATAAGCCGCCTTTTTTCAGGCTTCTGGTGCCCTCGCCTATTTTAAAACCATTTTGGTAAATTTCAATTTTGTAATCACCGATTTGGAAATTTCCCTGGTTTAACGGCACCTCAATGTGTTTACGCGTTCCTTGCTCATACTCTATAGAACTTTTAAAAGTAAAAGGTTTGTCTCCTTCCGTGCGAGTTGTAAGTGTACTGGAGTTTAATGATGGATCGGAAATAACTTTACCATCAGGAGCTGTAACTATAACATATAGATCAGCAGGGCCAGATTTTGCGACACGGTTTTCTACATCAAAGGCTATCATTAATTTATCTACACGTTTCGCTGTAGTTGTCTGTTTTTCCTTACCACTTTTCTTTACATTTATCGGCTTAATTTGAAAGCCTGAAGCAGAAAAAGTAGAAGCTACGTCAACTGTTTGCGCTAATTGTTCTTTTTCTGAAGTGGTAGTTTGCAGGTTCGTTTCTAAAGTTTGCTTTTCAACACCAAGCTGGGTATTTGCTGAAGCTAACTCTTGGTTTTCACCACTCAGGCGTGCTACCTCCGCTTCAAGATTACCAATTTTACCATTTAATTGTTCAATCAATCCTTTTGCTCTTTTTAGATCCGCCGCTGTAGCATTTCTATTATTAACAATGCTATTAATTTCTCTTTTCAATTTTGTAATTTCTGATTGACGCTCACCAAGCTGACCTTGCAGACTATTGTTATTACCGGTAAGAGAGTCTAAACGAGTAAGAGCCTCGTTGTAGATCATTTGAACCGAGTCTCTTGCAGTAGTAGCGGTGCTCGCTTGAGTTTGAGTAACCTGTATTTTTTCACCACTTTCATTCTTGTCCCATAGTGTATATCCCCAGGTACCAAGTAAAGCTGCTCCTAATACTCCAATAGCTATATTTTTGGAGTTATTATTTGATCGCTCTCTTTCCACCACCGGGCGATTTTCAGGTTCGTTTGCAGATGGATAATTTGTGTTTGCCATTTGTTGATAGGTTTTAATTAATACTTAAATGTTAAGTGTAGTATTGTTTTTTAAAAAAAATTAGGGATTTCGCAACTGAAACCGAAAACCGTGCCAGATTAATAAGTTGTTGATACTGAATAAGTCTTATGAAAGCAGAGAATATTATTGATGATTTAAAAAAACAAAGATTTAAACCTGTTTATTGGTTAGAAGGCGATGAGGATTTTTTTATTGATGAAGTTATAAAATTCGCCGAGCATCATCTGTTAAGTGATACTGAGGCCGGTTTTAATTTGACAATATTTTATGGTCGAGATACGGATTGGGCTACAGTAATGAATGCTTGCAGACGTTATCCTATGTTTTCGGAAAAGCAGGTAGTTATTATTAAAGAAGCGCAGGCCATGCGGGAAATTGAAAAACTGGAAGCCTACGTAAACCAACCACTTTTATCAACCCTTTTATTTGTTGCATACAAAGGAAAGAAAGTGGATGGCAGAACAAAGCTTGCGAGGCTGCTTAAAGAAAAGGGTAAAATTCTTACAACAAAAAAACTTTATGAAAATGAGTTGCCCGACTGGTGCCAAAATTTCCTTAGGTCAAAAGGCCTTACCATTAACAATAGGGCCCTAATGCTTTTAATAGATCATATTGGCAACGATCTTAACCGTATTAATAATGAAATAGAGAAAATAGCCATCAACCTGGAAAACAGGAAAAATATTTCTGAAGATGATATTGAGAACTATGTTGGGATCAGCAAAGAATTTAATGTTTTTGAATTGCAGGACGCAATAAGCAAAAAAGATTTGTATAAGGCTATCCGTATTGCTCAATATTTTGAAAATAATCCAAAGGCAGGTCCTATACAACTGATCTTTCCATCTCTGTATAGCTTTTTTAGCAAGCTGCAAATGATCTACACCCTGCCGGTAAATAATGAAAAAGCATTAGCCTTAACCATAGGTGTTCCCGACTGGAAGGTGAAAGAATTTATACAGGCGGCTAATCGTTATAATACCCAGGCTGTTGAAAAAAACATGCTTTTATTGCATCAATATAATTTAAAAAGTATTGGTATAAATGATGCAGGCACATCTGATGGATTGTTATTAAAAGAAATGCTTGTAAAAATGATTCATGATTGAGTGAAGCATCTGCCGCCAGGGTTTCATCAGATTGTTAGAGGCTTGCTGAATCCCCATTATTGCCTTTCTTACAAACTTAGAGTCTTTACATTCCCTTTTTTAAAAGGGGAGGCTGAGCGTGCCTCATAAAAATTATCGCAGGCATTAGTCTTATCTTAAACTGCCACTAAGGCCTTTAATGCCTCCACTTTGTCAATCAACATTTGATCTTTCAATTCGTTTAAGGAATTAAACTTTACCTGCCTGCGAAGAAATTTCTTTACGCTCACTTTTAATTTTTTTCCATAAAGATCATCATCAAAATCAAAAATATTTACTTCTATTCTTTCAATTGTATCATCCAACGTTGGACGTTTACCTACACTCAACATTCCATTTTTAGTTTCGTCATTCACCATAACCTGCACCGCATACACACCTTCTCCCAAATGTATTTTATCTACATCAGTATAGGCCAGGTTCGCCGTAGGGTAGCCTAACTTTTGCCCAATCTTATCACCATCAATAACGGTTCCTTCAAAAAAAAATAAGTAGCCAAGTAAATTATTTGCAACTTCAACTTCACTGTTTTTAATTGCATTGCGGATTGTGGTGGAGCTTATGGCAATTTCTTTTATAACATGTTCGGGAATTTCTATTAAGCGGTAATTAAATTTGGCAGACTGTTCTTTCAATAACTTAAAATTTCCTTTTCGGTCTTTACCAAAATGGTGGTCGTAACCGATAATAATTATTTCGGGATGAAATTTATTGATTAAAAAATGCGCTACATATTCTTCTGGAGTTAGGGAGGCAAACAATTCAGTAAAAGGAACCACTACCAGGTGATCAATTTTTTGTTTATTTAATAAGCTGATTTTTTCTTCAAGCGTATTTATTAATTGTAACGGACTGTTTTGCTCAACAATTTTGCGGGGATGCGGATGAAAAGTGATGATCACTGTTTCCCCACTATTTTTTTTACTTTCCTTTTTCATTGCACCAATCACCTGCTGGTGGCCCTTGTGCACGCCATCAAAAGTGCCTATGGTTATAATTGCATTTTTAAAAGCAGGTAAATTTTCTATATTATAATGCACTTGCATAACTGCGCTAAGATAACACGGCAATTGATTTAGATTTGCGCTTTATAAATTTTAGCATTCATTCATGTCTTTATACGCAAAGAGAGGAGTTTCTGCACAGAAAGAAGAAGTACACGCTGCAACAAAAACACTCGATAAAGGTTTGTATCCATATTCTTTTTGTAAAATTTACAATGATGTATTGGCTGGTGACGCCGGCTGGGTAAACGTGATGCATGCGGATGGGGCAGGAACAAAAAGCATACTGGCTTATTTATATTGGAAAGAGACCGGGGATATTTCTGTGTGGAAAGGAATTGCACAGGATGCAATTGTAATGAACCTTGATGATCTTTTATGTGTTGGCATTTATAAAAACCTTCTTTTTTCTTCCTCTATCGACAGAAATAAAAATCTTATTCCGGGAGATGTTTTGCAAACTATTATCGAAGGTTCACAGGAATTTTTTGATGACTTGCAAAAAATGGGCATCGACATAAAATTTTTAGGAGGCGAAACGGCTGATGTAGGCGATGTGGTTAAAACTATAGCTGTGAATGGTACTATGACAGCAAGGTGGCCAAAAAACAAACTAATTACAAATGAAAAAATTGCTGTAGGTAATGTTATTGTCGGCCTGGCCAGCTATGGAAAGGCAAGCTACGAACAGGAATATAATAGTGGCATTGGCAGCAATGGTTTAACCAGTGCAAGGCATGATTTATTGAAAAAAACTTATGCTAATCAATACCCGGAAACGTTTGATGGCTTGCTGGCTTCTGAAGTAGTGTATATTGGCCAATATCACTTACTGGATGAAATTAAAATTAATTATGGAAGCGACCCTTTTTTATCAAACCTTGGAAAATTAATTTTATCTCCAACGCGGACCTTTGCACCGGTAATTAAGCAATTACTTGAGCAAAAATTTAATGATATAAATGGCTTAATCCATTGCAGTGGTGGCGGGCAAACCAAGTGTATGAAATATTTGCCGGAAGGAATAAGGGTAATAAAGGATAATTTATTTTTGCCTCCTGAAATTTTCCAGATTATAAAACAGTCCGGTAATACTGACAGTAAAGAAATGTACCAGGTATTTAATATGGGTTGCCGGTTAGAAATTTATACAAATAAAAATGCAGCAGAAAACATTATTAAAATAGCAAAAGCTTTCAATATCGATGCACAAGTTATTGGCAGGGTAGAACACGGTGATAAAAAAGAACTGCTCATTATAACAAAGGATGAAGAAATTGTATATTAATTTTATTTATTGAAAATGTAATTATGGGTGAAGCGATAATAGAGATTCGGAATGCAAATATTTACCAGGGAGATAATCTTGTGTTACAAGACGTGAATCTTACTGTCGATAAAGGTGAATTTGTTTATTTGGTTGGCAAAACCGGCACCGGTAAATCAAGCTTGTTAAAAACATTTTATGGAGAATTACCATTGACGGAAGGGGAGGGAATGGTAACAGGTTATGATCTGCGAAAACTAACATGGCGAACGATACCATACCTGAGAAGAAGCCTGGGCGTGGTTTTCCAGGATTTTCAACTTTTGACCGATCGTAATGTAAACGAAAATTTGAAATTTGTTTTAAGAGCTACAGGTTGGAAAGATGATAAGTTAATGAACGAAAAGATTGCAGATGTTTTGGATAAAGTAGGATTAAAATCAAAAGGTTTTAAAATGCCTTTTGAAATGAGTGGAGGCGAACAGCAAAGAGTGGATGTAGCAAGAGCCTTATTAAACTCCCCGAAAATAATATTGGCCGACGAGCCTACTGGTAACCTGGACCCGGAAACATCCGATGAGATTATGCAATTGCTGTTTCATATATCCAGGGATTATGGGGCTGCTATTGTGATGGCTACGCATGATTATATTGTAGTTAATAAATTTCCCGCCCGCATGGTGCGGACAGAAAAAGGACAGATCATTGATAATGCTACGATATCAATGCACTAAGTTTCTGTGCGTTTAATAGGTTGTTATATAGTTGAAGAACCGGCTCCCTTTGTTTTATATCCATTACTGTAAAAGATTGCTTCATTAACGAAGTGATTAAATCAATATACTTTTCGGGAGTCTCAGCAATTAAAACGCCATTCTTAATATGACTGCCTTCCACACCTGCGTGGTTTGTAATGCAAAATTTTCCTGCTAACAACGCATGTAGCAATTTTAATTTCACGCCTGTGTAATTGAAAGACGGCAATAAATGAATATGCGCTTCTTTAATCAGTGAATCAATTTTTTCAATGGACGGATTATCAATAACTGTAACGTGCGGGTGCAATGAGGCCAGCTCTTTTAATTTTTCTGACATACCGCTGCCCGCTATTATAAAAGGAATTGTAATTTTTGAAAAAACATTTTTTATTAACCAGGTGGCGGATGTTTCATTTTCTGATACCTGCATGTTTCCATGATATAAACAATACGATCCCTTTCCGGGATTAGGTGTAAGCTCTTGCCAGGGAGTAAAACAGGGAATAAAATGAACGCTCTGGAAAGTATATTTTTTGGAAAACGTGTCAACGTCTTTACCAGATAAGCAGCCAACAATAATATCTTTTTGAATCTTTTTTTGATAAAGGCCTAATAAAGAATATTCCAAAAAATAATACCCCTTCTTTAATAAGTTTCTCTCCGTTTTAAATAAACCGGAATAATAGGCAGCTTCATCATTATGCACTCTAAGAAATATTTTACGATTTTGTTTTAAGAAGGGGATGATTCCCGAGCAATGAACACCTTCCAGAATAACCGGGTATTCATCATTGTTTAAACGGTCAATAAGCTCTTGATTAATACGTGAAGCAACAATATATGGTTGTAAGGTTAATAAAGATTGAATCGGTTTTTTTCTCGAATAAGAATAAATGGAATGGCAATGATCTTGTAAATCGCCAGCGTTTCTTTTAGGGTGATAATTATAATAATGCAGAATAATTTTTTTTCCTGTTGCTGCTAAGGATGTGATCTTATAATACATGTCTATACCACCGCCGTAATTAGGAGGAGCCGGGGCATCGAGGCAAACAATATGTACAAAATCACTCACGCTAAAAAATAGATTTATAAAAACTGATTAGCTTTTGCTCTTCATTTTGCCAGTTAAACATTTCTTTCGCAGCCAAACAATTTTTTCTCATTTGATCCAACAAAGACTGATTTTTTAATGCCTCATTTATTTTTTTTGATACGAGCTCAACAGAGAGTTCATCAATCAGCAATGCAACAGCATATTGGTTGTTTATTGCAATGTACTCGGGGTAATTCATAGTTAGTTGAGGAAGCCCGGAATGTATATAATCAACAAATTTATTTGGCAATGCGAGGTATTGATTGGTGCCTTCCTTTTCAGCTAAGCCAATACCCAATGTGGCCTTTTCTGCAAGACCCCTTAACTCGGCTGGCATTACCATCCCCCTTAATTCAACTTTATCTTGTATGCCATTCAGGTCAATTAATTTTTTAAGCTTTGCCATGTAATTACCATCTCCCGCAATTATTAGTTTGTAATCAATATCTTTCATAGCAGGTATTAAATATTCAAAGCCACGGCCTTCATTAATTGCGCCTCCATAAAACAAATATTTATTGTCAGAAGGATGCAAATTAACTGGCTGCAAAACTGGAAAATTTCTTATGGTCTCAAACTTAATACTATAAACATTTTTAAATGCCTCTGCTAAACTTTCACTAACCGTATAACAATGCTTGAATTGCGGCACCGAAAAGTTTTCAATTGCTGTCCAGATTTTTTTTACCAAAGGTCTTGTGCGAACTTCTTTCAGTTCTGTAAAATATTCGTGCGCATCATAAATACGGGGTATACGTTTTAGATTGGAAATAAGTAAGGCGGGAAGAATGGTGTCTAAATCAATGGCGCATACCGCATCCATTTTTTCAGACAAAAGGAAAAAAAATAACCGAACGTTATATTCTGCATAAAATAAAATGCCTGTATTAAAAAAACACCTAAGTCTTTTTTGCAAAAACTTTTTGTTTTGAAGGGGTAAAGAATTATTTAATTCTCTACCAACTAATAAAACATGGTAGTTATTTTTTGCCAGTGAATTGCAAATGCGATTCATCCTTTGGTCATAGGTTAAATCGTTGGTTACTGTAAAACAAATTTTTTTCACAGGCCAATTATCATGGGTTGACTGCTTTGTAAATGCGCTCAATTGTTTCCACCGTTTTCAACCCATCGAGGAATTTAAAAAGACAGCATTAACGGAAGTTTTAATAAGATGAGCATAAATTTCTGTATAATAATTTGTGGCGTTACTCTTGTCATCTTTTGAAAAAATATCAGGTTGAAAAGGGAAGGGGTTTT
>MWVX01000654.1_pt1 | contig 11244 bp, 11 predicted proteins | sample 1047311 | NCBI WGS metagenome assembly MWVX01 (sample SAMN06349984, study PRJNA376086) | soil metagenome | isolation source: MtG-4 sample Antarctic (ecotone) soil | place: Antarctica | collected 2015-01-13
CAGAAAATCTTCCATTTTCCGATTCCCGATAACTGATAACTGATAACTGATAACTGATAACTATTCTTCGACATCAAAAACCTCCTGCGGATTCAGGCTTTCCATAAAACTTTTCGTTTCCTCGTAACGAGCCTTCACCGCGATTTTTTGCCATCGTCGTGGGGGATGTATGCGCCGACGATTTGGGACTGGTCAATGTTTTTCGGCACAATTGGATTGTTTGTAACATTAATTTTCCTGTTTGTCAGGTTTCTGCCCGTGATTTCGATTTTCGAGGTCCGAACGCTTTTGCCCGAAGCCAATGTTCACGGACATCAGGAAGATTTTGAAGAGAATGTTTTAGAATCTCAAAGACGAATTAAGTCGTAAGTTTGGTAAAATTGAAATTGTAATCAGCCGACTCTGCCCGCATTCGGAACATCAGGGCAACTCACCCATGTCAAGCTGGCTGCCAGCAGAGACGGCTGATTGCAAGCGATAAAAAGTTATGGACAAAAACATCTATGGATTGTTAGCTGAATTTGATACGGCGACGCAAATGGTTGACGCAGCGCGAAAAGTGCGTGATGCAGGCTATACGAAAACCGACGCTTTTTCGCCTTTTCCGCTTCACGAGATTGACGAAGCCCTCGGCGTGAAAAAAAGTATTTTGCCGTTTTTAGTTTTAGGCGGCGGAATTGTCGGTTTACTGACCGGATTAGGATTAACTTATTTCGTCCACGTTCTTGAATATCCGATAATTGTCGGCGGTCGTCCGTTTTTTAGCCTGCCATCGTTTATTCCGCCGATGTTTGAGTTAACAATTCTATTTGCGTCATTTACGGCGGTTCTCGGAATGCTTTTTCTCAATGGTTTGCCGCAGCCGTATCATCCGGTTTTTAATGTGCCGCGTTTTGCTCTGGCAACGAGAGAGAAATTCTTTTTAGTGATTGAAGCCAAAGACCCGAAGTTTGATTACGAGGAAACGAAAAGTTTTATGGAAAGCCTGAATCCGCAGGAGGTTTTTGATGTCGAAGAATAGTTATCAGTTATCAGTTATCAGTTATCAGTTATCGGGAATCGGAAAATGGAAGATTTTCTGTCTACTGTTGACTGTTGGCTGTTCACTGTTGACAGGTTGCCGCTACGATATGCAAGACCAGCCGCGTTATAAAGCCTATAAAAAGAGCGAATTTTTCCGCGATGATAAAGCGATGAGAGATTTGCCCGAAGGAACTGTGGCGCGTGGTTTTCTGCGTGAAGATAAGGCTTTTTATGCGGGCAAAAAGGAAAATGCCGGAATGACGACGACCGCGCCAGTTGAAACAACGACGGACGCTTCCGGCAATACGTTAGTGTCGAGTTTCCCCGATGCGGTTGAAGAATTTCCCGTGCCTGTTACCAAAGAATTGCTTGACCGCGGCGAAGAAAGATACAAAATTTTCTGCATAGTTTGCCACGGTCCGGTCGGAAACGGCGACGGAATGATTGTTCGGCGCGGATTTCCGCAGCCGCCGACCTATCACGACGACCGTTTGCGAAACGCGCCCGTCGGACATTTTTTCGATGTGATGACCAACGGCTGGGGCAAGATGAATAGTTACGCATCGCAAGTTCCGCCTGCCGACCGTTGGGCGATTGTGGCATATATTCGGGCTTTGCAAATCAGCCAAAATCCAAATGGAATGAGTCCGCTGCCAATGACAAAAACAGGAAACACAACAAATACAACTGCAACGCCGTCCGTGTCGCCGAATGTCAAAACACAGGAGGCGCAAAGTAGATGACAAATGCGAAATTTAACGCGGCGGATTTTCAAGTGCCTGCAGACGTAAATCGCTGGCGCACGCTTGCGCTCGGCACGGGCGGAATTTTTACGATTATTTGGGCAATCGGTTGTTTTTTTAATGTCGAACAGGGATTGCGTTCTTGGCTATTGGGTTTTATTTTTTGGGGCGGCATCGCCATTGGAAGTATTGGCATTTTACTTTTGCAGTATCTGACGGGCGGCGCGTGGGGCGTGGTTATCCGTCGTTTTGTCGAAGCCGGTTCGCGCACTCTGCCGATTGTTTTTATCTTGTTCTTACCAATTTTAATCGGTGTTTCTTCGATGTATGAGTGGACGCATTTGAACGACCGGATTATTCAACATCGTCAGCCGTATTTAAGCGTCGAATGGTGGATTTTCCGCGCCGTTTTGTATTTTGTTTTGTGGGGCGTGATGGTGTATTTGCTCAATAAATGGTCGTGGCAGCAAGACCAGACCGACAATTACGAAGATTCGGCGAAATTTTTGGCAGATGCGTCAAAGTTTTCCGGTCCGACAATGGTTTTCTTTGTGCTGGTTGTCAGTTTTGCCGCGATTGATTGGGTAATGACGCTTGACCCGCACTGGTATTCGACAATGTGGGGATTTCTGTTTGTCGCGGGCTGGGCTTTGAGCTGCTTCTGCTTTATGGTGGCGATTATGGCGGCACTTTCGGACAAACCGCCGATGAATCGCATTTTGGGAAAAAGACATTTTCACGACATCGGCAAATTGATGCTCGCACTAGTAATGGTTTGGGCATATTTCAATTTTTCGCAGTATCTGATTATCTGGTCGGGAAATTTGCCCGAAGAAACAAAATGGTATTTAACACGCCAAGAAGGAGCGTGGGGCATAATCGGCGTGGTTTTGATAATTTTACATTTTGCATTTCCGTTTCTCGTTCTGCTTTCGCGGGACATTAAACGCCAAGCCAAATGGCTTGCACGACTTGCTTGTTTCATTCTACTGCTCCGGCTGATTGATATGTATTATATGATTGGTCCGAGTCCGAGAATCGGAATGCATGGACAAGAAGTTCCGTTTTCACTTAGTTTTAGCTGGATGGATTTGGTCGCGCCGGTTGCGGTCGGCGGAATTTGGCTGTGGTGGTTTTTCGGCGAGCTGATGAAACGTCCGCTTGTTCCCGTCAACGACCCGTTTTTGGAAAATGCGATTGAGCACGGAAAGCATTGACAATTTCAAATTACGAATTACGAATAAAGATATTCTTAAATCGTAATTTGAAATTCACAATTCGTAATTGATTAAAAATATGGCTAAACACAAAAAAACTTTTGTAGATTTCGATAAACCTTATGAAACGAATCTCATCGGGTTTCGCGGAGTAATTTACTTCGGTGTCGGATTATTTTTGTTGGTCGTCGTAACTTTTGGTTTGATGTTGTTTTTGCAGAATGTAATGGAAGAGCAGGCAATCGAAGTTAAAGATCAAAAAAGTCCGATGGCGATGAATGAACAAGAGCGTTTGCCGCCCGAACCGCGTTTGCAAGCTGCACCCGGTTTTGGGGTTGATTCTTCGCCAGGTCGCGTTAATCTTGAACTGAAAGCACCGCAATCGGAATACCGCGAACTTCAAGAGCAATGGGAAAAAATTTTGAAGGACGGACAAACAGATCCGAAAACGGGAACGGTTATTTCTTTGCCGATTGAAGAAGCTAAAAGGAAATTGCTTGAGGAAAATCCAAAAGCCAATAGCAGCGCAGACGGACAAAAGATGGTAAAGGATTCGCGTTCAATGGTTTCGTCTTCGAGCGCGGGGCGCATTGCTTCGGATGTGAGAAGATAGAAAGTAAAAAGTATAAGGAGCAAAATTTGGAGTTCCAGATTTGAGGTAAAAAATGAAAAAAAGTTCAGCAATTTCAGCAGTTTTGAAACTGACACTTTTATTAAGTTTGAGTGTTTTATTAATGCCGATATTTGTTTCGGCGCAAAAGGCAGAGCATTATAATTCGCCGCTTTATTCGCCGAAAACTTATGACCCGGATCAAGCCGGAGTGAGCAACGGAATGCCGCCGATTTTGAAAAATGTCGGTATTGAGCAGAAACTTAACGGGCAATTGCCGCTTGACGCGCAGTTTAAGGATGAAAATGGCAATATCATTAAACTCGGTGATTACTTTGGCAAGGGCAAGCCGGTTGTTCTGGCACTTGTTTATTACGAATGTCCGATGCTTTGCAACGAAGTTTTGAATGGTTTGACAGGTTCGCTCAAAGGTATTTCGTTTGACGCGGGCAAAGATTTTGATGTCGTCGCAATCAGTTTTGATGCGCGTGAGAACGAGAAACCGGACTTAGCCAAAAACAAAAAAGCCAGCTATATGGCGAGATACGGGCGTGAAGGCGCGGAAAACGGCTGGCATTTTTTGACTGGAACGCAGGAAGAAATTGATAAAGTAACAAATGCCGCCGGGTTTAATTATAAGTTTGACGAAAGCACAAACCAATTTGCTCACGCGGGCGGAATTATGGTCGTTACGCCTGAAGGCAGACTTTCGCGCTATTTTTACGGCATTGATTACGCGCCGAAGGATTTGAAATTCGGCATTATGGATTCGGCAAACAACAAAATCGGAAATCCTGCCGAGCAGTTATATTTGTATTGTTTTCATTACGATCCGGCTTCGGGAAAATACGGTTTGGCAATTTTGAGAGTTCTTCGGCTAATGGCAGTCGCAACTATACTCGGTTTGGTCGGTATGTTTTTTGTTTTTTGGCGATATAACAAAGGTAAAACGGCAGATTTGAAATAGATTTGTGAAGATGGTAAATGATAAATAAAGAAACTGTCTTTCATTTACCATTTACCACTTACCATTTACCACTAATTTAGATTATGCAACAGAATTCTTCGTGGGTTCCATTATTTCCCGAACAGGCTTCGACTTTCGCGTCGCAGGTTGATCTTTTATATTTTTATCTAATCGCTATCAGCGCGTTTTTCACTATCGGTATTGTTGCGGCGATAATCTTTTTTGCCGTGAAATATCATGAAAAGGAAAAATATGCGGCGGGCGCAGAGATTCACGGGTCAATGGCACTCGAAACGCTGTGGTCAATCATCCCGTTTATTATCTCAATTACTATTTTTCTCGGCGGCGCAATCGTTTTTTACAATCAATATCGCCCGCCAGCCGAGGCAATGGAGATTTATGTTGTCGGAAAGCAATGGATGTGGAAACTTCAGCATGGCACAGGTCAGAGAGAAATTAACGAACTTCATATTCCCGTCGGGCGTAATATCAAGCTAACGATGACGACCGAAGATGTCATTCACGACTTTGCTATTCCGGCATTTAGAACAAAAGTGGATATTGTGCCGGGACGTTATTCGACAATTTGGTTTGAAGCGACAAAACCGGGTAAATATCGCTTGCAATGTATGGAATATTGCGGGTTAAACCATTCAGGAATGAACGGTTGGGTTTATGTAATGGAACAGCGCGATTTTGATAATTGGCTGAGCGGAAATGTGTCGGGTCAAACGCCGGTTGAAGCGGGCAGAGATTTATTTGAAAATAAACTCGGCTGCGCTTCGTGTCACGCGGGCGGAGCTAATCAACGCGGCGCGGTGCTGGAAGGTTTATTTGGTAATCAAGTTAAATTAACTAATGGGCAAACCATTATAGCTGATGAAGAATATATACGTAATTCAATTTTGAATCCGTCCAGCCAAGTTGTGGCGGGCTATCAGCCGATTATGCCGACCTTCAAAGGTCAGGTTACGGAAGAACAACTTATTCAGCTTGTCGCTTATGTTAAATCTTTGAGCGGCAGCAATAACGGCAACAGTTCGACTTCAACCGGCGGCACGAACACGAATTCGGGCGACGGAAATATGATGCGAACAGGAGAAGCGAACTCAAACACACGAGCCAATCGGAGTGATTCAAACAGTCAGGGAAGTAATCCGAATGCGCCGAGTAATCAGCCCGAACCGACTAACAGGCAAAGATAGAGTATTTATAACAAAGGGAAAGTAGTAAATAGTTATGGAAAACGTAAATGTTGAAAATATCAGACCTGAACCGAAGGTAAATTATTTAGCAAATGGTTTTACGGCAAAATCTTGGCTTTTGACAAAAGACCACAAGCGGATTGCGATTCTGTATTTGTTGACGGTTTCGGTGTTTTTTGCGCTGGGCGGCATTTATGCTTCGCTGATTCGGCTTGAACTGTTGACACCGGCGAGCGATTTGCTCGAATCGGGAACATATAATCGGGTCTTTACGCAGCACGGAATCATTATGGTTTTCTTTTTCCTGATTCCGTCAATTCCGGCGATTTTGGGAAATTTTTTGATACCGATTATGATAGGCGCGAAAGATTTGGCGTTTCCGCGCATCAATCTGCTCAGTTGGTATCTCTATATAGCAGGCGGTAGTTTGACGCTTTACGCTTTAATGCTGGGCGGCGTTGATACTGGTTGGACTTTTTACACGCCGTATAGCACGACATTTTCCAATAGTTACGTAATGCTTGTTGGGATGGGAATTTTTATCAACGGATTCTCATCAATTCTGACCGGACTGAATTTTATCGTAACGATCCACACGATGCGTGCGCCGGGAATGACTTGGTTTCGCTTGCCGCTTTTCGTCTGGGCGCATTACGCGACTTCTCTGGTAATGCTTTTAGGAACGCCGGTTATCGCCATCACCATTTTGCTGATGGCTTTAGAGCGTCTTGCTCACGTTGGTATCTTTGACCCAGCAATCGGCGGCGACCCGATTTTGTTCCAACATTTATTCTGGTTTTACTCGCATCCGGCGGTTTATATTATGGTTTTGCCGGGAATGGGCATTATCTCGGAATTGATTTCCAATTTTTCACGCAAGAAAATTTTCGGCTACGAATTTATCGCTTTTTCGAGCATTGCAATTGCCGTTTTCGGTTTTCTCGTTTGGGGACATCATTTATTTGTCAGCGGGCAATCAGTCTACGCGAGTTTGGTTTTCTCGTTTTTGAGTATGGTTGTTGCCATTCCTTCGGCGATTAAAGTATTTAACTGGACGGCGACACTTTACAAAGGCTCGATTTCCTATGATACACCGATGCTTTACGGCTTATTCTATATCGGACTGTTTTTAATCGGAGGTTTGACCGGAGTTTTTCTCGGCGCAATTGGCTTGGACGTTCATTTAACCGATACATATTTTATCGTTGCACACTTTCACTACGTGATGGTTGGCGCAAGCGTTCTGGCTTATCTCGGCGGTTTGCATTATTGGTGGTCGAAGATAACGGGCAAACTCTATTCGGAATTTTGGAGCAAAATCGCTGCGATAGTCGTTTTCGTCGGATTTAATCTGACATTTTTTCCGCAATTTATTTTAGGCTATTTGGGAATGCCGCGCCGCTATGCTTCCTACCCGGAAGAGTTTCAGGTTTTGAATATCTTCTCGACGGCAGGCGCGTCAGTTCTCGCCATCGGTTTAATAATGCCTTTAATCTATTTTACCTATTCAATCTTTTTCGGTGAAAAAGCACCGGCAAATCCGTGGCTCTTGCCCGGACTTGAATGGCGCACTTCCAGCCCGCCGCCGACCGAAAACTTTGAAGAAACACCGATTGTTACTTGGGAAGCCTACGATTTTAGCGAAGAAAGCGGCTTGGATTTGGAAGACGCGAGAAATAAATATAAGGTAACAGCTTAAGAATTTTGGATTTTAGATTTTGGATTTTCGATTGATTCATTGCAATCGCTCGACCGGCAACGGATGATTTCAAATCCAAAATCTAAAATCTAAAATCCAAAATAATAATGGCACACACACACGAACACGAACATTATCATCCGCCCGGTCTTCAGCATCAGTTTGAAGATATGGCGCAGCAAGCAGAATCCGATTCGATTGGAATGTGGATGTTTCTCGTCCAGGAAATTATGTTCTTTGGCGGACTGTTCACAGTTTATCTAGTTTTCCGTTCCAAATATCCGATGGCATTTGCCGCCGGAAGCAACCATTTAGACGTATTTTGGGGAACTGTTAATACTCTGGTTTTGATTGTCAGTAGTTTGACGATGGCTTTGGCGGTTCATTTCGCGCAGCTTGGCAAACGAAATTTACAAGTTATTCTCATTGCCGCAACAATGGTTTTGGGAACAGTATTTTTGGGCGTAAAAGCTATCGAATACACTAATAAATACTATGAAGGTATTGTTCCCGTTAAAGGACTAAATCTTAAAACGCCAAGGGGAAATGTTCATAATCCGGCAGCCACGGCAACCAAACACAGTCCGACTGACCCCGACTCTGAAAATAGACAATCTTTAGATTCTCCAAGTTCCATTGAAAAAAAAGAGGGCGAATATAATGAACACGAATATGTTAATCCGACTGCTGATTTTGTTTGGGAAGATATATCTTTAGCGGCTAAAGCTAGAGACGGAGGATATTTAACTAACGATGAAAAAATTGGATATTTCTCAAACGGCGAAATAGATGCCGCTAAATTCCGCGACAAAGTTCGTATCTTTTTCTGGATTTATTTTGCAATGACCGGCTTGCACGCCCTTCATATGATAATCGGTCTGGGCATTATGACGTGGCTGTTGTGGAAAGCGTGGAAGGGAACTTTTGTTCCTGAATTTTACGCGCCGGTAGAGATGGCAGGTCTTTACTGGCACTTTGTAGATATTGTTTGGATTTTCCTGTTTCCGCTCCTGTATTTGCTCGGCAGACATTTTCTGCACGGAGGACATTAAATAATGACAGAAAATAAATATTCAGATAACCGAGAAGAACATGGACACGCAGAACATCATATTGTTCCGATTCCGCTTTACTTAATGGTTTTCGGCATCTTGATTGTCGGAACTATTGCGACATATTTGGTTGCTTTTATTGACCTCGATAGTGTTTTCGCGGGTGCCAATACTTTGGCTGCTCTGCTGATTGCATTTACGAAAATGACATTTGTCGCGCTGTTTTTTATGCACGTCAAATACAGTTCGCGCTTGATTTGGCTGACGGCTCTTGCCGGATTTTTCTGGCTGGCGATTATGTTTGCCTTTACAATGCAGGACTATTTAACGCGCGGAGCGGGCGTTTTTACGAGATAATTCGGTAAGAAAAAAAGTAATGGCAAAAGGCGCGTGAATGCGCCTTTGCCGTATATGGCAAAAATTACTCCATCGCTGCTCAAGACACATTGGCGACATTTTCTAATGATAATCATTGTCGTCGGGTCTCTCGCGCTGATGATGTGGCAGCAGCCGTTCGGGCAAAACCCCGAATATCATAATTTTGCCGACCGCCGCACGTTCTTTGGCATTCCTAACTTCTTTGATGTCGCGTCCAATCTTGCCCTTCTGATTGTCGGTATCGCCGGGCTGAGAATTTGCTTGGGAAACCGTCCGGGAAATCTTCGGAACGCTTGGATTGTTCTGTTCGCGGGCGTAACTTTGGTCAGCGTCGGCTCAGCCTATTATCATCTGAATCCAACTAATCAAACGCTCGTCTGGGACAGATTGCCGATGACAATTGGTTTTATGGGGCTGTTCGCGGCGGTCTTGGGCGAATACATCAGCGAACGGCTCGGCGCGTTTCTGCTTGTTCCGGCATTATTACTTGGCTTTTCCAGCGTCGTTTATTGGCATTTGTTTGACGACCTGCGTTTTTATATTTGGGTTCAGACGGTTTCTCTTTTGATTATCCCAATCGTAATGATTTTATACCGCCCAAGATATTCGCACCAATGGATGCTTCTTGCGGCACTCGGTTGGTATGCGTTGGCGAAGGTTTCGGAAGTTTTTGATAAAGAGATTTTCGGTTTAAGCCAAAACTTGGTTAGTGGTCATACGATTAAGCATATTTTGTCGGCGTTCGGATGTTTGACTATTGTTTTGATGCTTCAAAGAAGGAAACCGATTGAATCCTGACCTAATCGCCTAATTATCTAAACGAGTTGCCCGCTAGTATCTCTTGTAGGAATAATCGCTTCGACGGAGTTGAATGTTTTTCATTTGGTTTGGCTCCATTCGGAGGTTAGATATTTTGGCGAATTACGAAATTTACTAACACACCTTACGCGATTTTGGTTTTTAGCCTGTTTCAACAGGCTTTCCGCGCCTCGCGGCTGTTAGCCACGCGATTTATCGCGTGGTAGCTTTGAAAAAAACTCAAAGGGCGTTTTAACGTCCTTCTCTAATTGGCTTAAGCCGCCAGATTTAAGCCCGTTGAAACGGGCTAAGGCTCGTGGTTCGCCGTATTCCACGCGCTCTGGGCGCGTGGCTATCAACCGCGAGCGCGGAAAGCCCGATGAATCGGGCTGAATTTCACTTGCGCGTAAGGTGAATTAGCAACTTATTTAAGATTCATTTTTCGCAGGATTTCCTGAAAGCGCGGTTCGTTGTGTAATGGCTCAAAATCCGGCGATGCAAAAATTCCAATCGTCGCCGGTTGGTGTTCTTCAAAAGATTTTTCGAGCCAGACCAATGCTTTTTCGCGTTCACCCAGAGACATTTCCCGGGTGGCTAAACTTACATAATCTTTCTCATGTCTTGAACTCCACTCATTTATCAAAAAGCGAATAACATCATCAGGTTCGGAGGTTCGGGCTTTTTCTTCAATTTTACGCGCAAGCGGCTCACTGCCCTGTGTGTTCAAGGCATTGACAACGTATTTAATCGATTCTTGTTTTTCCCCCTGCATCCATAAGCAACGTGACAGAAACCAATGTGCAGGAGTCCATTTTTCGTCAAATTCGAGAGCTTTTCTAAACTGCCGTTCGGCTTGGACAAAATCTTTTTTACAATAATAGACCACACCAAGGTTTGTTATCCTGCCCGCATAAGTAGGATCGAGTTTAACTGCTAATTCAAGTTCGGTCTGAGCTTCTTCAAAACGCCGGAGTAAAGTTAAAAGAATTCCGTAACGCATTCGCGCAGTTGCTGAATTCGGCGCAATTTCGATTGCTCGTTTAAATGTTTTTTCAGCATTATCCCAATCCCAATCGGAAATTGTTTGAATGTAGCCGAGAGTGATCAAAGCACTAGCCAAGTCAGGGCTTATTATTAAAGCCTTTTGTAAATTTTCTTTGGCTTGAACAATATTCTCCAGATTATTATCAAAAGAACTGGAGTATAAACGAAACTGCGCGTCAGCCATTCCCGCATAACTTTCGGCAAACTGCGGGTCAAGCTCAATCGCCTGTTTATAGTAATCAATGGCTTTGAGCAAGTTGTTCCCGTCAACGCGGGTTACAAAATGACGCGCCTTCAAAAAGGCTTCGTATGCTTCATCGTTTTGAGTAGGACGTGCGACAAATTCTATTCTTTGTTGGCGATTTTGATTGAGCGTTTGCAGAACTTTCACAGAAATTGCGTCTTGCAGTTTCAATATCCGATTAGCCTCTCCGTCAAATTGTTCCGACCAAATTTGCTCGCCGCTGGCGACAGAAACCAGTTGGAGTGTAACGCGAACATTCTCGCC
>MWVX01000655.1_pt1 | contig 11242 bp, 12 predicted proteins | sample 1047311 | NCBI WGS metagenome assembly MWVX01 (sample SAMN06349984, study PRJNA376086) | soil metagenome | isolation source: MtG-4 sample Antarctic (ecotone) soil | place: Antarctica | collected 2015-01-13
CAACGCGCATCACCCAAACTCCCCCCCAGTCGCTCATAGATCCGATGCGCGGTATGTCGTTGTTTACGCGGCGCCTGCTCGTCTGCTTTCAGTATCTGGTCAACGAACTCTTTGATCGCAGCGAACTTTGGACGCCGGCGCTCGGCCCGCTTCCGCTCCGGCGGCAGCGCGTTCTCAATCGCCTGCCGCACCATCCGTCGGTGCACTCCGAACTTCTCGGCCACTCCGACGATCGTTCCGCAGCCATGCTCATACTCCCGCCTCAGCTCCTCGAATAGCTCCACCTTTCGTCTCCTTTCCATCTCGTCTCCTCTGTCCGCTTTTCTCGCGCAACAGAGTATCGAGATCCTCAGGTTATTGGTGGGCCACTTCTGGCTGCCGAAATGGGCCAAATCATATTGCCGAACTCACTGTTTACTTCGACTGCGTAGAGGTTGATTTTGACAGAGGCGTGGAGTTCGGCGCCGCAATCCGGGCAGGTGCGCGCGGGGCCGGATGTTTTGGTAGAGCTGCTCTTGGATTGTCTGGAAAGTTCTGAGGTAAAGACTGGAGTTCCGTTTTCAATGGTGCAGTCTACCTGTTCGTCTTCTTCTTTCTCCCAGGAGTCGCAGGTATAAGGACCTTCGCGGTCATCGCCACTTTCGTAGTTAAGATTGTCGAGCTTGTCTCCTTCAAGGAGATCGGAGACGATTTCTTCTGCGGCGGAGGAGTCGGTAGTGCTGACTGCGACATCGGCGTATTCGGAGAGATCGCGAGGGACGCGGACTACATAGGTTTTCTCCTCGTTTTCGTCCGGCGTGCTAGCTGAAGCTTTGTTATCTTTGGCTCGTTTCATGGTATGGGGGGTAGTTTGGGTGATGCGCGTTGCTGCTGTTTGGCAGGGCTCTTTATTTGCAGTTCATTGATAGCCGCTGTTGTTTGACCATATTTGATGGTGGGAAACGCGTCGTGCTCGGCTTAGTCTGAAGGCGGCGCATCTTAATAGTACTTACGGTTGAGCCAGTAGCCTTCAACTGAGCGCCAGGTTAAATGGGCGCGTTCAACCATCTGTAATGCGGCTTTCATCGCTTTAGCGGTGGTCCACTGGCGTTGAATGAGCATGGCGGTAATCGTTTCCAGTGTCTGGCCTTCATTCTTTTCTTCTAAACAATTTTCGGTGAAAAGTAAGTTGATAAATTGCTGCGTGAATCCCTGCTCTTTTTTACGGGCTTTGTCTCCGAGGATTCCCTGCACGGCAGAGAACATTTCGTTGCGTGCTGCGAGGCGTTCTCTTTGGAGTTGCTGGTTTAAGAGTCGCTCTCTTTCATCCGGGTCGGGTGCTTGTGGGATCTCCGCGAATGTTCTCACGAGACTTGCTATCTCGGCTGCATCGAGCGTGAGCAGTTCTTGTCCGGTGTGATTTGTGCAACGGGCCGTAGGGACGGGATCGACATCGAAATGAACATCGAGTGTGTGAGAGTGGACCCAGCAGACGCCGAAAGCGGTGGCGAGTTCTTCATCCGTCGCGCCAAGGGCCCGTTCTTTTTCCCAGCGGTGGTCTTGGACCATGCCCTCGATTATTAGGCTGGCGAGTTCTTCGCGGGTGATCTCTATGTTTAGTGACGAAGCATCGCTATCGTTTGGAGTTTGATCGGGGTGTTCAGTAGATGGGTTGGCGGCCGTTTCAACAATAGTGGTGGTCGGGGTAAATAGTGAAGCCTGATGGTGATCTGAATGCTTCATGAGAGTTTGTGTTAAGCAGCCAGTATTGTTGACGTTTAAGTGCTTCGGGCGGATGTGCGTTCTTTTTCTATCGCGTTTTCAAGACAGACAGCGTGAACATAACCTTCGTCGTTGTAAAAGCGGCGGTCGTAACCGATCTGCTTCTGGCAGAAGCGGCAGACGGTTTCGGCAATGCGGCGTGTGCTGGCGCAGTCGGTATGTTGGCACGGCCCCGCGCAGGGCCCGTATTCAGTGCCTGGCTTTGCGAGAACTCCAGCGGCCATGAGTTTTTCCTTAGTTAGTGGTGGATTGATTGTGATCGTTTCGGTTAGATCCCGTTGTCTGTGGGAAGAGCGCTGTTGTGGTTTGCTCCTCGGATAACTCGCCGTCCGCTCCGTTAGTTTGGAAGGTGTCGGTCGTGTATTCGAATGGTTCGAGCGCTTTACAGGGGGCGGCGTAAGCCGCGGCGGCGTTAGTAGCCAGTACTGTGATCGTCACATTGTTGAATTGTACTTCTTCGATTGGAAGTTTGATGTCTGAGAGGCGGGGCAACGCGGACGCGATCGGGGTTTGTACCAGGTCTCCGACTTTCCAGTCGACGTTACCCTTGCGATCGATCGTGCAGAGAAGGCTTGAGTCTTGCGGAGGCGGTGCTTCGCCTTCGGCCATGGTGCTCCAGATCAAATTCTCAAATAGAGTGTCTTTGTATTCATAGACAAATAGAAACTTACTCTCTCGCTTTGCTCTTACGGTCGCTTCGTCGACTACTGCTTGTCGCAGCTGGTTGGTGGATACGGTCATTTGAGTTGTCATCGTTATCTGGCATCCAGATTTCCTGTTGATTCCTGCTGGGCCGTTAATAGTAGTGTTTCCGGAGTTGCTATGGTCTTTCTCGGAATCCTGACGGGCCGACCGGTGACGTCGACGGGATTTCGCTTGCGCGGTAGGAAAGCGTAGATCTGCCCATTAACTTCCCGGATGTTGAGAGTGCCGATGGTGAAGCCGCCAATAATGTTTTCTCCTAACCATTCGAGTTTGCGGCCTTGCTTAAAGGCTTGTTGGAGCATCTCAGGAGTGCCGGGCGTCCAGCCGTCTTCGATCATTACGTCGTGCCGGCGATAGCGCTGGGCGTTGTAGATCAAGATTGATAACACGGAGTTATTTTCGTGGTATGGACCGAGCGAGAATTGGCGTTCGAGCCATGCTTGAAACTTCGCGTTGTATTGGTAGCCGTCGACTTTCTCTCGTTCGTTCAGTAAGGTGCAGAGCCAGGTGGACTTGACGCGATATTTTGCGAGGCTATCGGGCAAGGCTTCGATGCCCTGGGCCAATAGTGTGAGGGTTGCCGGTTGGTCCAGAGTAAGAAAAGGTTCAGGTTGGAATTCACACATTTGGATTTGTCCTGGAACGATCTGAAATCGCGAGCTGGAAAGCTCTCGTGGTTAAGAGGCGGTTGATGAGAGATCATAGACTAAGGCAGCAGCAGCACGTACCAACCGCTCCTAAATCCGCCTCCTGGCCTATCCTGACATTGAGCTTCGTACATATGGATTTATACTTGACATTGTCAGATTGCGTGTGCCATGCTGCGAGCCGTTAGGAGGAGGTTCATTCCATGCCAGATGGCGATCGATTCGAAAGAGTGTTGCGCGGACCGTGGCGCAGACCGTACCGGATATCAATCGAAGGCAGCTCAACAGAGGCTCTATGCGATAGTATCAAGAAGGCGACGGCTGCTAAGTTGCGAGCTTCGCTCTCCCCCGCTTACCTAAAAAGAATTCCGCAAACAATCCATCAGGTGCTAACGCAACTAGCTTTAGGAAACGTGCCCAATGTTTCGTCGGATACGCAGAGGTTTACTGCGTTAACGAGTGCACTTAAGCAACTCGACTCAAAAGACAGCGATTTTGTGGCTACGCAGCTGGCCTTAAAGGCAGCCCAGACTGTGCTCATCGAGTCGGAGCAAGGAGGTAGCTCGATGACGCTGTCTGATATCGAAGCCTGCTTTTCTCAGCGGCTCGTGGAATGGACCATTCGACATGATCTCCTTGCGCCCGCTCGCGAAGGAATGGCCCTTGGAAACAAACGTACTACGGCCGAACAACAGAGATGGGAGAAGGATCTTCTATCTGCTCTAGCACCCGATTCTCGCAGAATGCTCAAACCAATTTTTCGAAATGTGGAAGCGTCGATCAAGGCGCCGAGACGTAGGACACCACAAAGACGCATGACGATTGACGAACTCAACAAAGGTTTAACTGTGATTGAGGTGTAGCAATGTCTCAAGCTTCCCTTCCGTTCTTGCCTGCCGAATATGCGTATGAGTTTGTTGACTCGGGCGTGATGCGTGGTGGCGCTACTGCACGACCAACCGACCACTGCTGGGCGATTCCTAAGGAATACTACATAAATGACGATAGAATTGCGGACTCCTTCAGCCACGGGCTCGCACCGATTTCGTCCGATCTGCTCGACGTAGCATTGGCGACCTATGTAGCCGATCGTCTTTCGCCACGAGTCGGTGTGCGCAAATCTCGCAGATTGCGTAATTGGAAGCGTGTCATACATCTCACGGTTTCGGTCAGACGATTGGAGATTTGGAAGAGATCAGACGTTGTGGAGAGTCTGGCTCACGTGCTGCAGTTCTTCACGGATGATGTTTGGCAGTTGAATTTTGTTCGGCGTCGAGCGCCAGGCCGACTTTCGGAAACGCAGAATTACTTATTCGCAAACCCCCTCCCGAAGCCGGTTGGCGTTGCGTTGTTCAGTGGCGGGTTGGATTCATTTTGCGGCGCAGTACAGCAGATGTCGGAGTGTTCTCGTCACAGCTTCGCTTTTGTCTCGGGCGTTACTAACTCACGACAACGATTTGAACAACGAGAACAAATCAAAGCGATCAGCAGGGAAGTTGGACGTCAGGTTTGCCACGTTACCATTCCATTCGGATTGAAGTGGCATGGGAAGTCATCCAGAGGCTTCGGGGAGGAGGCCTCTCAGCGGACTCGAGGTTTTCTGTTCCTTACGCTGGGTGCGGTTACTGCGATAGCCGCTGGCGCCTCGGAACTCAGCATCTTTGAAAACGGGATTGGTGCAATCAATCTGCCTTATGATGCTTCACAGGTAGGCTCGTTCAATTCGAGAGCTGTCCATCCTCTTGCTTTACTAAGAATGGGTGAGTTTCTGACGACGCTTCGCGGCAAAGAGTTTGTTTTTCAGAGTCCGTTTCTGTTTCAGACAAAAGGAGAAATGTGTTGCCATCCCACTGTTCAATCCCTTTCGGCTTACATTCCAAGAACGTTCTCTTGTGATGGGTTTCCGGTGCATGCCAGGAAAAAGCCGCAGTGTGGTTCGTGCACTTCATGTCTCTTGCGGCGTTTGTCACTGCAGAGTGCGGGGCTTTCGAAATTCGATCCCGCCAACGGGTACGTCGCTGATCTCTCAAACTCCAAGAGCAAAGTTAGCGAAAGGCAGCTAAGGCACTTACGCGTAATGGAGTGGCAATACCACAAGATCAAACAGTCAGTACTGTCGGAAGCCCCTTGGCAAAATCTAATCAGTGAGTTTCCAGAGCTACAGAACTTCTGCGCCGAGATGACTTGCCGTAGTAGATCGAGTGAAGACGAGATTCAGCGATCTTTGCTGAAACTGTACTCTCGATACGTCGCTGAGTGGGATAACTTTTCTGCGCGAGAGCTATTGGTGTTCAACCGTGCTGCGTAAAGCGGACCTTTCTAGAGGAGGAAGTATGGACAAGCACATACTTAATCAGATGGATCCGAAAGTAGTTGGTACTCGCATGCAGGAAGCGCGCAAGTCCAGAGGGCTTACTCAGCAGGCGGTGGCAGAGCATATGAATATGGCACGCACGACGCTCGTGGCGATTGAGAAAGGCGAGCGTCGCATCACGCCTCATGAACTAGTGCAGCTATCTGAATTGTACGCACGACCTGTGTCGGAGTTCGTCAGTCGGGCATCCCAGACTGTTGGGTTTGTGCCACAATTTCGAGCTGCTTGGCGTCAAGACCTAGACAAGAGTTCCGATCTCGAACGTACCGCCGCCGAATTGCAGACGCTGGCAGAAGACTACGTAGAGTTGGAACGCTCGTGCGAGTTACCATTGGTCAAAGCTTACCTGCCGCCGTACGAGACCTCGAAATCTACGCCGGAACAAGCAGCTGAGGAGATCGCCGCAGCCGAGCGGAACAGACTAGGGATTGGTGACGGGCCAGTCTCGAACCTCAGAGATCGGCTTGAAAATGATGTTGGCCTAAGGATTTTTTATTTCCCAATGCCGGCCGAGATCTCAGGGCTATTCGCGTACACTGACACACTTGGGGCGTGTATTGGTATTAATGCGAAACACCCGCGTGACCGACGCCATTGGTCGCTGGCGCACGAATATGGTCACTTTCTAACCAATCGTTTTCACGCCGAGATTACGTTTCTGGCCGATAGGAAGCGGCACTCGTCCGTGGAACGCTTCGCCGATGCATTTGCTGAGAACTTTCTGATGCCCGCCAGCGGTCTAAATCGTCGCTTTACTGAAATGCATCGCGCGAGTCCTGCTGGAAGCATTACGCTGGCCCAGATCTGCACGTTGGCCGATCTCTATCAAGTATCAGTGCAAGCTCTCATTATTCGCTTAGAGAAGTTGCGGCGACTTCCCACCGGAACCTGGGATAAGCTGAGGGTAGAAGGTTTCAAACCGCGACGAGCCCAACAACTGTTGGGAATCGACGTGGAGTCTCAAGAAGAATACCTGCTTCCAAAACGCTATTTGAACTTGGCTGTATTTGCGCACGACAAAGGACAGTTGAGCGAAGGGCAACTAAGCAGATTCCTTCGTACCGACAGGGTGTCAACCCGCGAACAGATCCAAAAGATAAGCACTCGTTTTAACTCTGCCGCTGAAAGCGGATACGAGCGTTTCGAGTTAGATATGGCGCAGTCCCTAGCTTGAAAGTGGATGTAATTCAGTGACTAGCGCACAGATCATTGACGCTTGCGTCCTCATTAACCTTCTCGCTACCGAAGAACTGAAAGGGATTCTCGGGACGATAAAAAAGTCGTCGTTGATATGCTCATTCGTGGAGAAGGAGACCCTCTATCTGCGAACCCTAGATCGACAAAAGCCTAAAGATCTTATTGATCTGGGCGGTTTCGTCAACGATGGCTTATTGCGCGTTTGCACAATTGAAGATACCAATGAGGAATCACTGTACGTTGATTTTGCGAGTACTTTGGACGATGGAGAGGCAATGACTCTAGCTATCGCGATAGCGAGAGACTTTGATCTGGTCACAGACGAACTGAAGGCGCGCCGCATTTTCTTGGATAGGGTTCCCCACCCTAAGCGTCTAATTTCAACGTCCCAGATCCTCCGTCAGTGGGCCGAACTTCGGCGAATATCTGCAACGAAGCTCAAAAACACGTTATATAAGATCGAAACGCGAGCTAGGTACAGACCACCTACTAGTGATTACAACTACAAGTGGTGGGTGAATTCACGGTGAGTTCGACACAATGACCGAATCGCTGGATGTCACTTGATCAACCAAACGCAGGGCACGTTATGACCGACGAATTTCATTAGGTCACCGACTCAATTCACTTTATGACCGAACCCGCAAGCCGCAGCAGCACGTGGATGATGGGCATCGTATGATTTTCGCAGGTGGGGTGTGCTGAGGTGAGTATAGATCTGGGTAGTAGTTATGTGACTGTGGCCGAGAAGGGCTTGCACATGTTTGATCTCCGCGCCGTTTTGTAGCAGGTGAGTAGCAAACGTGTGGCGCAGAGTGTGCGGCGAAATTGCTTTAATGCCGGCTATTGCGCCGTAGTGCTTGATGATGGCCCAGAGGAACTGGCGGGTAAGCCGTTCGCCGCGGTTGAGAAATAGATGAAGGTTAATGGCGCGGGGCAGGTCTTTTGTGGCGATGTAGTTTTCGAGCGCCTGCGCTGCGCTTTTGCCGATCGGGATGGTTCGTTCCTTCCTGCCTTTGCCGAAGCACGTGACGATACCGGTGCGAAGGTCAATGTTCTTTTGGCGGAGTGAAACGAGTTCAGAGGCGCGCAAGCCGGCCGCGTACATCAACTCGAGGATGGCGCGATCGCGAATGCCTTCTTTGGTCTCGAGGTCGGGAGCCGAGAGGAGTTGTTGTGTTTCCAACTCAGTCAGGAATGTTGGCAGATACGAAACTGCTGGGGGAGTGTCGAGGTCCTCGGTGGGAATGTTGTCGATGTATCCGTCAATGGCGAGGAAAAGATAGAAGCCGCGGATGGCGCTGGCTATTCGACGAACTGTTGCGGGCGATAGATGTGCGCGTGATAGCTGCGCGATAAACGTTCTGAGATCGCGTGGGCGAAGATCTTGTATTTGGTGTCCGACTTGGTATGCGTAGTGAGTAAGTCGAGCGAGGTCTTTAGCGTAGTTCTTTATGGTGTTCTCAGAAAGGCCCTTTTCAATTCTGAGATAGCCCAGAAATTGTTTAGTGAGCGGAGGGCCTTGGGCGCGCAGCATTTGTAACTTGAAGCAATACTTTGCCGCCGCGGCAACTTAATGCTTCCAATAGCCTCCGGCAATTAATTGGTTCCAATTTTCGTAAGAGTACAAACTACCCTAAATTCCTTCGTAAATTGTTACCCGCCAGCCTTACACGCAGTTCTCGGCAACTTATTGGTTCCAAAAGCGCCCGGCAATTTATTGGTTCCATTTTTTGGAAAGTACAAAGCTTGAGGATAGGGCGTACCCACGATGCGAACAAGATCTGCACTGCAGTCTATTCCCGTGTATTTTTCGCTCATTTTGAAGAAGATATTTCGTGGTTCTGCCGCCACCGACTCCTACATCAAGGAGACTTTCGATCGCTCCAGAGTGATAGCAACTTTCCATTAAGCACTAACCGCCCTTTATCGCAAAAACTTGGCGCAGGGTATAACATCTCGCGGCCAGTGCGAAGCAATGATTTTGGGCGTCGTGCACAGGGGAACACGGAGGTATTTAGTAAGAGGATTGTTTGGGCAAACGATTTGACACCTACTTTATGGAAGGATGAATCCTAATGGGAGTTTTGTTGCCATCAGCCGTAGGTCGGCCCTTTGTCCGGGTCTATTATTCACTTTCGCCTGCTCTAGCTAACGCAATCAAACATAATGCTAGCATGAAGAAAACGCTCCGTTCATTGATTGGCCTGTTGGTGAGAAAGATCGCCGCTCGAAATAAGGCGGCTTTCAAGTTGTAACAATGGCCGGCTCGAACTCGAAGAGATCATGATCCAACGAACTAAGTTTGATCTTGGCGGCAGCCAAGATGGGTTTCGAACAGTCAAGGCAGTAGTTTTTAGAACCGCTAAAACTTCCTTCGCGGACGACAAGACACATCTCACCCTTTACGATTGTATGAGCCTTGTCGCGGCCGCAGTCGCGTTTGCCTTTCGCCTTTTCAACGCTCACATGCTTTAGAATATCTCTCGGCGCTCTCATTTAGCTTTTTGTGGCTTTCTTAATTCGATCTCGAACAACATCACCTATCTTGTCCAAGTCTTCTACGGCGAGTTCAGCGTCAGGTGCTGAGGGCTTGTTCCGTTGCCGTTTTCCAATTCCAAGCTCATGATTTATTGAATTGTGAATCAGCCGAGTGACGGCTATCAGGTTTGAACTACCTTTGGCTTCGGCAATCAGTTTGGCTACATCATAACCGCCCGGTGCCATCTTAAGATCTCTTACTACCCTAGCGGCCACTGATTTTGGACGGTCGGCCAGCCGTTTTCGCGCGCCCCGGCGCCGTTGTTGCGGCGAGACAGGAATTGCCTCGGGCGACGCCGCAAGCATTTTCTCTTGCGCCTTCTTTAGCATTGTCTTCGCCTGCTCGCGAGTCATGAAGTCTCGGAACGGCACACCAACGCCAGGTATAATTGCGTCAAGAATTCGATCGACGATCCTGTCGTCATTCGGGTCGAGGAACGATTGCTTCACGAAGTCGCTAAGCAATTCCCCATGTACGAGCATATCTTCATCAAACCGGCGCGGTTTGCCGCCTCCGTTGCCATCTTCCAGTCCCGATTCAGTCGGTTGAGCCTCTAACCACTCCCGAAATACCTGCTGATCTTCTAAATCGAATTCGCGGAAATCTCGCCAGTTCGCATCATTGTTCAACCCGACATGAGATACCACGTAACCGTGATTAGCCGGGCTGCTCGGATCGTCCTGAAACATCACTCGCATGATTCTGCCCACAAACTGCACGTACGGAGACAAGCTCCGGAACGGTCTGAATACGGCTGCAACACTCAACGGCGGATGATCAAATCCTTCGCCAAGCATTTGAACTTGAACAATACAATCGATTTGAAGATTTTCGAGTTGTTGCAACGCGCTCCGTTGTTTATCCGGATCCATTTCGCTAAATATCTCACGAACTTTTAAGCCGCGCTGTTCATACAACGCCCGGACTTGGCGCGCGTGATCAATCGAACACGCCGCCGCGATGATTTGTTGTTTTTGTCCAGTATTGGCGCGAAGTTCACACATCCTTTGAATGCTGGCCTCAACAATGTGCACGTTGCATTCGGGGGCGAGAGAGACGCCTTTACGGAACCACGCTTCTTCGCGAAGCTCCAAAACTTCTTCAAGCGTGTGGCGCTTCGTATCTCCTTTATAGGTGAAATAAATCTCGGCTGGCGCGACGTTAATCGAGTGAATCTGTTTAATGTAACCAGCCAGCATTGCTTTAGCGTAAGGATAGCGATACACGACTTCGCCGGTTAGACTTTGTCCGTCACTGCGGAACGGAGTGGCGGTTAAACTAACAACTTTGGCGTCAGGAAATCGCTCGAATACTTTGCGCCAACTTTCGGCAACGTTGTGATGTCCTTCATCCACAAGAATCATGTCGAAGAAATTGGGCGGAAATTGTGGCAGCCAACGATCAGCCGAACTAGCGAGTTGCTGAATGTTAGTGACAACGTACTGGCTTTCGGTGCAATCATGAATGTTCGCATCCGGTCCATCGAGAACGGCAGCGAACGGGCCATCAGAAAACGAAGACAATATCTTTGTCTTGCCTAAGAAAAATTTGGGGTTGCCAACTTCGAGTGCTTCCGCGATCCCTTTTCTGATTGTGGTATTAGGCGCGATAACAAGCACGCGACCAGCAGAAATCCCAAAAGGCAGAGTTGCAATGATTCCCGTTTTTCCGCATCCGACTGGAATCTGAATAATGGCCGGGGTCCTATTTTTATCGAAGTACTCTCGCACCGCTTTGTGCGCCGCCTTTTGCGGCTCTCGGAGGCGATCGTTATTTTCAATATCGGCGATTGACTTCTGAAAAAATTCCCCAGGGTTGAGTTGTTGGGCGCGCGAATAATCGAGGCGCAGCGGTTCCAGATCCGAGCGCTTGTAATATCGATAATCGTTTCCGGGGTGCCGAACAGACTTTAGTTTACCTTCAGCGTCCCAGCGCCGGAGCGTTTGAGCGGATACGCCGATGTAGCGCGCCGCCTCAAGCACCGTCAAATAATCCTTAATTGTGCCTGTATCATCC
>MWVX01000656.1_pt1 | contig 11235 bp, 8 predicted proteins | sample 1047311 | NCBI WGS metagenome assembly MWVX01 (sample SAMN06349984, study PRJNA376086) | soil metagenome | isolation source: MtG-4 sample Antarctic (ecotone) soil | place: Antarctica | collected 2015-01-13
TTCTGTAGCGATTACAGAACCAGGTGGAGCCTTATTCAGTCCTTGCCTAAGCAACTATCTCAATTATGTTTCATGGATCCAAATTTCGATTTTAGAAGCAGCTAATGTTATCGTTCATTTTGCAGGTATTAATTCTTATATAGGCCCTGGTTATACACTTAATACTAATAATGTGCCGGTTCTTTTTATGGCGGCTGCATGTGCGGGTTTGGGAATAATGAGTTTCTGGGCTGCGTTTATTATTGCACAAAACACTTCCTGGCAAAAAAAGGTAGCGTGGTGTTTTGCAGGGTTAGTTAGTATCTGGATTATTAATTGCTTTAGAATAGCATTATTGTTTGTTGCCTTGCAAAGTAAATGGCACGTGAACAAATTTATGGATCACCATGAGTTATTCAACCTTTGTGCTTACGCTGTCATTATTATTATGATGTTCTTATACAATAAGGAAGGAAAGTTAAAAGTTGCCCGAATACAAGATTAAAAAATAAACTTCTTAAAAGTTGCAACGATTTTTTTTATGAGGGAAGCACTTAATAGTGCTTGCTTCAATTACCGGAAGCTCTTATTCTGATAATAATAATAAACAATTCCACTAATCCCTATAAGTGCAAGAACAATGGCATAAACCCACCAGTAATCTTTTGCTCTTTCTGCAATTTTGGGTTCTTTACCTGGAGCGTTAATTGTCTCAGAAGAGGGCACGCTATCACCGTTTTCAGACGAGGTTTTATTGTTCACTTCAAGAATTGCATCTTCAGGAATAACAGTCGGAAAATAAGTGCCAATAACATCTGCGGATCTTAAACTTAAACGTCCAAGGTCATCCTTTCTTAATACACCTATTCCCGGCAATTCAACAATTTTATTTAAACTTACCTCCTCTTTCAAACGATAAGCAAAATCGTGCAAATGCTTAGATGCCTCTGCTTCATCAATACCTTTTTCCCGTGAAACAAAAATGAAAAAGTCTTTATCGGCAATTGATGCCTTAGATGAAAAATCAATATCAAAAACAGGAGACTGAAAAGTTTTGTTTACAAGGTCGTGACTGGCGGGTTTGCGATTTATAGAAAAAACACCAATGCCAGGAAGAGTAACCTGCTTATGAATAATAAGATACTTGTATAAGAGATGCGTCATACTTATTTACCAGGTTGGGAGAACGAATATACAATTCCTCCAATAACATTAAAGCCAAGGACCTGGTATTGATTCCAACGTTCGTAACGGTTATTAAGCAGATTATTGAATTGAATCCATAAGTTGAATTTGGGCATAATAGCAAATTCAGCTCCTGCATTTAAATCGAAAGCCGGGTTAGATTTTCGGCTTGACCCTGATTTAGACCTGTATTGCGGCCCATCCCAAAAGAATAAATCCGATTTAAACTGGAGATCTTTCAATAACTGCCAACGTAAAGCGCCTGTAACTTCTAAAGGTAATAAGCCCCATGGTTTTTCATTTTGTTTTAGGCCGCTATACTTATTAATCGTTGCCCCCGCAAGAAAACTGAATTTTTCCTGAATGGTATAACCGATTTCACCGTGAAGCCGTAAACTATTCATACCAGGTTCGTATAATACTTTAAATGTTCTGCCATCTAAACTATCATTCGCAAATAAGGCGACGCTGGAGAATCTTAATCTGGAAAGCCTGGCATTATAATTAAAATGGCTTGCTGCCGATCCTTTAAAGCCAACATATTGTTCCTTTATTCTTGTATTTAATAAAGAGGTTGGTTGTTGTATCCATGAGTTAAAAGCGGCTAATGATTGAAATGTATTCTTTTGATAGTAACCTATCCATCCCGCCTGCAGAAAAAATTTTTCATCGTTCATTTTTGCTACAGCAGTAAAGTTTGGAAGCAAAGTAAAAAGTTGGTTACTCCATGAAGGGGTGAAGCCGGTAGTTAAACTAAAGTTGGGCGTTTTTAATAAGATAGCGGGTGTAAGATAATATAGGTTGTTTTTAATCGTTTGCCCTTTCCCCGTTTTAAAAGTTGTAACATCAGCCGTAAGGCCAAGATTAAAGCCATATGCCCTTCCAAAAGTTTTAGTAAGAGGAGCATCTAGTCTCAAACTTGTTTCCCTGCCGCTCCTGTTATCGCCAAAAAAATTTAATGTAATAGTTGGATCGTAACTAATGCCGTAACTATTGGCTTCTTTATTTCTTACACCAATCATTCCGTTAATATTGGTAAAGCGCTGAAGCAATTCATTATTACTGAACTTTAAAGTGTCCGGGTGATAGCCATAGAAGTATTGCCTGCTATTATCAAAGCCGGCCTTTCCGCGCCATTCAGCATTGCCTTGTGTATTAAACACTCCGCTTACATCAATATTTGAACGGCTGTATTTTTGAAAAGCTAAACTACCCTTTTGAGAAATATGCCGCGTGTGCACATTTATAACTGAAGTTTTTCCATCCCCAAAAGAAAAGCCTGCTTCAGCATACGGAGTGGCATAATTGCCTATACCAACTTTTATATAATTAGAATTTACCCAATTAAGAGACGTGTCTATTGACAGTGCAAGGGGTTTTAAAGCAGCAGGCTGATAAGAAAAATAGAGGTTTTGTGCCGGTATATTATAAGTGAGCGCAGGTCGTGAGGTGTCGGATGGAAGAGTCGCTGCACTAAAATTAATTTTAGAAGCAGGCTTGATAGCCGGCTTAAAGGCAGATGTAATAATTACTGTTTTTTTAGTCGTATCCATAGCTGTTCTTTTTTGCGCATTTGCCGAAAGCCAACTTGCAATTAGTAGGTTTATTAAAAGAAAATTTTTCATAATTACATCAAATAATTACTGTTGATCAACTTTGCTGTTACGGTTTTTTTCCTCTGTTACAGCTTTTAACTTTGTTTGGGCTTCTTCCTTCAATTCTGGTATTGAAGCGTTTTCAACGACACTCTTAAGTGTCGCCTCAGCATTGAAATAATCTTTTTGCTTTAAATAAATATCCCCCAAAATGATGTAAGCTTTAGTTGTCCAGAATTCGTAGGAACCAGCTTTATTTATTACTTCAAAGGCGGCTTTTTCAGCATCAGGTAATTTATTTTGTTGCATCAGAATGGCTGCAATCTGGTAGCGTGCCTCGGCACCAAATTCGGATTTACCTAAACCAATAACCGTACGATAAGTGGCTGTTGCAATATCCACCTGGTTATTAGCCTGATAGTTTTTAGCAATTATCATATTAGCCATCATTTTGTCATCTGTTGCTATTCCTTTTTGTGTTAAAAGTTCCTGGGCATTAGGTACCGCATCTTTCCATTTATTCAATCGGTATTGTGAACGCAGCAAGCCACGCATCGCTTCTAACTGAACGTCGGGCTGTATTGCAATAGATTTTAACTGGGTGTAATACTCTTCTGCTCCTGCATAATCCTTCAATTCAAAAAAGTTGATTCTTGCTGCCTGCAATATACTTTGCTGCGCATATCTATTTGGCGCTTTTGAAGCTACATAAGTATATCCTTTAATAGCGTTAGGAAAATCTTTTCTGCTGTTATAAATCTCGGCAGTACGATAACTTGCGTCAATTGCATAATGACCGTCAGGAAATTTGTTAAGATAATTAAGGTAGCCGGTTAATGCATTTGGAAGATCGTTGTTGGTATAACGGAGGTCAGCAGAAGCATAGGTTAGTGAGTCCTCTTCAGTATAACTTATGTTCTTACCACTTTGCTTCATAAAAGCAACATACTCGCCTGCCTTTTGATCTTCAACAAAAATGTTACGTACATATTCAATTGCATCGTTGCTTTCTGCTGAGTTAGGGTAAGCGGTAATTAATGTTTTAAAAGCATTAAGCGCATCGGCATTATTATCTAAATTAAAATAGGCAACTCCTAATTTTAAATATCCCTGAGGATGAAGAGCAGTGGCATTAGGATTTTTAATCAATTTGTTTAATGGCGGAATAGCGCCTTTAAAGTTTTCTTCACCTAAGTAAGTATTTGCAATTTCAAGATTAGCATCAGGAACTAAAGAAGAAGAAGGATACTTCTGCTCGATCGACTGCAACAAATTTATCTTTTCAGGAGTGTGATTGCCTGCTCCTGCAATAATTGCTGTTTGATAGAGCGCATAATCAGCAGATGAAAGATTATTATTTATAACGGTGCGATACATACTCTGAGCCTGGCTATAATTACGATTCATGAAATAAGCATCAGCGCTTCTTATAAAAGCATCCTGCTCAACTGTATTTGAATTTGTATTAATGCTTTTTGTTATCTGCTCAAAGTATCCTAATGCCTGGCGGTAATTTTCCTTTTGCAAATAAGCATGCCCTAAATTATACCTTGCATTTGTTATGTTAACTTCACCATTAGCTGCAGGATTGTTAAGGTAATTATTCAGGAATTCAATGGCAGCATCTGCATTTTTTGATCTATAGGCAATCTCTCCTTTCCAGAAGTAAGCATAAGGTAATTCAGCAGTGTTATAAGGTGCTTTTATAACATCATCAAACAAGGCATTTGCTTTTGCAAGTTGTTGTTCATTTATTAACTCAACAGCCCTTCCGTATAAAATCCTTGGATAAACTCTTTTTACGTTTTCACTCTTAGCTGCTAATGCGTCATACAGTGTAAGTGCATCAAGGTAATTATTGGTATTAGCCAGAACACTTACCAATAGCTCTTTTGCCTCCGTTGAATAATTGGAGTTAGGATAATCTTTAAGGAAGCTTTGAAACTCACTGAGAGCAATATCCTGGAAGCCTAGTTCGTAAGAAAGTTTTGCATAGTTGAATTGTGAAATCTCCTTCTGAACAGGGCTGCTGGTGTTGGAAGCACAAAATAGAAAGGCGCTTCTTGCATTAGCTTTTTGTCCTGTTTTTAAATATGAATCAGCTAATAAATACATGCTGTTCTGCGCTAGTGTGTCTTCCTTACCTCCTAACTCTTTGAATCCTGCAATGGCCTTATTTAATTGATTAGTTTGATAATAAGTGTACGCAATTTCATATAAATCTTCGCGTCGAACCTTTTCTGCTTTGTTTACATATTCTTCAAGGTAAGGCAGGGCTTTTCTGTAGTTCTTTTTCTCAAAATATGCATGGCCAAGTAACTGCTTTAATGGAAGGTCATAATATTGGTCTCCCCTGTTCAATTTTTCTTCACCATACGCAATGGCTTTATCTTTTTCACCGCTAAAATATAAGATCTCGGTTATGTAATAAGGTACCACCTTCTGATACATTGGATGGTCTTCCACTTTCCTGAAAGACTCAAGAGCCTGGTTGTAATTTTTTTCGTAAAATGATATGAAGCCAAAATAATAATTAGCATCAAGGTAATTAGGATCAGAAGATATCTGCCGTATAGAATTAAATAACGGTTTTGCCTTATCAAATTGTTGCATCGTAAAATAACCATAGGCCTGGTGGAATTTCATATCAGCAATTTCCCGGTTGCTCAAGTTCTCAATGCCCACCTTTTCATAAAGTTCTAATGCATCTACAAACTTCTTCTGACGATAAAAATATTCAGCCAGATGATAACTCATCATTTCAATACGTGGTGTATTATGCTCAAGGTCTATAAACTCTCTTGCAGCTTCTGCTGAAGCTGACTGATCGAGTTTTAAACCACAAACAATCGAATAATATTTGGCTTCAACCTGTGTGCTTATAGGAAGATTACTGTAGCGTGATGTTAAAAGCGAAATGTTTTTGAATAAAGGATAAGCAAGACTAAACTGTTCTTTAAGATACAACTCTTTCGCTAATTTAAAATCAGCATCAGGATCTATATTAGCCATTGTGGCTTGAGAAAATAAGTGGCAGTGCATCAGCAAAACAAGCCCTGCTGCAAGCAAACTTTTTTTTATAATGGAGATCATAATCCGGATATAACTATGAATATTTTCAGGAATATTACAACTGTCAATCTTAATAAAAAGCAAAATGTTTTTTAAAGGTAATATTACGCCGAGGGAGAGCAAAGACTGTTCCACTTGTGTGGATAAAGTTTTGATTCATCTACATTTGCAACTCGATGTTGATAAAGTAAATTATGCAAAGAATTATATCAACATTCACAACACCCTTCACTATTAAAACTTTTAGTAATGTTTGAATCAACTCATCAGGTAAGAGTTAGGTATGCAGAAACAGACCAGATGAACGTTGTTTATTATGGCAACTATGCCCAATATTTTGAGGTTGGAAGAGTTGAAAGCATAAGGCAATTGGGGTTTACATATAAGGATATGGAATCGATGGGCGTAATTATGCCGGTTGTTGAAATGCACACAAAGTTTGTAAGACCTGCTCATTATGATGATATGTTGACAATCAAAACAACTGTAGAAGAATTACCGGTTGATCATCGTATAGAATTCTTGCAGGAAGTATATAATGAAGCCGGTAAATTACTTACAAAAGGGAAAGTTGTCCTGTATTTTATCACTGCAAAAACAAGAGAGAAAACAACAATGCCGGATGAATTAAGAAGTAAACTGAAGCCTTATTTTATGAATTAGTGTCTGTAATTTACAATAAGGCAAGTACTTGTAATACTCCTCAATTCTCCTTATTGAACCTTTGTTACGAATGGGAGTTAAACCCTATAATAATCACCTCTCCACTTTTTTATTTGTTTTTTTATTTCCTTTCCAGCGAGTTTTTCATTAGCTGCTTTTTGTGCTAAAGTAGGAAACTCTTCGTCTGAAGCAAAGCGTAATGCAATTACTTGCTGAAGGGTAAGTCGATTATCCATTGAACGTTTAGTAAGCATATAATGCCTGAAATTTTCTTCTGCTCTTATTGCCCTGTCCTGTGCTTTTAGGGCAAATGAACGGGTGTAATAACATAGGCTTGCGAGAATTAATGAAACCAGGCAAATAAGTGAAGCTGAATAAAGATTGTCGTGAGAGCTATTAAAGAGGTTAACAAAAGAACCTATAATTAAAGCTATAATACAGAGATAAGTTACTCCATGATATCCCGGAACAAGTTGAGCATGGTTCTTAAAATTTTGCTGTTGCATATTAGAATATTCGTTTTTTTAATGTCAAACTTACTTTAAACAATATTTATTCTTCTCATTATTTTCTTCGCCTGAATTTGAACACTTCACTCTATATGTATTACCTATGATAAAATTCCTTCAGGCAACTTTGTGCTTAACTTCTTTGTAGAATTGGATGCTTTTAAAATAATAACTCAAAGTATTTGCGCCACTTCTACACATGACCACTTGGTTGTCTTTGCCCTAAAAGTGGTTGCGACGGTGGTTGCACTCACCCTGGTATTTTAGCCTTTAAACTATACCTTTAAACTATATTGCGGCTTTTTACAGCTTTTTAGAGGTGGCTTTTGTTTTACCCAGTTTTCGATTTTATTGTCTCTAATAATATCTATTTTGCTACGCAAAATCACAATTATCGTTTCAATTTTTTAAATCCTTTTCATAAACCTTTTACAGATGCAATTAACAGTTTTTGGAGCGACAGGTATGGTAGGTAAACAAATAGTTAAGCAAGCTCTGGGTATTGGTCACCAGGTAAAAGCATTTGGACGAAACATAGAAAGCCTGATCGACACTGATGTAAGCAATGAAAAACTAACTGCCATTAAAGGATCTGTATTTGATAAGGATAGTGTTTACAATGCAGTTAAAGGAAGCGATGCTGTACTGTCTGCCCTCGGTGGAAGTTTTGACGGAACTGATAAAACCAGGTCATTAGGTATTAAGAATATTATTGAGCAAATGAATAAAGCCGGTCGAAAAAGAATTGTTGCTTTAGGAGGTATGGCAATTTTAAATGCACCAGATGGGGGCTTGCTTATTGATAAACCTGATTATCCGGAAATTTATAAGCCGGTAGGTAAAGAACATTTGCAGGCATACCTGTATTTAAAGGAGAGCCTTTTGGATTGGACAATAGTGGGAGCGCCAAATATAATAGACGAAGATGCTACAGGTAGCTTTATAACTAACCCAGACTTTCCCGCAGCAGGTAAAGGAAAAATTAATGCGGGTGATCTTGCTTTATTTATGATTTCAGCAGTTACTAAAAATGAATTTGTAAAACAGAGGGTAGGCATTAGCAATGTCTCTTAATTATTTAACCTCTTCAACCCGTCTTCTCCTGAGGCGGTAATGGATAAGTTAGGTATTAAAGCACTACTTGGCAATATTATTGATTCTTCCCTTTCTACTATTGCAAATTCTTTAAGAATACCTACAAATTCTATAATCAGTACAACTAAAAGTCTTTAATACCCCATACTTCTAATTAGCCAACTTCTTAACCCTCAGAAAAATGAATAAGAACAGATTTATGTTTGCCACTGGTATTGAGAACAGTTACCCTAACATAACGTTGCCTGATGGAACAACTAAACGGGTGGATGAGATGGAAAAAACCGGGCATTATAAATATTGGAAAGAAGATTTTGGACTTGTGAAAGAATCAGGAATGGATCACTTGAGATATGGTCCTCCTTATTACAAATGCCATGTTGCCCCTGGAAAGTATGACTGGAGTTTTTCTGACCTGGTATTTCAGGAATTAAAGAGGCTGGAAATTGAACCTATTGTTGACCTTTGCCATTTTGGAGTTCCTGATTGGGTTGGCAATTTTCAGAATTCGGATTGGCCGTACTATTTCGCCGAGTACGCTGAAGCTTTTGCTAAACGTTATCCCCACCTTCAATTCTATACGCCGGTTAATGAAATTTTTATTACTGCCATGTTTTCGGGGCAGTATGGGTGGTGGAATGAATGTCAAACGTCTGACCGGTCATTCATAAATGCCTTAAAAAATCTTTGCAAGGCCAACATTCTTGCCATGCAGGCTATTCATCAACTAAAACCGAATTCTGTATTTATTCAAAGTGAGTCTTCTGAATATTTTCATGCAGAGAACCCAAGTATCCGGCCTCTCTGCGACTTCCTTAATAAGAAAAGGTTTTTATCACTTGATTTTACCTACGGCTATTCTCTTGATGCTGATATGTATAAGTATTTGCTGGAAAACGGAATGACAAACGAGGAGTATGAATGGTTTGGAAATCACAGGCTCAGATCCCAATGTAATTGTGTAATGGGTAACGATTATTACATTACCAACGAACACATGGTACACGAAAATGGCAGCACCTCTCCCTCTGGCGAAATCTTCGGGTATTATGTAATTACTCACCAATATTTCCGCAGGTATAAACTACCGGTTATGCATACTGAAACCAATATTACCGAACCCCTTTCTGTACATTGGTTGAAGAAACAATGGGCAAATGTGTACCGCTTAAAAGAGGATGGGGTGCCTGTAATAGGATTTACGTGGTACAGTTTGATAGATCAGGTAGACTGGGACAGTGCATTAAGAAATGATGCAGGTATTGTAAATTCTTTAGGCATGTACGACCTGAACAGGAAAATAAGACCGGTTGGCAAAGAGTACATTAAATTAATCAGGCAATGGAAAGAAGTTATTTCTAATGAAAGCTTCGGCGTTCCGCTTTACTGATACTACTCCAAATTTCAGGTGTTATTTTAGAAGCTGTCTAAAAATAAAATAATGGGAACACAGATGACACGGATTTGAAGGATCTGAACTGTGTTTATCCGTTAAATCAATTTCATCCGTGTTCTATTTCACTAAATTTAGACAGAGTCTTAACGTTTAAAACTGTTTAACTAGCATTACTATTCGTTAGACAGGTGAGAAGTTATTTCCCCAAACTCTTTTTACCGAAATTCAAATCCTCACTCATTCTTTGATTTTTTAAGGCAGTTTGCCTTTAGAAAGGCTGTTAATTAATGGCACGTATTTGATATATATACCGGTATTAATAACCGTTATTAAATTATGTAGCAGATTTCTATGGATGTTATTAGCAAAATTTTAAAAAACAATAGCTTGAGTAACGAAACTCATTCCAATACGCCATCCACCCTAATCTGTTTCTCCCACCTGCGATGGGATTTTGTTTACCAAAGGCCTCAGCATCTTCTTTCGAGATTTGCAACAAAGTTCACTGTTTTATTTGTCGAAGAACCGTACTGGGATGCTCCTGTTGAACCCGTTTTAACCATCACTTCCAAAGCAAATAACCTTTGGATTATTGCTCCTCATTTGCCTGCAGGCATTAATCAGCAACAGGCTGATGAAATGCAAAAAAACTTATTGGAGAATTTCCTTAGAAACAAAAATTTAGAGGACTTTATTTTTTGGTATTACAGTCCAATGTTTCTTTCTTTTACCGGCCACTTACAACCGGGTATGGTGTTATACGATTGTATGGATGAACTTTCTATGTTTAAAAATCCGCCTCCCGGATTAAGAAAATTTGAAGAAGATCTTTTAAGAAAAGCAGACATTGTATTTACGGGTGGCCAAAGCTTGTATGAGTTCAAGAAGAATAAACACCACAATATTTTCCCCTTCCCAAGTAGTATAGATAAAAAACATTTCCAACAAGCCAGAACAATTACTGAAGAACCTGAAGATCAAAGATTTATATCCAGTCCTAAAGTAGGCTTTTATGGAGTTATCGATGAAAGATTTGATATAGGTATTATTGAACAAATGGCTTTAAAGAGGCCGGACTGGAATTTTATTTTACTCGGACCCGTTGTTAAAATAAACCCTGCTCACCTTCCTCGCCTTCATAACATTCATTATTTGGGTGGAAAGTCTTACAATGACCTTCCTCAGTATCTTTCAGGCTGGGATATTGCCTTAATTCCTTTCCTCCTTAATGATGCAACCCGCTTCATTAGTCCCACTAAAACTCCTGAATATCTCGCTGCCGGCGTTCCTGTTATCTCCACACCCATTCAAGATGTAGTTCACCCTTATGGCGAAGAAGGAATAGTAAAAATTGCTTCTGATGCCAAAGGTTTTATTGAGGCTGCAGAGTATTTCCTAAAAATTAATAAAACAGACTACCTTTCAATAGCTGATGAATTTTTAGCGGATAAAAGTTGGAACGCAACTTTTAACGATATGATGAAGAAAATTTACACAACTATTAAAAACAAACAAACCATTAAATCTTAAAATTATGTATGATTATTTGATTGTAGGAGCCGGATTTGCAGGAAGTGTTTTAGCAGAAAGACTTGCTTCTACCGGAAATAAAAAAATATTGATAATAGACAAAAGAAACCACATTGGCGGTAATGCATACGATTATTATAATGAGGATGGCATCTTAATTCATAAATATGTACCACATATATTTCATACAAATTCTGCCGATGTGTTTAAT
>MWVX01000657.1_pt1 | contig 11234 bp, 9 predicted proteins | sample 1047311 | NCBI WGS metagenome assembly MWVX01 (sample SAMN06349984, study PRJNA376086) | soil metagenome | isolation source: MtG-4 sample Antarctic (ecotone) soil | place: Antarctica | collected 2015-01-13
CATTTTAGGTATAGCCACATTTCAGGTATATTGGCTGCAAAAGGCGTATGAGAGAGAAGAACGTACGCTGGAAATACGCTCCAACATGGCTTTTCGCGAATCAATACGTTCTTTACAGGTATCTAAGTTAAAGCTTGATAGAATGGCTGATAGCCAGCAAGTGTCAGAAATCATCATACATAAAAAACAAATGGCTGATCAGCCCATACGTATTAATATTCAACCTGACAGAAAAATAGAAGGATTGGTAGATGCATTGAATGAAAAAGTGAAAGACACTTTACTTTCTGATAAAACAATTGTATTTGAGAGATTAACACCCGATAGTTCATCGCCGGCATCAGCACAATTGAAACGCCAGAAAAGGCTAATGCAATTTTTGTATGATGTAGATTTTCTGCAAGACTCAATTAAAGTAAAAGAAATTCATGCTGCGTTAGATAAACGATTGCAACAACAAAGCATACAAGTTCCATTTGCTGTTACCCGCTTAAATAATGAAAGAGACAATGAAAAGAATAATGAAAAAGTGTTTAATGAAGTTACCATAGGTTTTAAAAATCCAATTACATATAAATTAGATTTAGATAATATATTTCCTTATTTAATAAAACGGATTGCGGCAGCCATTTTATTATCTCTTTTTTTAGTGGCCTTTACTATTGTTTCTTTTGCTCTTTTGTATAGGAATGTATTGAAACAAAAAAGGTTGGCAGAAATTAAAAACGATTTTATTTCCAATATCACACACGAACTAAAGACCCCCATTGCAACAGTAAGTGTAGCGATAGAGGCATTAAGAACTTTCAATGCCAGCATGGATGCTAAAAAAACTAAAGAATATCTCGACATTTCTGCCAATGAATTGCAACGGTTATCTCTTTTGGTAGATAAGGTTTTAAAACTTTCCATGTTTGAGAAAAAGGAAATTGAACTACAGTACGAAGTATTAGACGTAAAAACATTAGTGGAAGAAGTCACTTCCTCCATGCGTTTGCAGTTCGAAAAGCACCGGGCAGATGTAAGTCTCTCCACAAAGGGCAATACAATGGTTGAAGGGGATCGCCTGCACCTGGTGAGTGTTATTTTTAACCTGCTGGATAATGCCTTAAAATATACAAATGGCTCATCACCACAGATCAATATTCAAATAAATGGTGATGAAGATCAACTGCAATTGTCAATTGCAGATAATGGCATTGGCATTCCTGTTGAGTACAAGGATAAAGTGTTTGAAAAGTTTTTCCGCGTACCTACAGGTAATTTACACAATGCAAAGGGCTATGGTTTGGGACTTAGTTATGTTAGCCATGTTATTGATAAACATAAGGGAACCATTAAAGTAGATTCATACGATGGTAATGGAAGTAATTTTATTATCACTTTACCAAAGCAGGCTGCATGACAAAAACAAAGATCCTCTATGTAGAAGATGAAATCTTCCTGGCAAAGATCGTTAGCGAAACCCTGCAAGGCCGGGGCTATGAAGTAATTCTGGAAAGTAATGGAGCAAATGCAATAAAAAAGTTTGAACAGTCTGCGCCAGACATCTGCATCCTGGATATTATGCTTCCCAACAAAGATGGTTTTCAAATTGCTGACGAGATAAGAGATAAAAATATGGAAGTGCCTATTATTTTTTTAAGTGCTAAATCGGGTGTTAATGATGTGGTAAGTGGATTTAAAATGGGCGCTAATGATTACATACGCAAGCCATTTAGCATGGAAGAATTGATAGTGCGGATTGAAAATGTATTAAAAAATAAATCAGCACAGGAAGAAGAACACGAGGAAATACAAATAGGGCAATACATTTTTAATAAAAAACGCCAGACACTAACGCATGGTGTTGAGCAGCGTAAACTATCTCACCGTGAAAGCGAATTGCTAAAGCTTTTATCTAATAATAGAAATACTTTGGTTGAAAGGAAAGAGATTTTAATTTTATTATGGGGAAGCGATTCATTTTTTAATAGCCGTAACCTCGATGTTTACATAACTAAACTTCGTAGTTATTTGAAATTAGATCCTACTGTTGAGATCATCACTATTAAAGGCATAGGATATAGGTTTGTGATGAATTAAATATCACAATAATCTAATATCAGCCAATTGTGTTCGCCATTTTTATTTAAACATCCTTAATTTATTTCGTAGGTCCAAAGTGAAGCAACAGAATTGTATCGATGTAACTACAATTGAATTTGGTATTCCTCCAATCTAGTGTTATGTTAATCGTCAAAGTGACGGATACAGCTTTTTCAATTTCACTCTTGCTTCTTTGTTTGTAAACTGCCAATTGATTTTGCTTTTTTTTATTCCTGTTTGTTTGCCTTGCTCAACATCATCTTTTATTTTTTTCATAGTGGATGTGTGTCTGTTCAAACATTGACCATTTAATACATGTAATTCAATTTCAACGATATTTAACCAACTGCCATCTTTTGGCGTATATACAAATTCAAATCTATCCCAAAGTCTTTTTGCCTCCTTTGGCTCAAAGGTTTGGCAAATCCCCTGGGAGGCTCACTACAACACAGGCTTATTAGTTTAGCTTCAGTATCACCGTCCATTTTCTTTTCATAAACCCTTGCAGTGGGTTTTCGTTCCAGCACTGCCTCTAAATCTTCTTCGGCAAATTTCTTCTTTACCCTGTCTATGGTTCGCATTTCTACTTTCAATACTTTACCTATTTGTTCATTAGTTACTTTTTGAGAATACTTACCTTCATTACAATTTAAAATAATGTAAGCAGCACGAAAGGTTTGGGAAGTGTTGAGAACCTTTGTTGATAATAATCATAAATTCCTCCACTTCCGATTTAGTTAGCTTAGTAGTATTTACGTCATATTACATTTAACTTAACACTAGGTTAGAAATTATTTCTTAAGCCTTTTAGAAAGGCTTCCACTGCTCTTCTCACATCCGTAGCTGCAGCCTGGTGATTATTAACCAATACAGAAAAAAGCACAAGCTTATTTTTTTGCGTGTAGATAAAACCACTTATTGCTACCACACCAGAAAGTGTTCCTGTTTTTGCAAAAATATTTGTACTATCCGTTTTGTAATAATTGGTCAGTGTCCCCTCATTACCGGTTGGAAAAATTTCCTTTAGAAGTTCCATCCCAAACTCAGTCTTCATTTTATTTAAGATTGCAACAAAGTCCTGCGGTGTAAATAAATTATAGCGGCTCAATCCTGAGCCGTCAGCCCAGCGTGGCTTTTGAGGCAGGTCTTTAAAATCTGTTTTTAAAATGGTATCAATGATCTTTGCATCATCCATTACGCCCAGTAATTCATTACTTACCATCAAAAGACTTTGCTCTGCAAAAAAATTATCACTTCGGTGCATCATTGGTTTCAACATCGAATCTGTCGGTTGGGAATGAATGGCTGCATATTTTATTGCCGTATTCTTCTTCCTAAATGTTTTTTTAACTGTTTTATCCAATGTATCCTGCAGCAACAAATAGATCAGTTCGCTATTGTCTGTAAAAAAAGGAATTTGGAGATCCCGTTCACGTTGAGCCATAGCTTTCACTACAAAAGAATTTTCCGTTAATTTTCTTTCTATAACTGATGCGTAATTGTTAAAGGCTGCTGTGCTATCAAAACTAAAATTTTCACTGAAAAAGTTAGGGACTACAGAAAGGTTTTGCGTTGATCCTTTAAAACGAACTACATTTCCATACATAGGCATAGCACTTCTTTCAGCCATATATGCTTGACTATAATCATTCCATGCCCACCCACTCCCCCAGGCATTATCGCTCCAATTTGCGGTGCTTAAAACTATTTCTTTATCTATATTTTTTAAAAAATCAAATACTCTTTGCCTTTGAAAATCAGGATGTAAAAATGTAGGATCACCTGTCGGATAAATAACAATTATATCATCTGCAATTTCATATTTAATGCCTGGCAGGTTTTTCCCTAAGTATTTCATGGCGAGATAGCATGTAGGAATTTTTGTATTGCTTGCCGGTATAAAATATTTATCTCCCTGGTGGTTAAACCAATATTTATTTGTTGAGGGTTCAAAAATACTTATGCCAACATGCGCCATTTGGAGTGCTGCATCTTCAAACACCATTTTTTGAGCAGATTTGCTTATCTTTTTGGATACGGAACAGGAAGAAAAAATTAAGCAACAGGCAATTATCGAGAAGCAGTTGTTATATAGGCGGTCATTAGTAATCATTTTATTGAATATTTATGTAGGGATTTGCCAATGGCAATCCCTACGGTCTTTCCTGTGCCCGCAGCCATCTTTCGGGAATTTCATTACTGCTGGCTAATAAATAGTCTTTATAAGAGCATGCAATAAAAGCTTTATCTGGTAACTGCATCCACCACCTCCCTGTCTTTTTGCTTTGCAAAAAAACAGTTTCCACTTCTGCAAAAGCCGTATGGTATTCATTAAATGATTCCCTCTCGTCAATGGCTACATCACGGTTGCCACGGCTTCTTCCATCAACCAAGTACCATAGTATATGGCTGAGCTGTTTGGCAGTCAGCGATTCTTTATCATTTTCCGGTCGATAACCATAAATACCAATACTTAACATATTAGGGCTCATGCCAGCATATTGCATTAAGGTGCAGGCCTCTTCACCAGTTAAGCCGTTGGGTGATACGGTATTTGAAGGCGCAAAAGCATGTGCCAAAGCAGCTATATCAAAAGATAACAATTGACAATTGCGAATGACTGGTTCCATTTCCTCCAGCTTTTCTTTTACAGTTCCTACTCTGAAACAATCAAACCGGAATTTGTCCATCGTTTCCAGCATACGTGGGTGAACGAAATAACTTTGAAAAGCTAAGTGATTATAATGGCGCATATAATTGGGTTCCGCGGTAAACATCTCCATTAAAAACTTTTCGCTGCGTAATGGCGAATCAATATTTATATCAACCAGCGCATCAATACCCACAGCATCTATCGATTGCTTGTCATCAACAAAAGCAAAATATTGTGCCAGCATTAGGTCATTTGAGCCACCCAGAATGACAACGGTTTTCCTGATATTTATTAATTCATGTATTACCGTTTTTAGCGCTGCGTGAGTATCTGCGAGGGTATTGCCGATTTTTATATTACCTACGTCTCCTAAACGTACATCAATGTGCCAATAAAATAAGTTATAAAATTCCCTGCGTACTTCATCTGCTGCATTGCTTATAGTATACAGGCCTGCTCCCCGCTGCTCTCCACAACCCACTAATACCATTTGCACGTCATCTAAATCCGGAAATGCTTCTTCATACACCTGGATGGTTTTTCCTATTTGACCTTCTTTATATCCAACATTAGTTGATAGCGTGTCTTTATTTACAGGCACTAAAAAATCAGTAATGTTCAAATAATCTGACATAGCTGCAAGATAAATAGTTTGAAGTTGGCGTTTTTAGTTGAATGAGCTTTATCCAACAAATAGCATTAAAATCATTAAATTGTTGAAGGCTTTATAAAGTAAACCTATCTGTTTTCTTTTAAGGCTTTTTTAAACCAAACTAACTTTTATGGCACATAAACAGGATATTGATTTCACTTACACTTCACTTGACAAAATTTTCCGTCTGAGCATTGGTGAAACCGCTGATTTTAGCGGCGCAAGGTATAATGGTGATTTTTCAATGACGCTTGAACAGGCCCAGGAGGCAAAACATAAGTTTATGGCTGACCAACTTAATATCCGGAAAGGCAGCAGGGTGTTAGATATGGGCTGCGGATGGGGACCATTTTTAAAATACCTTACAGAAAAAAAAGGCGCCATAGGTACCGGGATAACTTTATCTGACGGGCAATATGAAGCATGCAGGAGAAATGGATTTGATGTCCATATTAAAGATGTCAGAACTCTTACACCTGAAGATTTGGGAATATTTGATGCTCTGGTATCGGTAGGTGCTTTTGAGCATTTTTGCTCTGAAGAAGAATATAAAAAAGGAAAACAGGAAAAAATTTACAGTGATTTTTTTAAAACTGTCTCTGAGCTTTTGCCCACCGGAGGAAGATTTTATTTGCAGACCATGGTTTGGGGAAAAAACATGATTGATAGTGATGCAAAAAATATTAATGCAGATAAAAACTCTGATGCCTACCTCATAGCATTAATCACAAAACATTTCCCTGGTTCATGGCTGCCCTATGGATCAGAAATGATAACCCGGAATGCTGAACCATTTTTTAAATTAATAAACATCAGCAGCGGACGATTAGATTATATTGAAACCACTAATCAATGGAGAAGAAAGATCAGAAAATTCACACTTAAGAAATATGCATTATTTTTTAGTTTGATACCTGAATTTATAAGAAATGAAGCTTTCAGACATAAGTTCTCTGTTTATAGGATGGCTGCCAATAAACAATGTTTCGAACGGGAATTGATGGATCATTTCAGGATTGTATTTGAAAAAAAATAGAGGAGAGCCCCATCCTCTAAAGGGGTGTACGAGTTGATTACAGATGAAGAACCAGCTTCACTTTCATTTACATATCAAGACTTACTTTTGCCGCAATAACAAGCGTTTATGCAATCAGCACATTTATCAGAGCAGGAAATTATTCGCAGAGAGAAATTAGCAGAACTGCAAAAATTAGGGATTGATCCTTACCCGGCACCTTTGTATCCGGTAGACAGTTATTCCTCCATTATTAAAACTTCATTTACAGACGATACAAAAAATGATTTTGAAAATGTATGCCTGGCAGGGCGCATCATGGGTGTACGTGATATGGGTAAGGCAAGCTTTGCCGAGCTGCAAGACTCACATGGCCGCATTCAAATCTACATACGCAAAGATGATTTTACAAAAGATGGTGATAGCACATTGTATGATATTGTCTGGAAAAAATTGGTTGATATTGGCGATTTTATAGGTATTAAAGGATTTGTTTTCCGCACAAAAATGGGAGAAATATCTGTGCATGTAAAAGAGCTCACTTTCCTTGGAAAATCTTTACGGCCATTACCAATTGTTAAGGAAACCGAGGCGCAGACCTTCGATGCAGTTACTGATCCTGAATTTAAATACCGGCAGCGTTATGCGGACCTTGTTATCAACCCAGCTATAAAAGAAACATTTCTTAAGCGTACTACACTCATCAACGCCATTCGCAATTTTTTAAATGAGCATGGTGCTTTAGAAGTAGATACGCCGGTGTTGCAAAGCATTCCAGGCGGTGCAGCGGCACGTCCGTTTATGACACATCACAATGCACTGGACGTTCCATTTTACCTGCGTATTGCCAATGAATTATATTTAAAAAGATTAATTGTAGGTGGGTTCGACTGGGTATATGAATTCAGTAGAAATTTTCGCAATGAAGGAATGGATCGTACTCATAACCCTGAGTTTACCATTCTGGAATTTTACACGGCGTATAAAGATTATTTATGGATGATGAATGTAACTGAGCGTTTAATGGAAACGGCTGCCACAGCAGTGTGTGGCAATGCGGAAGAAGTGCAGGTAGGTAAAAGCATTATTTCTTTTAAAGCACCTTATAAACGCATTTCCATTTATGATGCTATTAAAGAACATACAGGTTTTGATGTAAGCGGAATGGATGAAGGAGCTTTACGTGATGTGTGTAAGCAAATCAGGGTTGATGTGGAGCCTAATATTGGTAAAGGCAAATTGATTGATGAAATTTTTGGCAACCGCTGCGAGGCACATTTTGTACAGCCCACTTTTATTATTGATTACCCGGTGGAGATGAGCCCGCTGACAAAAAAACACCGCAGCAAACCCGGGTTGGTGGAGCGTTTTGAATTGATCATTAATGGAAAAGAAATAGCCAACGCCTATACCGAATTAAATGATCCTATTGATCAACGTGAACGCTTTGAAGAACAAATAAAATTAATGGAGCGTGGAGATGCAGAGGCCATGTTTATTGATTATGATTTTTTGCGGGCATTGGAATATGGTATGCCGCCAACTTCGGGCATTGGTTTTGGCATTGACCGCCTATGCATGTTATTGACCAACCAGCCATCTATACAGGATGTGTTATTGTTCCCGCAAATGCGGCCGGAACGTTGGGACGAAATGAAAACTTCTCAAAATAGCGCAAATGTATCTGCATGAAAGTAACCGGCTTTTCTTTTATAAAAAACGCTGTGCAATTTCAATATCCCATTGTTGAAGCCATTCAATCTATCTTACCGGTTTGCGATGATGTGATTGTAGTAGTGGGAAATTCAAGCGACGTGACCCGAGAATTAGTAGCTGCTATTGATCCAAAAAAAATACGCATAATCGATTCGGTCTGGGATAATAGCTTGAAAGATGGCCGTGTATTGGCTGCTGAAACAGATAAAGCTTTTAAAGAAATTTCTGCTAGTGCTGATTGGTGTTTTTATATACAGGGCGATGAAGTAGTGCATGAAGACGGATACGAAGAAATAGTTAGCGCAATGACCAATTGGAAAGATGCTAAAGAAGTTGATGGATTACTTTTTAAATACAGGCATTTTTATGGCTCTTATGATTATACCGGCTTATCCTCAAGATGGTATAAAAACGAAATAAGGATCATTAAAAATGATAAGAACATTTTTGCTTACCGCGATGCGCAAGGTTTTAGAAAAGGGGAAAATGAAAAATTAAAAGTAAAACCGCTAAACGCATACATCCATCATTATGGCTGGGTGAGGGAACCCAAAACCATGCTGGCCAAGCAAAAGAATTTTGAAAATTATTACCAGGCTGGTTCAAAAATAGAAATCAAACAAACCTCTGATGCAGAATTTGATTATAATGAAATTGATGCCCTCGAAAAGTTTACAGGCACACATCCTGGAGTAATGCAACTATATATTAATAACCACAACTGGCAATTCAATTTCGATCCTTCCTACAACAAAATAAGTTTGAAAGACCGCTTTAAAAATAGCATTGAAAAATTAACAGGCAAGCGCCCGTTTGATTATAATAATTACAAGATTATTTAGGGAACTAAGTGCAAGCACACTAATTAAAAATTTGTGTTTAAAATTTACAAACTATCGGGCAATGAATCCGGATTGAATTCCTGTAATAGATAATCTTTTCGCTTCAGTTCAAAATTCCGGCCGAGATACAATTTTTTTACCTGGTCATCTTTCGCTAATTCTTCGGCCGTGCCATGTTTAAATATTTTTCCTTCTATCAAAAGGTAAGCCCTGTCGCAGATGGAAAGCGTTTCAGTTACATTGTGATCTGTAATAAGGATACCAATATGCTTGAATTTCAGTTTTGCTACTATCGCTTGTATATCCTCTACAGCTATCGGATCAATACCTGCAAAAGGTTCGTCTAATAAAATAAATTTGGGATCTACTGCCAAAGCCCGTGCAATTTCTGTGCGTCTGCGTTCACCCCCACTCAATATATCACCGTTGCTCCTACGTACATGTTGCAAATGAAATTCATTTAGCAGGGTTTCAAGTTTTTCTTTCTGGCTGTTTTTCGAAAGCCGGGTCATTTCAAGCACTGCCAATATGTTATCTTCCACACTTAGTTTTCTAAAAACGGAGGCCTCCTGCGGTAGATACCCGATCCCTAATTGTGCCCGCTTGTACATGGGAAGTTTGGTAATGTTTGTATCATTCAAAAAAACCTCGCCTTCATCCGGCCTTATTAAACCAACAACCATATAGAAGGTAGTGGTTTTCCCGGCTCCATTAGGTCCAAGCAAACCAACAATTTCACCTTGCTTTACCTCTACCGACACATGGTTAACAACAACGCGGTTCCGGTATTGCTTCAATAAGTTACTAGTATGTATTCTTATGTTCAAGGTTAAGCTTAGGTAAAAATAAGATGAAAGGTTGTTCCCGGATTTTATTACTATACTCTTTTGTATTTAGTTAACGCTGCATTATGTTTGCACCTCGTTATGAAAGTCACCGATCATATTAATAATGGGCAAAGCACAGGCATTTCTTTTGAAATTTTGCCTCCATTAAAAGGTAAAGGCATTAATGCTTTATGGGAACACCTTGATCCATTGGTAGAATTTAAACCTGCATTTATTAATGTTACTTACCACCGCAGCGAGAGCATGTTCAAACGTAAGGCAGATGGAACATTTGAGAAAGTGGAAGTACGCAAACGGCCCGGCACCGTGGGCATTTGCGCCGCCATCATGAACCGTTATAAGGTAGATGCAGTGGCACATCTTATCTGTGGGGGTTTTAGCAAGCAGGAAACCGAAGATGCTTTGATTGATCTGAATTTTTTAGGTATTGACAATGTATTGGTCTTGCGTGGTGATGCACCAAAGAATGAAACTTTTTTTGAACCGGAACCCGGCGGTCATAAATATGCAATTGAATTGATGCAACAGGTTATCAATATGAATAATGGTATTTACATTGAAGAAGATTTAAAAAATGCTGTAAAAACTTCTTTTTGCATTGGCGTGGCCGGTTATCCCGAAAAACATTTTGAATCCCCCAACCTGCAAACTGATTTAAGTTTTTTGAAAGTAAAAGTTGATGCAGGAGCCGAGTATATTACCACGCAAATGTTTTTTGACAATAAAAAATATTTTGAGTTTGTAAAAAATTGTAATTCGGCGGGTATTAATGTACCCATCATCCCCGGCTTAAAACCACTGAGCACTAAAAAACAATTGACAGTGATTCCAAGAATGTTTCATGTTGATATACCTGAGGAACTTTCAAACGAAATATTAAAATGCAAAACAGACAGCGAAGTAGAAATAGTGGGTACAGAATGGTTGCTGCAACAATCAAAGGAACTAAAAGCGGCAGGAGTTCCGGTGCTTCATTATTATACCTTGGGTAAGCATGTTATGGTAGCTAATGTGGTGAGAGAAATAGTGTGAATGTTGAATGATGAATTTAAATGTTAGATGGTTCAACTGTCAAGTATCTACTGAGTTGAGTTGCCTTTTACTATGTTTGTCTGCAATCATAACGCCTCTCACATTTGTCATGGTGAGGTACGAACCATCTGCTTCCACTTGAATCGACATTATATATATATATATTCTAATCAGATTCTTCACCTCCGGTTCAGAATGACAAAAGCAAAAGTTATTATTCCTGCTGAAAGTTTATTAAGTAAGGTCAAAAATGACGTCAGTTAATTCGTTTAATTCATCAAAATTCGTGTAATCTTAATTTAATTACTTCATACTTTTTAATAAATTACCCCATACTTTTTTATCAACAGTTACCGGGTATTTGGATTTTAATTCATCGAGCCATTTC
>MWVX01000658.1_pt1 | contig 11234 bp, 4 predicted proteins | sample 1047311 | NCBI WGS metagenome assembly MWVX01 (sample SAMN06349984, study PRJNA376086) | soil metagenome | isolation source: MtG-4 sample Antarctic (ecotone) soil | place: Antarctica | collected 2015-01-13
AGTAACTCTTGGATTGATCATACTGGTAAACTTACTTATAGCAATGTTTCCTACCCGCCTTCTTTCAAGGTTTAGTATAGTAAATATTATGAAGGGAGAAAATGCATCCATGTTTCCGAGAAAGAAAGTCCGGCGAGATTGATAAACGTGTATAGTTTATCTCTCCTCAAATACCTCATTGCAACCTTAAAATAGTTTTGTAACATGATTTAGGTTTTATTCAGTTCTTAAATTTTTTACAGGGTTGGCCCTTGCTGCTTTGATAGCTTGAAAACTGATGGTAAGCAGGGCAATCAAAATTGCCAGCAGTGCTGCTATAACAAATACCCACCAGGTAATATTTATTCTATAAGAAAAATCCTGAAGCCAGGTATTCATTGCCCACCATGCCAACGGAAATGCAAAAAAAACAGCAATCAGCACAAGCTTCAAAAAGTCTTTTGAAAGCATGGTAACTACATTGCCTACACTTGCACCAAGCACTTTACGAATGCTAATTTCCCTTGAGCGTTGTTGTGTAGTATAGGCTGCAAGTCCTAACAAACCAATGCAGGCAATGAAAATGGCAAGTGATGAAAAAATGGTAAATATTTTTTGTGCTGTTTGTTCCTGTTGATATTGCTTGGCAAGATTTTGATCGAGAAATGAATAGTGGAATGGGCGCGCCGGAATAAACCTCTTCCATAACTTTTCAAGATTGTTTAAGGCAGTTTTGAAATCTGCAGCATTAATGCGCAAGGCCATTTGAGGTACTATGCCTCCAAATTTGCTGATATTATTAAATACAAGTGGAGCAATGGGCTGATGCAGTGACTGGAAATGATAATCTTTAACCACGCCGACTACTGTATATTGATACGCCGATCCATCCGGCGCATTAAACTGTTGATTCGGGGTTGTTAGCCGTGCCCCAATTGGATCTTTCAAACCTAATTCAGCGACTGCTTTTTCATTCAAGACAATTGATAACGAATCGGTCGAAAAATCTTTTGAAAAAAATCTTCCTTGCTTTAATTCCAATCCTAAGGTGTTTGCAAATGCTTCATCTGTAATAACTCCTCTGCCAGTCATTTGTTCTTTACTTCCTGGTTTTTGAAAACTAACTCCAAAATAGTTGGGCTGCCCTGGCATAGCCGTTGTACCGCTTACGTTTTCTATTCCACCAAATTTTAATAATTCCGTTTTGAAAGACTCGGTTTGTTGCGCCAATAGGTCCGTTCTTTCCACCACTATTATATGATCCTTTTTAAAGCCCAGTTGGTCACCAAGCATATACTTCATTTGCCGATTGACGATGATGGTAGAAATAATAAGGACCACTGAGATAGCAAATTGAAATACAACTAACCCGTTTCTAAGGCCCATGCCATAACGGTTTGATTTGAATCTTCCTTTTAAAACCACAATGGGTTTGAAGGATGATAATACAAATGCAGGATATAAACCAGCCAACGTGCCAACCAGTATAGCAAAAAGAAATAATAATAATATTCGCCCGGCGGAAAAAAAGTATAGCCCTGTTAATTCTTTCCCGGAAAGTTGATTAAATAATGGTAGCAATAAAAAAATAATCCCCAGTGCAAGCACTATGCTTAACAAGGATATTAAAATTGATTCTACAAGAAACTGGAGGATCAATGATTTACGGTTGGAGCCAAATGTTTTACGGACACCCACTTCCCTCGCTCTTTCCAGCGATCTTGCTGTAGCAAGGTTTACAAAATTGGTGCAGGCGATTATTAAAATAAAAAGCGCAATGATGCCAAAAATATACACCGTTCTTATACTCCCGTTAGGACTCAATTCGCCTTCAAGGGCCGAAGTGAGATGAATTTGTTTTAAAGGTTGCGTATAATAATTATATCCATTTCCTGAAGATTTAAATTGGTCATAAGTCTGGCTAAAATTTCTTTCAATTTCGCCTGAAACATATTTCTGGACGATGTGGGGGAACTTTGCCTGCAGGAATGCTGCAGAAGTATTTGGCGATAACAGCAAGTATGTATGCGCAGCAAAGTTTATATAGTTAGGCTCCCTTATAAAAGGAAAACTTGTTACTGCCAATAAAACATTGAATGTGAAATGAGACGCTTCAGGCCAGTCTTTGCACACCCCGGTAATCATGAAGGTATTGTTATCATCAGCATCGGTTTTAAATTGTTTATTTAAAGCCTGCTGTGCTGATCCATACATTTTAATTGCAGCGCTTTCACTTAACACTACAGAGTTAGGTTGTTGCAATGCAGTAGCCGGATCACCGAATAAAAATTGTGCTGTAAAAACACGAAAAAAATTGGAGTCAACAGCGAGTACTTTTCTTTCTTCAAATGTTTCATCGCCAACCCGCATAAAGAAATTACCATTATCGGCAGCACCAAAATTGAAGATGCGTGTACACTCTAAAACTTCAGGGAATTCTTTTTGTATGGCAGGCCCAATCGATTGCGGAATAATTGAGTATGATGTAGAACGGCCCGGGTATTGGCGTTCAAGCACTACACGATAAACCCGATCAGCATTTTTATGAATGGCATCGTAGCCAAGCTCACTCTTAATAAAAAGTACAATCAATAAACAAACTGCCATACCTGTGGCAAGGCCTAAAATATTTATTAGCGTGTAGGCTTTCCTTTTGAGCAGGTTCCTGACGGCGATTTTAAAATAATTTTTAAGCATAGTTAATGTTTGTCATTTCTTAAAAGAATTTGAATTATTTCTCTGCCTGATTATCATTCATTATTCATTACTTAAACCTCACCCCAGCCCTCTCCAAAGGAGAGGGAGCGAAACTCACTCCGTTCTCAAGCTTTTCACAGGATTAGCATTAGCTGCTTTTACAGCCTGCATGCTTAGTGTTAAAAAAGCCACTAATGCTGTAACAACCCCTGCCAAAATAAATATCCACCAGGCAATGCCAATTCTAAAAACAAAATCTTCTAACCATTTGTGCAAACCCCACCATGCAATTGGAAAAGCAACTAATGCTGCAATGAGAATTAACTTCAAAAAATCTTTTGATAGCATACCTACAATATTGCTAACCGATGCACCAAGCACTTTCCTAATGCCAATTTCTTTTGTACGCTTTACTACAATTAAAGTAGCCAAACCAAACAATCCCATGCATGCAATAAAAATGGATAAAAAAGAAGCATAGCGAACCATGTTCCCTAACCGTTGCTCCTGGCTGTAGGCCGCGTTTAACGCATCATCAAGAAAACGAAATTCAAAATCCTGGTCACCTGCAACAGACTTCCATGATGTTTTTAAAAATTCAATTTGGCTTTGCAGATCTCCGCTCCGCAAACGAACAGATATACGGGGCTGAAGTGGAAACAATGTGTTCATATCGCTGGAGGCCCCTCTGATACTATCCGGCTTAAGCGCCAGCATCGCGGGCTTTATATCTGTATGTAACGATTCAAAATGAAAATCTTTTACAACACCAATTACTGGTTGCTGATATTTCCCGGGCAGTTTTTGACCAATTGGGTCTTTCCAACCATATTCTTTTACCATTGCTTCGTTAACAATAATATTGTTGGAATCTGCAAGGTTATCTTTCATAAAATCACGGCCTGCTACAAGTTTTAAATTCATCGTCTTAATAAAATCTGCATCTACCACATTTAACCGGAACTGGCGAAACACATCTTTGTCATCTGAATAACCCAGCGACATCCATCCTTGTTCAGCCATACTGTAAATAGCGTTTGTGCTGCTTATAACCTGTGTGTTTTTTTCAATTGCCGTTTTAAACCTTGCGGCCAATCGATTCCCCTCCAATCGGGGTTTATTTGTGGGGATGATAACAATATGCTCCTTATTATAACCAAGGTCTTTGCTACGCATGTAATTTAATTGCTTGCCGATGGTTATAGTAGCAATGATCATGATGATGGATGCAACAAATTGAGCCGTTACCAATGCTTTCCCCAAAAGGCCAACACTGTTTCCTTTCAATTTTCCTTTTAACACCTGGATGGGTTTAAAACCCGATAAAACAACAGCAGGATATATTCCCGCAATCAGCCCGATAACTATAACAATGCCTAAATAAAAAAGAAGAGTGAATCCATCAAAAGGAATAGAAAGCTCTCTCGAGGCTAACTGGTTAAATGGCTTTAATAAAATAAGGGCTAAGACGATACCGGTTATTAAAGAAAAAAATGAAAGCATCAACGCCTCGCCCCAATATTGCCTGATCAATTGTTGCCGTTCGGCACCTAACACTTTTCGTATACCTACTTCTAATGCACGTGTTGTAGAGCGGCCAATAGACAGGGTTACAAAATTGATGCAAGCAATTAAAAGTACCAGGATACCAATAGTGCCCAAAATGTATGAATACTTGGGATCGCTAATGGGTTGATTGCCGGCAGGCAATTCATTGTTCAAATGAATATCTTTAATAGGCTGCAGGCGTACATTGTATTCCCCTGGTTTGTAATTTTTAGCAACCAAGGGTTGCATAACAGCAGGTATTTTTGAATCAGCAACCGCCGTAGTGGTTCCTTCTTTTAATAAAATATAGGTTTCTACCGATACGTTAGACCATGCCTTGGTACGTGCATTTTCACTAAAAAAAAGGGTAGCATTGGAAAAGGGTATCAGCATAGCGAATTGGATGCTTGATTCCCTGGGTAATTCTTTCATTATACCCGATACAGTAAATAATACTTTATCGTTACCTATTTGGAGTTCCAGGTTATTACCCATTGATGGGCCATTTCCAAAATATTTTTTGGCTGTCGCTTGCGAAATGATCACCGAATTTGCAGAAGGAAAAGGATTTCCCAGATCACCCTCATTTAGATTAAAATCAAAAATGTTGAAGAAGGTGCTATCCACCATATTCACCAGGTCGCTGAAAGTATTGTTGTTGTATTTGGCTAAAGCATTGAAAGCAAACACGCGGCAGGTGGTCTCCACTTCAGCAAGATTGTCCTGTAAAACAGGACCTAATGGAATGGGTGTGACAACATTTGTAAATATTTCTCCCTGGTAAAACTCCTGCAGCCATGCACGGTGAATGCGATCGGCTTTGGAGTGAAAACGGTCGTAGCTCCATTCGCTTCGTACAAAAATCATTACTAGAATGCAGCATGCAATGCCTACTGCCAATCCTAAAACATTAATGAGTGTGTAGCCCTTATGTTTAGCGAGATAGCGGAAGGCGACTTTAAAATAATTTTTTAGCATATAACAGATATTTCTGATTCTCTTTTTAACGATGTTAAGATTTTCTTTCTTCAGATCTTCAACCTCTTATAAAACAATGCAATACAACTCAACGTGTATGCCATTATGTAAAGCCTTCTCAATAAAGGCGTTGGAAAATTAAATAGACTATAAGTGTACGAAAACGAACACTTGTGTACGAAAACGTACGTACATCTGTTGCCATTGTATAGTTTGAATTTTTCTCAGGAGGTTGTGTATATTATTTCTAGGCTGTGGGCCGACCGAAGGACAAAACATATCCATCAGCATCCGTAACCTCAAATCCACGTAAACCATCATCACATCCTGGATGGATTGGCGAAAGGCTACACTACCTGAACGATATTCCTCAAACAACATGTCAGGTTCAGCGGCAGAAATATATGCATCCCATCGAGCCCATTTATGACCGTGTATGATTGGGGACTGGTTTTACACTAGCAGCAATTTCCTTAAGCATAATAGAAATATCGTCGCGACCAACAATAGCAAAAAAAGGGGTTGTCCTCCGGACCAATATGCCAGACTTCAAATCCAAGTTTATCGACATAGAAGGAAACCGAGGTGGTTAAGCTGTAACAATAAAAAAGGGTGATACGTAGGTAAGGTTTTTCATTGTTTACATCTTTGGTGAAAAGTTTTAGCTGCTGACTATATGCTTGCAAGCAAACTAGATATTTTACACCTTTTATTCAGTTCTTAAGTTTTTTACAGGGTTAGCAACAGCCGCTTTTATTGCCTGGAAGCTCACCGTAATTAACGCAATCAACAAAGCAGCAATACCGGCCACGACAAAGACCCACCAACTTATAGCAATGCGATACGAAAAATCTTCCAGCCATTTGTTCATAGCCCACCAGGCAATTGGGAAAGCTATTAATGAGGAAATCAATACCAGCCGTACAAAGCCTTTTGAAAGAAGTGCAGTAATGCTGAGGACAGATGCACCAAGCACTTTGCGTATGCCTATTTCTTTTATGCGTTGTTCAGCGCTAAAGGCGGCTAGTCCAAATAATCCCATACAACCAATAAATATGGCCATGATGGTAAATATCCAGATAAGGCTCCCCAGGTTTTCTTCTGCTTTATACATCTTGTCATAGGTATCATCCATAAACTTGTAGTCTAATGGATAGCCCGGAGAGAATTTATTCCAGGTGTTATTTATAAATGCAATTGTGTTTTTCATGTCTGCAGTGTTCAACTTTACGGCTATCTTAAAACTTACCTGAGGATAAATATGTATCACAGATGTTGTCACTTTTTCATGAAGGCTTTTATAATGGAAGTTTTGGATAACACCTATCACTTTTCCTTTTTTTACAGGGTTAAGTGAATCAGTTGGCTCCCATTCCTCCCAGTGTAATGGCCTGCCAATTGCTTGTTCAGCAGTACCAAAACCAAGCTCTTTTACAGCCGTTTCATTAATGATGAAAGCTTCCTTTACATCGGTCGACATTTCTTTTGAAAAATCTCTCCCGGCTATTATTTTCAGTCCAAGGGTTTTTATATAATCATGATCACCAATAAACACATTGGCAGAATATTCTTTATCGCCGTCTTTGCCGGGAAGATTAATTCCATCTCCTGCATATTGATCGCCAGGCAAACCATAACCCGAGGTAACTGAAAGAACATTGGGTGAATTTTTTAATTCCGATTTGAACGTTTCGAGATTCTCACCTACATCGCCTCTCATCTGGAAAAACAACACCTGCTCTTTATTAAAACCAAGATCTTTATTGTTTAAGTATTTGATCTGCCTGTAAACGATTAGGGACGAAACAATCAGCAAAGCGGAAAGCGCAAACTGTATAACCACCAGGCCTTGTCTTAACCAACCTATATTACCACCACTACCAGGCTTTAAACTTTTCAATACTTTGATCGGTTGAAAACCGGAAAGAACAAGCGCCGGGTAGATGCCGGCAACAACTCCTATTAAAACCCCTGCCACCAAAATCAATACGCCTATTAATGGATTGGTGAAGGGATTAAAAGAAATGGATTTACCGGTAAATTGATTTAGCATGGGTAATATCAACAATGTAGCGATGGTAGCAATGATCATAGATACAACTGAAAGCAAAACTGTTTCACCAATAAACTGAATGATAAGCTGTTTGCGATCAGCACCTACTACTTTTCTAACACCAATTTCTTTTGCTCTCCTGAACGACCGGGCAGTTGCAAGATTGATGAAATTGAAGCAGGCAATTACCAATACAAACAAAGCAATAATAGTAAGGCCTTTTACATAGGTCTCATTGCCACGGATAGCATTATCATAAATAAAGTCTGCAGATTTGAGATGAATATCTTTTAATGGTTGAAAAAATGGAAGAAAGGTTGACCCCTCCTGTTCCAATGTAGGATGAATTTCTTTTTTTACATGTGCCTGAAATTTATCCTGGAGTTGGTCAATATTTGCTCCCGGTTTTAATTTCACATAGGTATAAAACTGGTGCCAGGACCAATTTTCCATTCTCTCCGGTTCAATACCGGCAGAAGGCAAAGGCATAAGGTAATTAAAGTCAAGGTGAAAATGACCGGGCAGCTTTGCCATTACTCCCTTTACTTCAAAGGTGTCTTTGTCTATCGAAACCGTTTTGCCTAATGGGTCTTGCGTTCCAAAATATCGTGTAGCTAAATCTTCCGAAACAACAATCGAAGCAGGTGCCGTAAGAGCCGTAGCCTGGCTGCCTTTTAAAAATTTAATTGGAAATATTTTAAAGAAGGAAGACTCTACAAACCATCCTTTTTCTTCATAGTTTCTTTTGTCTCCCACTTCCATTAAAAACTTATCGCCTGTCATTAAAATCCTGAGCGTTGTGTCCACTTCAGGATATTGACGATCCAAAAATGTTGCATACGCCGGGGCGACGCTGGCGCCATAGGTTGTGCTGTTTTGGTTACTGTATTCTTCGTAGATACGGTAAATATTTTCACCTCCTTCAATTGCCCTGTCATATTGTTTTTCATCCCACACAAACAAAGCAATCACGAGACAACCTGTAATGCCAATGGCGAGGCTTAAAATATTGATCAGGCTAAAACCCTTATAGCGTAAAAGATTTCTAACCGCTGTTTTTAAATAATTTTTGATCATAATAGCTTATTTCTAATTGAATTTTTAGATTGGTTTGACTACCTCCCACCTTTCCTCATGTGCCAACTTGAGCCTCACCCCTGCCCCTCTCCAACCTCATCCGCCCTTCGGGCACCTTCTCCCAATGGAGAAGGAAAATGGAAATAAGTCTAATTTGGAGAGGGGAAAGTCATTCAGTTCTTAAATTTTTTACAGGGTTTGCCATCGCCGCTTTTACAGATTGAAAACTAATAGTAAAAAGTGCAATCAATAAGGCGGCTGTACCTGCTGCAAACATTATCCACCAACTAATATTTGTTCTGTAAGAAAATTGTTGAAGAAAGAAATTCATGAAGAACCAGGCTAACGGCGATGCAATTGCCACCGCAATCATTACCAGCTTAAGAAAATCTTTTGCGAACAGGGAAGTAATACTTGTTACTGTTGCTCCCAATACTTTCCGGATACCAATCTCCTTAGTACGATTTTCCGCCATATAAACGGATAGGCCAAACAACCCCATACATGAAATGAAAATTGCTATAAATGCAAAACTGTTTATTAAAGAAGCTACGCTTTTGGCCTGCTTAAATTTGAAAGCATAATCTTCATCAGCAAATTGATATTCCGTTAAAAAATTTGGATTATATCTTTTTAAAATTGCCTCTGCATTTTTTACATTTTGCATTGCAGGATTATTACTGTTTAATCGTATGCTTACGAAATTGTCTTCGCTGCTTCCTCTGATAAACATGGGATTTGTAGCCTGGTCGGCAGGGCCTATCAAAAAATCTTTTACCACACCAACTATCTTCCGGTTTAAATTTTCATCTTTAATAACTTGGCCAACCGGATCCTTAAAACCAATCATTTTTAGCGCCGTTTCATTGATCATACAGGACGCCGTATCGGTTGGAAAAATGGCAACATTAATGTCTCTGCCCGCAATTAACTTTAAGCCGTTTGTTTTAATAAAATCTCCTGTTGTACTTACATACTCAAATCCAACGTTTGCATTCAAGTCCATGCCCTCCCACTTTAAACCTGTTATCTGGCTATTTCCCCTTGTAATTGGCGTGCTTGACTGACTTACAAACGATGCAGTACCTGTGTTGATCAATTCATTTTTAATAAGCGCATAATTTTTTCGCAGGTCATCAGTCATTGGATGAAAAATTAGATTCTCTTTTACGTATCCAATCTCCCGGTTCTGTGAATGATTAATCTGTTTTTGAAAAAGGATCGTAAAATTTATAAGGAATATTGAAAGAACAAATTGTAAGACCACTAATATCTTTCTTGGTGTTACCAGGGCATTGCCATTTTTTAGAACTCCTTTTAAAACTTTTACCGGTGTAAATGACGAGAGATAGAAAGCGGGGTAGCTACCAGCCAAAATACCAGTAAACAATATGAAGCATGTGGCAAGCAGCCAGAATACTCCTGAAGTGTATGGAATTATTAAATGAACATTTGCCAGCGAACTAAACACAGGTAATAATAGCAGCACAATAAAGAATGCAATGATCCCGGCAATTAAAGCTAATAATACGGATTCGCTTAAAAACTGCAATACCAGGGAACGTTTAACAGCGCCCATTACTTTTCTAACACCTACTTCCCTGGCTCTTTTCTCACTGCGGGCCGTACTCAAATTCATAAAGTTGATGCAAGCAATTAATAAAATAATCGCTGCCAGTATAGCCAGCATGTATAAATTATCTATGTTGCCGCCTGTAGCTACGCCATTTTCAAAACGATTTTGAAGGTGTTCTTTGCTTAGCGGATGTAAGAAGATCTCTATTTTACTCTCACTGTTTGTTTGCCTGCTGATAACCTTACTTATTTTCTTGTTAACAACATCAATATTAGAAGATGGTTGCAGTTCTACAAAAGTATTTACATAGGCATTCGTCCAGGATGCATTTTCAATACCCTTTGCTTTTAAATATTCCCAGGGCAATAGGAATTCAAATTTAAATTTAGTATTAGCAGGCAAATCTTTCAGCACACCCTTAACAATAAAATTATCAGCATTATCAGCCCGGATAATTTTATTCATTGGTTCCTCATCTCCAAAAATTTTCTTCGCGAGTTGCTGAGTTATTACTATGGAGTATCCATCATTTAAAGCAGTCGCTGCATTTCCCTTTACCAGTGGAAAACTAAACATGTCCAAAAAAGAAGGGTCAGTATAATCGCCGTGTACTTTAATTTTTTTGTCGCCATAGCTGAATAAATTTTCTGCTCCTGAAACCCTTGTTACTTCTTTTATTTCAGGATACTCTTTTTTTAATGCTGGAGCCAAAGGAGGAGGAGTAACATTCCATGCCTCCAATTTACCATTAACTTCTCCCCGGTTATAGGCCTTATAAATATTTTCTTTCTTTTTATGAAACTGGTCTACGCTGAATTCATATTGTATGTTCAATATCAGTAAAGCAGCGCCAGCCATGCCCAGGGCTAATCCTACGATATTTATAAAAGAAAGAATTTTATTCTGCCATAAATTTCGCAATGCTATTTTTAAATAAGTTTGAAACATACTTTTTGATTTCTAATCTGTGATGTAGAGATATTGAATTTTATCTTCCAATTCATTACCATTTGTCATTCTTCACTTACGCCTCACCCTGCCACTCGCCATAAATGGAGAGTGGAAAGGAAGTCGTTATTCAGTTCTTAAATTTTTTACCGGGTTAGCCATCGCCGATCTTATCGCTTGAAAACTTACTGTCATTAATGCAATTAAAACTGCTATTACTCCGGCAATAGCAAATACCCACCAGTTAATATCTATGCGATATGAAAAATCCTGTAACCATTTATTCATGGCATACCAGGCAATAGGTATTGCCACTACTAAAGCAATGATCACCAGTTTTAAAAAATCTTTAGACAATAGCCCCACTACACTTGCTAC
>MWVX01000659.1_pt1 | contig 11221 bp, 7 predicted proteins | sample 1047311 | NCBI WGS metagenome assembly MWVX01 (sample SAMN06349984, study PRJNA376086) | soil metagenome | isolation source: MtG-4 sample Antarctic (ecotone) soil | place: Antarctica | collected 2015-01-13
ATCATGAATCGCCAGCAATATTAATTGTTCGTCACTGTTCTCATTGATCAATTGACGTGCGTTGAGGGTAAGGTATTTTTCTTTTTCCAGTTGCGATCCGATACATACTTCAAAATTGTCTAAATCCGTATGCCCGGGCAATATTTTATAAAGTTTTTCTTGAAGCCCGGGGATATTCCATATACCACCAAACCATTCAAAAAAAGGTTTACCTTCTGTTTGTTGTTCAGTTGCACCAAACATTTTATAAAAAGATTTATTTGCATTTTTTATTCTTAAATCTCTTGTCAGTATAAGAAAAGGTTCATGTATGGTAGTGACAATTGCCTCTGCATATTTACGGGAATAGATGATTTGTTCATTACGTTCTATCAACTCCTGATTCAGCGTAATTAATTCTTCATTTGTTGATTGTATTTCTTCCTTGGAAGTCTCCAGTTCTTCATATAGACTTTGCAATTCTTCATTACCTGATTTGAGTTCTTCATTAGCACTTTGCAATTCTTCATAAGTTGCTTCCTGGTCCTCAGTGATAGCGTGCATATCCTGTCGTACCTGGGCTAATTCTTTATCTAAATGTTCAATACGCAGGAGGTCAGAATTTTGTTTTACAACCTCCTCTTTATCCAGGACTTTCTCATCTTTCTTAATTAGTTTTTCCTCAAATTCGGAAAACAGGACAAGGAAATAAGTTTCAATTGTATTTGCAAGCGGGATGATCTCAATATTCACTTTCCTGGTTCCTTTTTCAACGGCGATCCTTTCTTTCTTTACTACCTCATTGCTTAAAGATGCTTTGTGTAAAGCATTGCGCAATTCAAAAGCTAAACCCTCCCTGGCCATCTTCAGGATATTATGACTGGCTTTACCAGGGGCCGCTTCTAAGTAAGCTGCCGTGGAGCCCCGGAACTGTAAAATATCGAGCTGCACATTGATTATTACTCCAACTGCACCTAACTTGGAGAGCAAAGCCTCATCTGCCGCTTTTTGAAAATTATCATTTTTTACTTCAATTGATTTGTTTTCATTTTTGCGGGGCACTGTACCAGCATTTCGCTCTGTAGGCACATATACATTCCTGCCTGCAGATTCCTTCCTGGTATAGATCCTATGATGCTGGCTGAATGCCTGGAATTGCTTGGATGAATGGTTAGTGGATTCAGACTTTCCCAGTAATAAATATCCTTTAGTATTAAGCGCATAGGAAAAATTATTCAATGCCCTTGTTTGAAGATAAGGTTCCATGTAAATAAGCGCATTGCGGCAACTGATCATATCCATCCTGGCAAAAGGAGGGTCGTAAATAAAATTTTGACAGGCGAATACACACATACCTCTTATGTCTTTATTTACCTGGTAGCTCCCCTCTACCTTTGTAAAATATTGTTGTATCCGGTTTTCAGAAACACCTGCCACATCCCGTTTTTGATAAATTCCGCTGCGGGCCTTTTGTATCACAGCATCTGAAATATCAGTAGCAAATATTTGTACATTATTTAAAGGGGTACGGTCTCTTAAAAACTCGTGCAGGCAGATAGCTATTGAATAGGCCTCCTCACCGGTAGAGCAACCAGCTATCCATATCCGGAGTGGCTCGCCTCCTTTTTTTTCTTTAATAAGAAGAGGAAAAACCTTTTCACATAAAACATCAAAAGTTGCTGAATCACGAAAAAAAGAGGTTACAGGTATAAGTAAATCTTTAAATAAGGCATCCTGCTCACTCTTATTTTCAAGAAGGAAGATGAGGTATTCCCTGATGTTTTGTATTCTGTTCAATACTCTTCTACGAAGAATGCGACGGCGTATGGTTGTTTGTTTATAATAAGTAAAATCAACACCATGTTTCACTTTGATCAGGGAAAGTATCTGTTTAAATGTTTCATCTTCATTTAACTCTTTAGATACGGTGAAATCAGAAGGAACTATTTTAGCAGTGTTGACCAGCTCTTTTAATTGTACTGGTATTTCACCAGGTGAAAGAATATAATCAGCCACTTCAGCATCTATGGCACTTTGCGGCATACCATAGTAGATTGCTGAAGCGTTATCCTGAACAATGGTAATTCCTCCGGCATCTTTTATTGTTTTCAAACCAACTGTTCCATCACTACCGGTACCTGACAGCACCACGCCTATGGCATGTCCCTGGTGTATTTCAGCCAGCGAAGAAAAAAATACATCAATGGTATTCAGCTTTTCACCTTTTATACGTGGATCGAGTTGAAGTACGCCATCATTTGCAGTAAGTATTTTATTAGAGGGTATAGTATAAATATGATCAGGTTCTACCTTTACATTATCTGTTATCTCCTGTATTGGAATGGCAGTTAGCTTTTGGAGTATTTCTGAAAGTATGCTTTCATATTCTGCAGATAAATGTTGTATGATGATGTATGCCATACCTGAATCCTGAGGTATAGCTTTAATTAATTCCTTAAATGCCTGCAATCCACCTGCTGAAGCGCCTACACCTACGACAGGAAAAAGATTTTCTGAACGAATTTGTATTATTTTTTTTTCTTTTTTAGGCATGGCAAATAGTACTTTGTAAGTTACACCTTTACGGGGGGTTTTTATATTATGTGTATATTTAAGGGACCTCTTCTGTTTATATTATGACAAATCCTAAAAATATATATATAATCGATGATGATATTGATGATCAGCAATTTCTTATAGAAGCTTTCAAAGAAATAGATTCTTCAATTGAATGCTTTACTTCTAAAAATGGTCATGAAGGGTTACTCAAATTAAAAAATGCATTAATTCCTCTTCCCTGTCTTATTTTATTAGATATAAACATGCCTCGTGTTAACGGACAGAGATTTCTATCTGAACTTAAACTTGATCCGTGTTTTCATTCAATTCCCGTGATCATTTACACCACTTCTTCCAGCCCTAAGGATATAGAAGAGATGAAGCGTTTAGGGGCTTTCGATTATTTAATAAAACAAGATGATTTTTATGTATTGAAAGAGCAGTTGAATGGTATTCTTTCGGCTAATTTACTTGTATAAATTCAAACTGTGAATTATATAACAAATACAATAAATCTTATAATAGTTATTTTAATACTATTTCTATTTTTGACACTGGTTTTTTATAGGATATTGGATTTTATTGGGCTGAATTTCTATTTGGCCCTTTTTTATTAAATATATCTGCAAAAGCAGAATTAAGTATTTAATATTATTGATCTCAACCAACCCTTCGCCGGGCTCTGGGTGACAACCCTGGAAAAGCTGATCCTCAATTGAAGTATTTTTGAAATGGGTTATTATATAAAATCATGTTTAATTTTGTTATAAACACTGCATGCAGGAACATCCCAAAATAATAGTAGTCATAGGAGCATCAGCGGGAGGGTTAGATGCCTTGAGCGAAATGGTACGACACCTGCAAAAAGGTTTAAACGCAGCATATTGCATAGTGCTCCATCTTTCCAGAAAAGGAATTGGTGATTTTGTAATATACCGGTTGTCGCAAATTACTTCTATGCCCTGTAGCCTTGCTAAGGATGGTGAAGCTATAGAAGCTGATCATATTTATGTAGCCCGTCCTAATCAACACCTGCTGGTGAAAGAGGATAAATTTAAATTGGGGGCAGGACCTGAAGAAAACCGTTGGCGGCCATCAATTGATGTATTGTTCCGTTCTGCAGCTGCGGCTAATAGTTCTCATGTAATTGGAATTATTTTGAGTGGACTGCTTGATGACGGCACTTCCGGAATGTGGGCTATTAAGAGAAGTGGAGGTGTTTGTATCGTTCAGAATCCCGATCAGGCCGAATACCCTGAAATGCCCATGTCTGTATTGTCACAAATGGATGTTGATCACGTATTGAACCTGAAAGAAATAGGTCCAACAATTGCAACGATTATATCTACACTATCTCATGAAAGAAAACCGGTTCCGGCAGATGTTATAGCCGAATCAAAAATTGCCGAACATACTGCAGTAGGAATAGATGATGTCAGGAAACTGGATGTGGAGCAGAGTTTGTTTGCCTGCCCCGATTGTGGAGGAGGCCTTTGGGAAACAAAAAATGATGTCATCAACCGGTACCGTTGTCATATAGGTCACGCCTATTCGGAAAGAGATCTGATTTTAAAACAGGCAGAAACAGCAGGCTCCACTTTATGGGTAGCGCTCCGTATGATGGAAGAACGTAAACATCTATTAAAAAAGATGGGAGATGATAATAAGAAAAAGGGATACACCTTCCTGACTTCAACCAATGAAGAAAAACAAGATGAACTGGAAGGACATATCCACAAACTCAAAGAAATTTTATTTGATTTGCAAAATCACGACACAGCTTAGAAATTATTGAACTTATAATTTAAAATTGGAACAGGCTTAAGATTAATACCTGCCATGTCCTCATCTTAACTTCTCCATCTCAACCGTATTGATTTCGTTTTCTGAAAATCTGACTGTGCCAGCTCAGGACACAGGTTTTATGGATATTAGATAGAAGGTTTGACGTTTATTAAAGTATTATTTATAATTGTATTTCTTTTTCTATTCTTCCTGCTTATCCAAAACAGTAAAAATCCGGAAAGCACAGTAAGCAACCCAAATACTGAAAATATCCTGAGCAACCAGTTATTGAAATTATCTCTGCTTTGATAATCCATGGTATGGCCCATCCACAAAAAATCAAATAGCCTCCATTTATTATTTCTAAAACTCTCCACCTGTCCCCTGTCAGCAGATACATATACAGTAGTGCTTGTAGGATGCTGAAATGTTACAGCCCAGGCAGGCAAAGGCTTTTCCCGGTATTCATGGTGCCCATTGGTAGAAGTAATAAATTCAACCCTTTTTATTTTGGGATCACCGTTAAAACTCTCACTGGCTATTTTTATTGATTCATCTTTTGAGATGGATGCACGACTGTCACCGGTTGTAGCATCTACCAAGATTTTTTTAAAATCCTTTCCTGAAAAATATTGTACAATATAATAAGGCTTGCTTAAAATAGACACTAATTGAATGACATGAATAGAATCAATGCTTTCTCCTGTTTTTTCAAATGCAAGTTGAGGAGAAACAAGGTTCAATTTGCCTGATAAGTGTGGAGGCTGTCTATGTTGAAAATCACCATGTATCTCATCAATATTTGTCCAGCTAAAATAAAGTCCGCTTACCGTCCAGATAAGAAATTGAATACCCAATACCAGTCCTAAATACCTATGTGTTCTCCTGATATAAAAATGCTTGCTTTTTGCCATAAGAAGTAGATTTAAATATTCTGATTATAAAGAGATCAATTTTGTTGTGTCAATCTGTAATTTTTGTTCTTGATCTGAAGTATTTTATGAACAGGTCAATTCTTTTTTCATCCTGATCATCATTATGGTTATTTTGCTTTATGACATCTATAAAACAGGAAGCTATAAAAAACCAAGGCAAATCATTTCAGCTATTACCGGTGCTTTGATCCTTGCTTATATTTTATACACCTGCCAAAGCGATAATTAAAATACTTCGTTTTGTTTTGTTTTTGCTTTGAAGTAATGTTCAAGTGATTTTTTTCCAAAGCGCTTAAATACTACAGGGGTCACAATAATATCCAAAAGTGTTGAACTGATCAATCCTCCAAGGATAACAGTGGCTACCGGATAAAGTATTTCTTTTCCTGGTGCTGTAGCATCTAGTGTCAGGGGTATCAAAGCCAAAGCAGCCACCAGGGCCGTCATTAATACCGGCACCAGTCTTTCCTGTGAGCCGCGAATGATCATCTTATCATTAAAACTTTCTCCTTCATGTTCTACAAGATGAATATAATGAGAGATCATCATAATGCCATTCCTGGAAGCAATACCGGTAAGCGTTATGAAGCCCACCAATGTAGCAATGGAGAAAACTCCACCAGTTAACAGCACAGCCAGTACACTGCCAATCAGCGCCAATGGAATGTTGAGCATTATCTGTAATGTCAGTTGCCATGATTTAAAATGGCTGTAGAGTACGAGAAAAATACCTGCAAATGAAAACAAGCTCAAAATAGTTATTAACCTTGAAGCAGTTTGCTGACTTTCAAACTGACCACCCCATTCTATATAATAACCCTGGGGCATTTGCAATCCTTTTTGTACAGCAGCTCTCATGTCCTCTACTGTGCTTCCCAAATCCCTGCCCTGTACATTTGCTGAGATCACTATTCTCCGCTGCGTGTTTTCATGGTTGATGACGTTGATACTGTTTTCCAGCTCTACCGTGGCTATTTGATTTAATGGAATTAAAGCACCGCTTGCAGTAGCTATTGGTGTATTTCTGATTTGTTCAATATTGGAACGGATGCTATCATTAACCCTTACTACCAAATCAAAGCTTTGTTGCCCCTGTATGATCTGACTGACTTGTTTACCATTATAAAATATCTCCAGCTCCTCAGCCACATCGCCTACCTGCAGACCATATTGTTTGATCTTAGCCCTATCCATACGTACCATGAGTTGGGGTATCATCACCTGGTTTTCTACCTGTGCATCAACCACTCCTTCTATACCACTAATAACACTTTGCAACTGATGAGCAGTAGACCGCAAGGTCAACAGATCATTTCCAAATATTTTAATAGCTACCTGTGCCCGTACACCTGAAAGCAAGTGGTCAAGCCTGTGTGATATGGGTTGACCAATATTTATACTTACCCCTTTCAGCACATCAAGGTTATGTCGTATGTCCTCTAAAATAGCATTGCGGTTACGACCATCTTCTTCATTTTTCAAAGCCACATCTATTTCGGAATAGCTGGGAGGTTCAGCGTGTTCATCCAATTCGGCACGCCCTGTTCTCCTTGATGTAAGGGCCACACCCTCCACTTTTAAGATTTGTTTTTCAGCAATATTCCCGATCTTATTTGACTCCTCCAATGAAGTGCCAGCAGGAGCAATTATTGTGACTGTAAAACTTCCTTCATTAAAAGGTGGTAAGAACTCTGTTCCAAAAAAAGGGATAATGGCAAAAGAAGCAAGTATCAAACAAACCGATCCGATAACCACTGCTTTTGTTCGCTGCAAGCTCCAATGCAACAATTTCAAATCTTGTTTTTTTAACCATATTACCAGTGGGCTGTCGTGATCTACCTTATTACCAGAGGTCACCAACGGGGTTGAAGACTTTTTCCAAAACTTCAGATTTACATGTGTCAGATGGTTGGGCTTGCTTAAAAAATAGCTGCACAATGCCGGTGTTACGGTAAGGGATACCAATAGTGAAGCGACAATAGAAGTTATATATGCAATGCCGAGCGGCGCAAAAATTCTTCCTTCTATACCCTGCAAATAAAATAATGGAATAAAAACCAAAACAACAATAATGGTGGCATATACAATTGAATTGCGCACTTCACTGCTTGCTTCATAAATTACTTTTAGCAATGGACGTTGCTGGTCTGAAGGTAAAGCCCAGTTTTCTTTCAATCGCCTGTATACATTTTCAACGTCTACAATGGCATCATCTACCAGTTCGCCAATGGCAATGGCAAGCCCCCCCAAAGTAAGTGTGTTAATAGATATGCCAAAAAGCTTGAAAACAATAGCAGTGATGATCAATGAAAGCGGGATGGCAGTAATGGTAATTATAGTTGTTCTGAAGTTGAGCAGGAACAGGAAGAGGATGATTATGACCAGTATGAATCCATCTCTCAAAGCCAGTTCTACATTGGTAATGGAATTCACAATGAAACTCCTTTGCTGAAATACATCAGTATGTATTTTGACATCATTGGGCAGAGTAGCCTGGATTTCACTTATTGCCTTCAGCAGATCATCAGACAATGTAACTGTACTGGCTGTAGGTTGTTTTTCAATACTCAGGATCACTGCCGGTTTTGCGTTGAAAGAACCATCGCCTCTTTTTATACCTCCTCCCAGCTTTACGTCAGCTACCTGGTTCAGGGTCAGCACTGCACCATTTTGTGACCTGATAACAGTATTGGCAATGTCGTTTATATCAGTTGTCCTCGCTATATTTCTTATAAGTACTTCAGAACCTGCATTATTAACAAAGCCTCCTGTAGTATTTTGATTTGTCAACTGAAGAGCTTTGTCAATATCATCTATAGTGATATTGAACTGACGCATTTTTTCAGGTGAGATCAATACCTGGTATTGCATTCTTTCCCCACCAATGGGTATAACCTGGGAAACACCTTTTACACTCATCAATCTTCTTCGCAAGGTGAAGTCCGCAATCGTTCGCAGATCCATGGGAGAAGTGGTATCACTGGTCAATGCTACCATCATTATCTGGCCCATGATAGAACTGATAGGGCCCAACTGTGGAGTAATGCCTTCAGGCAGTTCTACTGTTTGTAACTTTTCTGCTGTCAGTTGTCTTGCCCTGTATACATCTGTATTCCAGTCAAACTCAACGAATACCATTCCCAAACCCGGTGAAGCTACAGATCGGACCACTTCTACTCCGGGTGCACCATTCAAAGCTGTTTCAACAGGAAGGTTGGCCTGTGTTTCTACTTCTTCAGGAGCCATGCCACCTGCCTCAAGAAATATGGTAACCCTGGGCCTGTTGAGATCGGGTAATACATCTACCGGCAGATTGACCAGGGTAAATACACCATATACCATAACCAATGCGGCCAGGGCAATTACAAACAACCTGTTCTTTAATGAAAATTCAATCAGCCTGTTCAGCATGTTCTTGTATTTATTATAGCCTTTTAGTGTACTCGCCCTACTTACTACTTACTACTTACTACTTACTACTTTCTACTCACCACTCCCTATAAAATCTCAATCCCAAAAGACACCCGTAATTTTTCCCATCTGATAATAATATCTGCGATTCTTTCTCCCTGTTGATCAATTTCATAATTCAACCTTTCTATTATTTCATCAGTTGTTTTCGGCTTAACTTTTAAACGCACAACATCTTCACTTTCACTGTAATCATCGGCGAGGTGCTGATTCCAGTTCTTATTAATTATAAGGGTCCATTCGTCTTTTCCTGGTATAGTGAAAAGAGCATATTTGCCGGCAGGTATTTTCTTGTTTCCAATTTTAAAATCCTTACCTACTTCCAGGGTAGTAGCCTTATGTGCACCCGTAACCCATACTGCATCGTAGGGAACCAATCCACCCCAGATCACCCGACCTCTTACAGCCGGTGAATGGTAGTTGATCTTGATGTCTGTATTACCGATCAATTTTTTAGTTTCTGAAGGAATACTTTTTTTGGAAGTGTCTGATGTTGCTTTTGCAGGAGTCGAATCTTTTTTTGTTTCCATAGCCTGATTGACAGAACTGTTATCAGAACAAGCAAGTATAAGGGATGTGTTGATAAATATTAATGCCAGCTTTTTCATTAGGTATTATTAATTGTTAGAATGACTTTCATTTGAAGTGCTATGTCCGTCAGCTGCTTTTGGAGCATCAGAAGAGGAACCCTGGCCAACATTCATAGTGAAATCAACTGTATGGACTTTGCCTTCTGCCTGAAACTGTATCCATCCACGATAGATACCAGGTTTTTTAAAAGTGGTATGAAGATCAAATTTTCCATTGGCTACATCAGGATGAACATGCAGATATTCTTTTTCATCAAGACTGATGACTACCATGTGTGCCTTGGCCCCCAGGTAATCTTCTAATGTAGTGGCATCAATTTCTTTTCCGTCTTTCAATACAGTACCTGCAATGTGCAGTTGCGTGCCGGTCACCAGCTTTCCTCCTGTAGCATTCAATGTCACAGAATAATTACTTGAATTGCCTGAAAGTTTATCTTCTTTGAAACTAACCCCTGGTTTTGCCGTGCCCGATATTTTCACAGGTACTTTTTCAACCTGGTGAGATCCACCTGAAGGTTTATAATCTGCAAATAAAAAATAGTCTCCGCCTTTTTCAAATCTGGTTTCATTTTTACCGGGACCATTTGAATAATTCTGTCCTTTACCCAAAACTTTTATCTGGTAGCTTCCATCGGCCTGGAAATCCGGATGTATGTGCTCAAAATAAGACAGGTCATCACTAACAACTATCAGGTGGATTTTTTTCTCATGTTGAAGGTCCAGTGCTACTGCATCATTTTCCTTACCGACTACCTCTGGAGTAAATATAAGAGTGGCGGGCTCTCCTGCATTGATCTGCGCAGGGGTGCTTAGATACTGCATCTTATATGAAAGCCCGTTGTCTTCCCCTCCATCGTAATGCTCTAAGTTCATTCCGCATACAGGGCACTTACCGGGCTTGTCATAGGTTTTTCCTTTTTCACAATTCATGGGGCAGCGATAAGCATGTTCATGCCCATCTACTGCAGCAGTTTGTGCAGAATCAGATCCTGGCTTGTTTGATGCATCATCATTGCATGAAGCAGTGAAAAGAATAAGAGTTGAAAATAAAAAATAGATACTTGCTTTCATTTGTATAGTTTTAAAAATTTATGATCATTTAGTTTTGCGGAATGAAGAATGTGATAGTGCAATCTTCCATTGCCCTTTTACTTTTTGCAATAAGGAGGTGGCAAAGCCGTTGCTTTTAATTTCCTTATCATCTTTGAGTGTTATGATGTATAAATAACTTTCTGTGCTGTAAGCATGATTACCATTGAGCTTTACATCTACTTTATAATTGCTGAATTTGAATGATTTGAAATCTTTTAATTCAGGGCCTAAATGATGCTCGAGGTAATGACTGATAGTGCCTTCATCCTTGCCTTGCTCAATTACTTTTGAATTGGTTGTAAACAACCTGCTGATACCTGATGTGTCGAGGCTTTCAATACTGGTTTTGTAATTATTGAGTAATTGTTTTATAGCCGCTTCATCACCCTTTTGAGCTCCTGCATACACATTAAAAACAAGGATCTGAAAAAAAAGAAAAAATATTCGTTTCATGTTATTGATTTGAGTTTATTAAAAATTATTGACCTAAATAAATCATTTTCATTTGATATACATTTTCAGTAACCACTCTTTCTCCTCCTTCCACTCCTTTTAATATAGCTGTATAAAGAACATTTGTTTCTCCTTTTTGAATAAAAGAAATACTGAACTGTTCGGCCTTGTCTTTAATAAATACTGCAGGTTTGCCACTAATGTCAACAATAGCTGCAGTAGGTACTACTAATTGAGCAATGCGGTCACTTCCTTATTGCAAAAAGTAAAAGGGCAATGGAAGATTGCACTATCACATTCTTCATTCCGCAAAACTAAATGATCATAAATTTTTAAAACTATACAAATGAAAGCAAG
>MWVX01000660.1_pt1 | contig 11210 bp, 8 predicted proteins | sample 1047311 | NCBI WGS metagenome assembly MWVX01 (sample SAMN06349984, study PRJNA376086) | soil metagenome | isolation source: MtG-4 sample Antarctic (ecotone) soil | place: Antarctica | collected 2015-01-13
CATGGGTATCAACTGCCATTCGCGGTTGATTGACGTTTGATGCGGGTGTCTCCTTGGCTGTCTTTCTCCTGACTCCTGGCAACAGCTGACGTTGCCCAACTGATGCAGGTTGTTGACCTTTGAATTGATAGACCAACATCCTGCTCATCCCTATCAGGTGTTTGGTTTTATTATTTGGAAAACTGATACTTCTGATTAATTCGTAAACCTCATCTGCAGTAGCTTCTGATAAGGTTTTCGGATCTGGAAATCTTTTGAAAAAGGCAGGTGTGGTTAGGTTTACGCGCTTATCTGTGCATTGTGCAGAAAGAATAACAGCAACCAGAAGCTGATATGGAGAGGCATATTCTAATTCAGTGGCGGCATCGGGCTGGTGCTTGCTGAAATGATCAATGATGCCTTCATAGCGCTGCTTTCGGGTCATACCCAAATATATATACAACACTTGTTACTTCATCCCGAAGAGCAAAATCTTTCTAAAAAAATTTTCATTCTCCACTAATGATATCGCAGTGGAAAATTTTCTCTTAAGCGTTGGTTCAAACGTGAGATTCAGCCTGTGATGTCTGCCGGCTGTAATCCAGGATGATGCTTACCGATGTTTCACTGGGTTGCAAGGGAACAAAATTTAAGGATTTAGCAGAGTGGATCATTTGCATAAATAAATCATGAGCATTCAAATCTTGCGAGATCCATAATTTGATTCTAAGATCCTCTTCATGTGTGGTTTCCCTATAAAGGAAGCGTAAGAGATCGTTGGGTGTAAAGTTGTGTGTCATAGGCCTTTCAGATTTGTTCTGTTTGTAAGAACTTCTCTTTAACGACCAACAAAACCTAAATTGTATAATCCATGTAAAAATTATTTTAGAAGCTATATGCTAATCAGAATAAATCGTATTTGAGAGAGCATTACCGCTTCCTCTACAATCTATATTATAAAGCGATCTGCTTTTCCATTTGCATTTTACGCAGATTGATCAATGCATATCTCATTCGTCCAAGAGCTGTGTTGATGCTTACGTTGGTGATCTCTGCAATTTCTTTAAAGCTTAAGTCGGCGTAATGACGAAGTATCACCACTTCTTTTTGTTCCACAGGAAGCTCATCGACCATAGCGCGTACCCGTTCATGAGATTGCTTCCGAATCACCATATTCTCCGGATTTCCATCCGAAAACTGCAATACGTTGAAGATATCAAACCCTTCGGGAGTTACAATCTGCGGCGTCCGCCTGGTTTTTCTATAAAAGTCGATACACAGGTTATGAGAGATCCGCATTACCCACGGAAGAAATTTGCCCTCCTCCTGATATTGTCCTGCACGAAGTTTTCGGACTACCTTAATAAATGTTTCCTGAAACAGATCTTCAGCTAAGTATTGATCGCGCAGAAACATGAATATGGAGGTGAAAATTTTACTTTTGTGCCGCCGGATTAATATTTCCAGCGACTGTTCATTACCATTCATATATTGAAGCACCAGGGCTTCATCGTTGAGAATTTGAGTTTGCATATATCTACCGTTTAAAAGTGAGGAATTCGTCTTTTAATAGTGAAAAGTAAAACGTGTAGATATCAGATCAGCAGCATTGGTTTAGTGAACCAATAGCCATTATAAATAGTATTAGTCGGGGTGGTTTGCATTATAAATGTTGGTATTAAAGCAGGATCCAGTTATACATTTGAAATATTCAAATCAAATTACTAAATAAGCCTACAGGTCGAAGGACGGCTCAATTAATCTCTTCTCAATGATAAATCAAAAATGTAGCATTGCAACTTATAAGATCAAACGGTGTTTTTAGTAGTGTAAAAACTGTTGCAATAAGTAATATAGGTTAAAATTAAAGGCTGTTGATATAAATGCTGAACCAAATTTCTACATTAAATTCCGAAAAAACAAATATTACGCCATCAAAAAAAAATATTTTTATAAAGGGAGCCCGTACCCACAACCTTAAAAACATTGATGTTGAAATTCCCAGGAACAAACTCATAGTGATTACAGGGGTATCTGGCTCAGGTAAATCTTCCCTTACAATTGATACTTTATATGCTGAAGGACAGCGCCGATATGTTGAATCGCTGTCAGCCTATGCCCGTCAATTTCTGATGCGGATGAACAAACCTGATGTAGATTATATTAAGGGAATTTGCCCGGCTATAGCAATTGAACAGAGGGTTGGTGCCCGAACTTCCCGTTCCACCGTCGGATCCCTGACGGAGATTTATGATTACCTGCGAGTACTTTATGCCCGTATAGGCAAAACAATATCCCCTGTATCAGGACAGATGGTAAAAAAGGATGATGTAAGCGATGTGGTAAATTATGTAAACACGCTTCAGGAGGGCAATACGATTTTCGTAATGATCCCTTTCAAAAAGATTCATCATCGAAGCCTAAATGAAGAGTTGAATATTTTACTGCAAAAAGGATTTTCCCGCATCAGCATAGATGATAAAATTGAAAAAATAGAAGATTTCCTGATAAGACAGAAGCATGGTGATGAATCAAAAATCACTGAAACGATCAAAATAGTCATTGATAGAATCTCATGGAATTCTAAGGATACTGATAACAAGACACGACTGGCTGATTCGGTGCAGACGGCCTTCTTCGAGAGTGAAGGGTACTGTACCATTTTTACTGAGCATGATGGTGAACGGCATTTTTCTAATCGCTTTGAAATGGATGGGATGATCTTTGAAGAGCCTACCCCTCAGTTTTTTAGTTTCAATAATCCATTTGGTGCATGTAAAACCTGCGGGGGATTTGGTTCTGTGATCGGCATTGATGAGGACCTTGTAATTCCTGATAAGAACCTTTCTATCTATGAAAATGCTGTAGCGTGCTGGAAGGGTGAAAAGATGAAAGAATGGAATGAGGAATTGATTCGCTATTCACGAAAATCTGATTTCCCAATACACCGTCCTTTCAAAGATCTTACGGATAAACAGCGCGAATTACTTTGGAACGGAAATCAATATTTTCATGGCCTCAACGACTTTTTTAAATTTCTCGAATCACAAACGTATAAGATTCAGTATCGCGTAATGCTTTCACGCTATCGCGGAAAAACCACATGTCCCGATTGCAAAGGCACCCGCTTGCGAAAAGATGCATCTTATGTGCAGGTGGGTGGAAGGTCGATAAGCGAGCTGGTGCTGCTGCCAATTTCGGAGGTAAATAATTTCTTCAGCCATCTTTCTCTCACTCCAAAACAACAGGAGATTTCAAAACGGATCCTGCTTGAGATAAATAACCGCCTTCAGGTAATGATGGATGTGGGGCTCGGCTACCTTTCTCTAAACCGGCTATCATCAACCCTATCCGGAGGAGAAACACAACGCATTCATCTTACCAGAACATTGGGCAGCAACCTTACAAGCTCAATGTATATCCTTGATGAGCCAAGTGTAGGGCTTCATCCCAAAGATACTGCTCAACTGGTAAGGGTGTTGCATAAGCTTCGCGATGCAGGAAATACAGTTATTGTAGTGGAGCACGAGGAAGAGATCATGCGCCACAGTGATCACATTGTGGATATGGGACCTTTGGCAGGTATTCACGGCGGTGAGATTATATTTAATGGGAGTTTTGAAAATATCTTTAATGATAAAGAAAGCTTAACAGGAAAATATCTGACCGGTGAAATGGTTATCCCCATTCCCTCACAACGCCGAAAGTGGATCAGTTGCATAGAGCTCACAGAAGCCTCCGAACACAATCTTAAGAATATAAGTGTGAAATTTCCTTTGAATGCAATTACGGTTGTAACAGGGGTGAGTGGCTCAGGAAAAACTACACTGGTAAAAAAGATTCTATATCCCGCGCTCCAAAAAGCTATTGGGGGATATAGTGAAAAGGTAGGCTTATTTAAGGAGCTGAAAGGAGATTACAAAATGATTTCACAAGTTGAGATGGTAGACCAGAACCCGCTTGGTAAATCGTCTCGCTCAAATCCTGTAACTTATATCAAAGCTTATGATGCCATTCGCGACCTTTTTACCGATCAACGGGCAGCTAAGGTGAAGGGCTTTAAACCAAAGCATTTTTCATTTAACGTAGAGGGTGGCCGTTGTGAGACATGCAAAGGCGATGGTGAGATCATTGTTGAGATGCAATTCTTAGCCGACGTGCATCTACTTTGCGAAGTATGCGGAGGCAAAAGATTTAAGGAGGAGGTTTTAGAGGTATTCTATAAAGACAAAAATATTGCGGATGTGCTGGATATGAGTGTTGACGAGGCAGTTGAATTCTTTTGGGATGAAAATGAAGTTGCCCAGCGATTGCAGCCTCTGGTTGATGTGGGGCTTGGCTATGTAAAGCTCGGACAGTCATCAAGCACCTTAAGCGGAGGTGAGGCACAGCGGGTAAAGCTTGCTTCTTTCCTTGGAAAAGGCAACTCTCAAAAACCAGTACTCTTCATCTTTGATGAACCCACTACCGGACTACATTTTCATGATATAAATAAACTTCTCCGATCCTTCGACATGCTGATAGAAAATGGTCATTCAGTGATCATCATAGAGCACAACGTAGAGGTAATCAAATGTGCTGATCATGTAATCGACCTCGGACCTGTTGGAGGAGCTCAGGGTGGCTATCTATTATACCAGGGAACTCCGGAAGGACTGATAAAGATTGAAGAATCTTATACGGGGGAATTTCTTAAAAAGAAGCTTGGTAAAAATTGAAACGCTATAGCTCAGTCTTGAGCTTGTACGAGAGTGATTGGCTGAAGTAAGAATAAATCTTTATAAAAAGCGATTCAGTAAATCAATAGCTTTACATTATATCACCTTCATGGATGTAACAAAAGAAGCTCATGATCTCCATTGACGAAATATTGAAATTAAGTGCTGCTGAAAAAATTCTTTTGATAGAAAGTGTGGGATAGCATCAATCCAAATGAAATCACGATTCTAAACATCATATAGCTGAAACAATAAGGCATATAGAGGCAATTCGCAAAGGAGAGGTTTCTTTATCCAGTTGGGAAGGAATTCGGAAGAGAATTTATTCCCATCAATGAGTTACAGCCTTCGTATTTCAGAATATGCCGAACTCGATTTAATGTATGCAATGACAAGGTATGAAGAACAGCGACCCGGATTGAGTAAGGAATTTAGAACTGAATTTAGACGCTGCCTTTGCAATAATTGAAAGAAATCCTCTTGGATTTCAAATTAGATATGATGATGTGCGAGTTGCACTCATAAAGCGTTTACCTTATGCCAATCTTTTAATTTTAATCTATTAAGTTCCGTAGCACTTTCAGATTAATCTCATCACCATCCTCTTCCTTCGGCGTTTCTAGCACTTTAGGGATATCAGGGAAATGGTTCATAATATACTTGAATGGTATCAATCCCAGCTTTCCTTTACCAATATTTTCATGACGATCGAGCCGGCTGCCAAGATCTCCTTTGCTGTCGTTGATATGAAAGGCTTTCAGATGCTTCAGCCCACAAATCTTATCAAAGGAATTTAATGTTTTCTCAACTCCTTTTTCAGTGCGGATGTCATACCCTGCTACAAAAGCATGGCAGGTATCCAGGCAAAATCCAATGCGTTTGCTTTTAACTTCCTCATAGATATATCTTAAATTTTCAAATGTCCCTCCTACGCTTGTGCCTTGACCAGCGGTATTTTCTAAGGCAATCACCACTTTGCTTTTACGAGTGTTTTTAATAACCTGCCTTAATCCTGATATAATACGCCTGATGGCTTGTTCCTTTGGTTGCTCGCCCGCTGCCCCCGGATGGAGGACGCAAAAAGAGAGTCCAAGGAGGCTGCATCGCTCCACCTCTTCTGTAAGTGAATGAACCGACAATTGCTGGAGGGCCTCATTTGCCGAAGCAAGATTTAAAAGGTAAGAGCAATGTGAAAACGCGACCTTTATATTAGATTTTTTAAAGGCGGTAGAAAATCTTCTCCTCTCCTCATCAGAAACAGGCTTAGCCTTCCATTGCCGCTGATTGCGGCTGAATATCTGAAATGTATTTATCCCTTTTAGCCTTGCCTCCTCAAAGGCATTTTCAAGACCACCAGCCACAGAGCAGTGAACTCCTAACAGCATCGTTTTTTCATAACAGCAGGAAGGCATATTTACTGTTCATCATTCTCAACGGGTAAATCGCAAAGACGTTGAAAGTCTGCTATTTTATTTACCTGAAAAATTTGCAGTTCGCTTTTCTAAAAATGCCGCAGTGCCCTCCTTGAAATCTTCTGTAGCAATACATTTGGCAAATTCATCAATCTCGAGCTCGAATCCATCCTCCTGCTTGTTGTAGTAAGAGTTTGCACATGCTATAATCTGATCAATAACCAGAGGGGATTTAGATATTATTTTATTGAGGATGGATTGACATTTTGGTATCAGCTCTTCACGGGAAGTGACATAATTAACCAATCCTAATTGCAATGCATCCGTCGCGTTCATAAAATCCGCCGTGAGCAGCAATTCAATTCCTTTGGCTCTGCCTATATAGCGTAGCAGCCGTTGGGTTCCCCCATATCCCGGAATGAGACCCAGGTTTATTTCCGGCTGGCCAAACGAAGCATTTTCACTTGCAACCCGCATGTGACAACACATTGCGAGCTCACAGCCACCGCCAAGAGCAAAACCATTTATTGCAGCAATTACCGGCTTTGGCGCTGCTTCAATCTTATTAAAAACACAATGACCATTCAACGACATTTCACGCGCCTGTTCGGGTGTAAACGAAATGAACTCTGTAATATCAGCACCCGCAACGAAAGCTTTGGGTCCGGCCCCTGTGATAATTACACCCCTGATTTTATCATCGTCGTACACCAGATCGAAAGCAGCATCAAGCTCGTCTATCACAGTACGGTTAAGTACATTCAGCTTATCAGGACGATTGATGGTGATGGTAAAAATTCCGTTTTCAAGACTGAATATTAGAAATTGAAAATTGATCATATGAGGAAGGAGAAAAGCTTAGAAGTAGATTAATGTTTTGTGCTGCAATGTTAAGGAATCACCTGTTTTTTAAAATTGTTTAAGCAACAACTGCCTTTAAACTTAGGTCCAGACTTTTATATGAATGGGTCAAGGCTCCAACTGAAATGTAATCCACTCCTGAAGAAGCTATGTCACGTACGGTATCAAGATCAACTCCGCCCGAGGCTTCTGTTTCCATTCGCCGGTTTATAAGTTTTACCGCCGCAAAAGTATCATTCAAAGAAAAGTTATCCAGCATGATGCGCTGAACGCCCCCACTTCTCAGAACCTGCTCTACTTCTTCCATTGTTCTCGACTCAACTTCTATCTGTAGGGAAAGGTTGTTCTCACTCAGATATCTTCGTGCATCGTGAATTGCATTGGCAATTCCACCAGCGTAATCAATATGGTTGTCTTTAATCATTATCATATCAAATAATCCAAAACGATGATTCTCTCCACCACCTATTCTAACAGCCCACTTCTCTGCGGCCCTGAATAAAGGGGTGGTCTTGCGGGTGTCCAAAATTTTGACATTATATCCCTCAACACGTTTCACATATTTGTGTGTAAGTGTTGCAATTCCGCTCATGCGCTGCATGCAATTTAAAGCAAGACGCTCCGCCATCAGGATGCTGCGAGCGTTTCCGTCTAATTCAAAAGCAATTTGACCTTCATGTACGGATGATCCATCAGGAACGATTATATGAATTTTAATATGTGGATCGAGATGTCTAAAAATTGAAAGGGCCAGCTCTATGCCAGCCAGTATTCCATGATCTTTTACAAGTAATTGGGACTTACCGGTGGCTACGGTGGATATACAAGAAAGGGAGGTATGATCACCCTCCCTTATGTCTTCTGCCAACGCCTGTTTTACAAATTCCTCCCAATCCACCTAACGCTTTTTTTCAAACCTCATTTCCTGAATTTGCTGAGCGCTGCCTTTATTTTTTATGTAGAAGTAAACGCGAAATGATTGATTCGTTGACTTAAGCGGACCTATCGCATAGGCAGATCCCTCTGCTTTGCCGCGATGAATTATTTCGAATGATTGAACTGGATTTTTGGCGAAAAAATCTCGCAACACCATCTCTGCCTGCACCTTACTGTAAACCGATTCCTTATCTACAATGGTAATTTCAACATTATTGTCGAAATATTTTGATATTTCCTTTGAATTACCGCTTTTGATCGCATTCGCAATGTTGTCGAGAATGCTTACCTGGGAGAAACTGGTGAAAGGTATAAGAAACAGGACCATCAGCAATATTCTCCTCATGCCCGTTAAACTCATTGATTATGATTTAGATAGCTAAGTTAATCAAAAATACTGCCAACAGACATGTTATCCCAGCCATCACTTCAGTATTAAAATCAAGGACGAAAAATACCATCTTTAATACTACGAGGATGTTTTGCATGAAATATCTTTTTTCTGGCATGATTAACCAGATCATATATTTTGGTGGAAAACCTTTATAACAGCTGTTATTTAGATGAGATTCACTTTGATACCTTGAAATGAGTCTGAATCGTTTGAGTTGTTAAATCCTTTTCAAACGATTAGTTTGCGGTGCATTTATGAATAACAAAGTAATGTTGATTATCATGGATGGATGGGGTCATGGCACTCATCCTGCAAGCGATGCAATCTACCAATCAAACACTGTTTTTATAAAGAGTCTGTATGCCCGATATCCGCATTGCGAATTAATCACCTGTGGTGAAGCAGTTGGCCTGCCAGTGGGGCAAATGGGTAACTCTGAGGTTGGCCACATGAACATAGGTGCAGGACGCATAGTTTACCAGGAATTGATGCGGATCAACAACGCCATTAAAAATAAAACCATTGATCAAAATGAGTCTCTATTAGCAACACTTCGATATGCCAAAGAAAATGAAAGGCCTTTGCATTTTATTGGTCTTGTATCAGATGGAGGCGTTCATTCCCACATTTCTCATCTAAAAGCTTTGTGTCAGATTGCACATGATTTTGGTTTGAAAAACATTTTCATTCACGCATTTACTGATGGACGGGATACTGACCCGAAGAGCGGACTTGGCTTCTTATCTGATCTTGAAGAATTTTTGAAAAATCTTGAAATACGGATTGCCTCAGTAATAGGCAGATATTACGCTATGGATCGTGACAATCGCTGGCTCAGAGTAAAGCTTGCATATGATCTGCTCGTTCATGGTTTAGGAAAGCTGAGTTCGGATGTGCTTTCTGCGGTTCAACAATCGTATGAAGAAGGGATTACAGATGAATTTATAAACCCAATAATAAAAACTGATGATCGGGGCCTGCCGATCGCAACCATACAAGAAGGTGATGCAGTAATATGTTTCAACTTCCGCACTGATAGATGCAGGGAAATAACACGAGCGCTGACACAACAGGATTTTCCTGAATTCGGGATGAAAAAAATTGGATTATATTATACCACCATGAGCATGTATGATCATTCATTCCAAAACGTCAACTATATTTTTTCGAACGATGACCTGACTCATACTCTTGGAGAAACGCTTGCAGATAAAGGTCTTACTCAGATGAAAATTGCAGAGACGGAAAAATATCCACATGTAACCTTCTTTTTTAATGGAGGAAGAGAGCAGCCCTTTAAAGGGGAGAGTAGATTCATGGTTCCATCACCGAAGGTGGCGACATATGATCTTCAGCCGGAAATGAGTGCCTCAGTGGTGAAGGATGTGCTAATTGAAAAAACCAAAGCTTTGGAGCCTGATTTTATATGCGTGAATTTTGCAAATCCGGATATGGTGGGCCACACGGGGGTAATGGCAGCAGTTAAGAGGGCGGTGGAAACAGTTGACAACTGCGTGAAAGAAGTAGCAGATGTTGCACTTGATTTAGGCTATATAGTTCTTATTACGGCAGATCATGGCAATGCTGACTACATGATTAATGAAGATGGAACACCAAATACTGCTCATACATTAAATCCTGTCCCGCTATTTCTTCTCAATGGCGATGGGCACGGTAAACTATCTAATGGCAAGTTGGCTGACCTTGCGCCAACGATTTTAAAAATTATGGGAATTGAATCTCCAAAAGAGATGAGCGGAAATATTTTGATCAGCGAGATGTTATGAGTCAAAGGTCTTTTTCACAGGCAATGATTTTTAGAAAAACGTATAATTTCAGAGCAGCTTATTTTATGATGCGAATTATTTTGACATCTATGATCTTTAATAGCCTTTCATGCACAAAGAATCCAGCAAATTTAATCGGCCAGAAACCTTATTTCGATCTCACAGGCTATTTTGATGATCAAATTTCCCGTCTTTATGCAGATTCTTTTATTATCATAAAAACAGCAAACATCAATGGCAAAACAGATCAGCATACCATGCCGTGGACAGATTGGCGAAAAGAGCTTGCCTTGTTCTATGCATCAGATATTAATAAAAGTTCTTTTATTGGAAAATATATGATTGACACCGCTATTATCGGCAATAGAGAAAAGAAGATCAGCTATAAAGCAATCGACAGGGATTTAAGAACAAATTTGATTGAAGTTACCCTTTCATCCCATGATAATTCCATTACACGGCTACATATAGTTAACAAATCAGATCATTTTCTCTCGTCAAACACAGAAGAACTATACTACGAGCCACTAAAGTCTTACATAGTAAAATCTACACAACAAATGAAGCTCTTTGGAAATGATTCCTATTCAGTAAAGGGTGATATTGTAAATAAACACCGACAATATTTCTAATGTAATATTAGAGCATCATACTAATTTTAACCATCAACCAGCTAAATAAAAATCAGCTTATGGGAAAATAAAATATTGGTTACTTACTCTCCTATTTCAATGATTATAATGTACCTTCTAATAATTAATTTTGAAATAAAAAATATTGACTTTCGGAATTTGTGATTTAACGGCTATTCCCCTGCGTGCAACTCCTTCAGATAAAAGTGAGATGGTATCACAATTGTTATTGGGTGAAGTATTTGAAGTAAGAGAAAAAAAACAGACCTGGCTGCGCATTCATACCCATTGCGACGATTATGAGGGTTGGGTAGACGAAAAACAGGTGCAGGAAATAAAGCAATCTCTTTTTTCTGAGCTTACTTCTTCATCCCTCTTTTGTTCTTTAGAACTATTTACAATTGCAGAGAGCGTCAAGCGTAAAATAATATTGTTTACGGGAAGCTCCTTACCTAAGTATGATACTCAATCCTTCAAAATCAATAACGAAT
>MWVX01000661.1_pt1 | contig 11198 bp, 9 predicted proteins | sample 1047311 | NCBI WGS metagenome assembly MWVX01 (sample SAMN06349984, study PRJNA376086) | soil metagenome | isolation source: MtG-4 sample Antarctic (ecotone) soil | place: Antarctica | collected 2015-01-13
CTATTGATCCTGCCCACGAAACTTGGTGAACCGACAACAAATAGGGAATATGAACTACCCAAACAAGCTGGAATGCCAAATAAGTAAACTAATACGGGTACAGTAAGAATAGACCCGCCACCACCAATTAAACCTAATGAAACACCTATGAAGAGTGAAGCTATATATCCTGCTATTTCCATGCTGCAAAGTTGATGGCAATTAATTGCAGCTACCGTGATATAAGTCACACAGACTATTTACTTCTTAATCCACTCTATGGAGTTCCTGTGGATGACAACCCAATTCTTTGCTTCCATTTTTTTTAATAAGCGGCTGATTACTTCACGGGATGAATTAAGGTCGTTGGCAATATCCTGGTGGGTCATTTTTAAATTTGTTCCTAACTTATTTACCTGCTTTTTTAAATAGTCCTCCAAACGTTCATCCATGTTGGAGAAAGCAATGGCATCAATTGTTTTTAGCAACTCTTCAAAACGATTGCGATACGATGTGATTACAAACTGGTACCAGCTTTTGTATTTGCTCATCCATTGGTCCATAAACTCTAACGGTATGGCTAATACTGTAGCGTCGGTAAGGGCTTTTGCCAATACTTCACTTGTTTCGTGCTTTGCCGCACATACCATAGAAAGCGAACATGCCTGCCCTGCATCAAGATGATAAATAAAAAACTCTTTGCCTTCATCATCTTCTCTGTATAGCTTAACAACACCATCTATAATGAGCATGGTTGAACGAATTGTTTGCCCTAACCGTAGCATTGCTTCACCTGCTTTAACTTCTTTTATCGTTCCGTGCATAACTATTTCGTTGTACAAACCTTCTTCAAGGTTTGGAAAGAGATGTTTTATGTTGTTGATGTCCATTGTAATTATTTTGAAAAACAAATATGGTAAACAAGAGAAAATTAATTACTTCCCACACATTTATTTCCTGATGCGAAGATTGATCTTTCCGGACTGTTCTGCTATCAATTTTTGCTCCTCGGTCGGGATTAACTAATTCCCTGGTGGTTCCACCCCCATCTGCAATGGAGCTTACCGGCATCCTTTTCACCAGTCCATTCACAACATTTTTCGGGAAAACGAAAACCAAAAACATAAAACCAAACAGAGCCAGGCAGACCCAGATGCTGAAGAAGGAAAGAATAAAAATGACCCCGGATAAAACAGATGCAAAAATGTAAAGCTGATCAGAAGCCTTTAAAACGGTTGTTGAGTCAGATTTTGTAAACCCGTGGCGGGTGGCATACAGCCATATACTGGTCATGGCTGTACCCATCAGGAAAAAATTAAGAGCATAAATAGTTACTGCCGTTTGCTGATTAGATGTACCGATATACTTTGAAAGCAAAGCAGTAGCAAAGGGTGTAAAGGAAACCACCAGTAACTTGAATCCATTCAGCAGGAGCAGCATCCCATTGTTTCTGCAAATAAGCTCAAACATGTAATGATGATTGATCCAGCAGACAAGCAAAGTAAAAAAGCCGACAAGGAATGCCAGGTAAGTTTCCCAGTTTGCTAATAGCCCCTGAAGCAATGATTCACCACTTTTTACAACAGGCACGTGTATATCCAGTACGAGCAAGGTGATGGCAATTGCAAAAACACCATCACTGAATGCCTCAATGCGTGAGGTTTCTTTCATATTGCTTTCAGTTTTTTTCAGTTCCATATCTTTTATTTTTAAAGTTTAACTGATAATCAATGCTGCTAAGCGCCAGAAGAATTCAAATTAATTGAACTCCGAAATATAAAGTTTTAATTTTTCCGGCTTTACTTAAACCACTCGGCGTACATCACATAGTTATTTGCAATGCGCGTGTTGATCTGCTCAAAATGTTCGGGTGTAAGCTCCTTCACTTTTTTGGCGGGAACACCGGCGTAAATACTTCCCGTTTCAACCCGTGTATTTTCAAGCACCACACTGCCTGCTGCAATCAGGGAATTCTTCTCAATTACCGCATGATCCATAATGATGGCACCCATGCCGATCACCACATGGTCTTCAAGGGTGCATCCGTGCACAATCGCTGAATGACCAATGGAAACATGGTTGCCAATGACAGTGAAAGCTTTTTGATAAGTGCAGTGAATGACTGCACCATCCTGGATGTTCACCCTGTTCCCGATGCGGATATAATTTACATCGCCCCGCACCACCGCATTGAACCACACTGTGCAGTCATCGCCCATGATCACATCTCCCACTATCACTGCATTGTCAGCAAGGAAAATATTTTTACCGAACTGCGGGGTAAAACCCCTGATGGTTTTTATGATCGCCATGCGGTGAATTTATTCTAAAAACCTCACCTCACCCTGTCCTGAAGGAGAGAAAGTTATGTCGAATTTTCCGTTTTATTTCAACCCGTAAATAGAACGCAGCCGCTCATCCTGTTCGGCGGACTGTATTTCACTGATCTTCCCGGCTAATTGTTCCAGCAGGCTGATTGAATCTATTGTTTGCGGAAGGTCATTCAATGCATTTTGCACGATTACCAGGGTATTTACAGCCTGAAAACGGAGCCACCATTCAGGATGCCTTTCTGCAAGCTCATAAAGCATGGGTAATCCTCTTTCAAAGATTTCAAGATGCACTGCATTTTTCGACAAATATTCTGCGTAGTACGACAACAATCCATATTTTTCAATGGCGCCGGAGGATTGGATGATCCTGAGCATAAAATCATTTTTTTCAGGACCCGCCTTCGCAGCATAAATAGATGCTATCGCATCCCTTACCTCATCGGAATTCTCATTCTCCCGCTTTTGGGCATCAGCATATGCATTTGCGGAATCAAGAAGGTGTATCTGGTCAAGTGCGGTTGCAATCACAAGGTATGAGCTGTCATTTAATGCCTGTCTGGCGATTTTAAGCGCTGCCGGATCTTTCCAGGATGCTACCTGCTGTAAAGCACCTGCGCGCACCGATGAATTTTTATCACTTACCGCCAGCACAGCTACTTTATTTTTCATTCCTTCATTGCTGGAGCCGGATACCCCGTACAACGCTGCAAGCCTGATACTCCAGAACGGATCATCAAGCCCCTCCGTAATGATTTCATTATATAAACCGCCCGAAGAATCAGATGTTCTGAAATAGATCATCGCTTCTATTCTGTCAGTAAACAGCGGAGCATGCCGGTACTGAAATGCAGCTGTGGTGTCTGACTGGATTATGTTCTTTGTACAGAGCAGCATTTTATCAGCGTCAAAGTTTACCAGATCAGGCCTTGCTTCACAAGGGAATTTCAGTACCTGCTGTTGCTGATCAAAGATCGCGTGGTACCGCTTAACTTTTCCGGCTGCATAAATATCAATGGCAACCGGAAGCCGGAAAATGGGAGTACCGCGATCTGTTTCCTGTGTTTGTTCCAGCGAAACTTTGACATGGTGATCCACCGCGTCATACTGGTAAGTGATGTTGAGGGAAGGATGACCGGGTGAGAAATACCATTGATTGAAAAACCAATTCAGATCCTGTCCTGAAATTTTTTCAAATGCCAGCCGAAGATCATGCACCTCCGCTGTGCCGAACTTATGCTCCGTTAAATACTCGTGTAACGCACTAAAAAATGCGTCATCCCCAACATAGTTCCGCAGCATGTGGACAATGCGGCCTCCTTTGTTGTAACTCACCAGATCCAGAACATCTTCAGGCTCATCATAGAAATACCTTACCAGGGGAAGCTCTGCATATTCAGGCGCTGAAAGATAGGCGTTCATGCTGTTCATAAATTCATAATCCGCCTCATCCCTGCCATATTTATGTTCGTTCCACAAATATTCACCATAGTCAGCAAATGATTCATTAAGCGTAAGGTTCGACCATGATTCACATGTGACCAGATCACCAAACCAGTGATGAAACAGCTCGTGTGAAATATTCTCCTCTTGATTTCCATCAATCATCTCACGTGGTGTCATCTGCACATAGGAACCATGTATGACCGCCGTGGCATTTTCCATGGAGCCGGTCACAAATTCATGCGCAATGAGCTGCGAATATTTTGGCCATGCAAAGGGTACGCCGGTAAGATCAGAAAAGAACTGAATCATTTCAGGTGTGTTTCCGAATATTTTACGTGCATATTTTTCGTACTCCTTATCCACATAATAGCTTACTTCAATATTCTTCCACCTGTCTTTTACTATTGCAAACGGGCCGGCAGCCATCATCACGAGATAGGGTGGAATGGGCTGATCAAGCTTCCAGGTGTCAGTATGCGTTTTATCAGGATTTTTTCTGGATGATACCAGCAGTCCATTGGAGAGCGAGACAAATCCATCTTCTATTGTCATCGAAATCTCAAGCGTTGTTTTCATACCGGGCTTGTCAATCGTGGGAAACCATACCGAGTTCGATTCCGTTTCCCCCTGTGTCCATAGCTCACGCGGCATTGTAGCATCTTTTTCATCTGCGTTTATAAAATACAATCCCTTTGCACTTGTAATCACCAGCGATCCTGCCTGTTTTAATTCATTTGGCTTCGAAGTGTAATCAATGAAGATCGTATACTGCTCACCCCGCTTGTATGCTTTATCGAGGTGAATGTGAATCAGAAGCGAATCATACTCAAACCTCAATGGAATATTACCCTTGGGCTGAACCAGCTCAACCTTATTTAATTCCATTCCCTTTGCATCGAGCGTAAGTGAATCCGTGGAATTGAAATGCGGCTTAAGGGTGAGCCATTCTTTACCGTACAGGTATTGCTTTTGCCAGTCAAACTTTACATCAAGCCGCGTATGCACCATATCATTGATGATGGTAAAGGAAGGGCGATAAGCTTCGGGTGTAACAATTATATCTTCAGGCAGCTCAACCATCACCGAATCCTCCCTCGGTTCCGGGACTGAATGCTGCGTCATAGGAATATTTCTGGTGCTATTGCAGCTCAGAATAAATACCAGGCAGTTACATGCAAGCGGCAGAAACAGATATCTTTTCATAAATTTATTTGGTATGGCAGGCAAACAAAGTGAAGAGTGGTTAATTGCAACATATGCGAAAGCACAAAACCTTTAAAATCTTTCCGTGCACTGATTCCTGAATTCTGAATTTTATTCTTTTGGTTTCATTACTGCAAAGTGGCTAATATATCTAAGGTGATATTTTTTACAATGATGTTAAGATCAACATTCACGAGATCACCCGATTGAACATTGGTGGCAAAGAAATACACTGCCTCCCCTTTCTCCACATAGCCAACGAACCATCCGATATTTTTTATTCTCCCGTCAATTTCATCACTCATTATCCCCCGGCCGGCTTTACCACTCAAAATAAAACGGGAATTATTCAATTGACCAGGATTGTAATCGAGCTTCATTATTTCCTTTACTAAATCAATGTTTTTTTTTGAAAAAGAAAGCTGATAAGTATAAAAATTTTTTAAAAACTCAATCTGCTCATCACATGAAATTCTTAAATTTCCATCTATCCAGAAAGAATCAGGATTGCTGCCCATTTGCATGTTTCCATAGTGAGTCAGGGTAAGGTACTGCTGCATCTTTTCAGTACCTATTTTCCGCGAAATTTCCCGGAAATACCAGTCAGCAGAGTGAACAAATGCCGTTTTCAGGATCTGATTCTGATTCCATGGATGAACATTTCTTATTACGCTATCCCATTGTATAATATAGCCTGTATCCGGGATAACTTTTGTTTGAAGCGCAACGAGAGAATTACAGATTTCAAAAGTAGAGGCGGGAATAAAACGCTGGCCACAGCGATCCGGATTGTAATCAATGAATTTAGAATTCTTGAGATCGTAAATCCCGATGCAGCCATTTACATGATACCCATCAAAATATTTTTTCCATTCGGGATGATGATCACCAATGGGGGTTCTGCAAGAATACGTTAGAAGGCAGATACTTGAAATTTGAACCAAAAGAATTCCAAGAGATGCAGCACGCAACAGACGTTTCAATTAAAGTTTACAAATAACCAAAACTTAGAATCACCATCGTCCTCCAGCGCCACCTCCTCCGAAACTGCCGCCGCCGAAACCACCGAAGCCACCGCCACCACCGAATCCTCCACCGCCAAACCCACCACCTCCAAATCCGCCTCCACGACCCAATCCTCTGCCGAGCATTCCACCAAGCAGCCATGGGCCCGGGGAAAATCCACGGCGCGAAATCACACCCCCACGACCGCCGCGGTTGATGCGTCTGAACAAAAATAATAGCAGAATGATGATGATGGGAATAGCGCCGGCCGGAAGCCCTTTGCTTGTCTGCTTATCCTGAAGCTCATCACTAAATTCGCCCGCCGCAAGCTTGATGATCGCATTGGTCGCCTCATCAAGACCACCATAATAGTTTCCATTTTTGAATTGCGGGATAATGATGTTGTCAACTATTTTTTTGGCGGTGATATCGGGAATGGGGCCTTCCATTCCTTTACCTGTAGCAATAAAAACGGAACGGTCATTTTTTGAAACAAGAATCAATACGCCATTGTCCTGATTCGGTCCGCCGATTCCCCATGAATCACCAATCTTGAAAGCAAGGGAAGAGATATCGTACCCGTTCAAATCTTCAATGGTGAGTATGGCAATCTGATTCGAGGTGCTGTCACTAACCCTGTCGAGTTTCTCTTCGAGCTGGTATCTCTCATCGGTTGAAAGCATTCCTGCACGATCATCTACGAGGTGATCCGGCTTTGGAGGGGCTTGTTCTTTTGAAGTGGGCTTCCAGTGATCCTGGCTACTCGCAATCATGGTGACCGCAAGTACAAAAAGAGAAATAAGTGAGAGAAATTTATTCATTGCCTATTACCACCTCATCTGAAACCTCATTGGTATCCTGTTCATGCCTGGGGAAATGCTTTTGTAAATGAGTGCCGCATTGCGCGATCGCACTCTTAATCCCGGATACAAAATTTCCCTCAGCAAAGCGTGCTGCCATCATTTCCTTTACCTCATCCCAGAAATTTTCAGGCACCTTTTCATTGATTCCCTGGTCACCGAGAATGGCAAACACCCGGTCATCATGGGCAATGTAGATGAGTACGCCGGTGCGGTCCTTTGTAAGCTCCATCTTAAGCTGTCTAAAAATTTTAAGAGCACGGGTCATGGCATCATCCTTACATTTCTTTTCCAGGTAAACCCGGATTTCACCAATAGTATTTCCTTCTGCTGCTTGTATGGCAAGCGCAATTTCTTTTTTTTCCTCTTCTGAAAGAAAATCGGTGGCAGCCATAAGTGCAGTGAAATTTTATTGCTGCGTTGCGCCTGCAGGTGGTAAAGTCGGGTTGGTATTGAAATTAATGTCGGGTGGATTTTCGGTACCGGCATTTGCTTTAAAGTAGCCCTTCTCTGTAAAATGAAACAGTCCCGCAAAAAGATTATTCGGAAAGGTTTTGATGTAGGTATTATAATCCTGTACCGAAGCATTAAAATCATCACGCGATTTGTTAATCCGGTTTTCTGTCCCCTCAATCTGTGTTTGAAAATCGCGGAATGCCTGTGTAGTTTTCAGATCAGGGTATTGTTCCGCTACCGCAATCAGCCTTCCAAAAGCACCTGCAAGCTGATTCTGAGCCTGCTGAAATGCCGCAATGGATTCCGGTGTCAGCTTGGAGGCATCCACCTGAATGGAAGTTGCTCTTGAGCGTGCCTCGATCACTTCTCTAAGCGTGTTTTGCTCAAACTGTGCCGAACCCTGGATGGTTTTAACAACACTATTGTACAGATCTGTTCTGCGCTGGTATTGACTTTCCACCTGTGACCACTTGGATGCTACATCCTGATTCTTGGCAACCATGCTGTTGTAGCCACAACTTGAAAAACCAAATGCAACTGCAATGGCAACGATACTTAAGGTTAAATTTTTCAGTTTCATGGAAAATGGATTGGTTTTATGCTGCGTGCAAAAGTAGAAAAAAAGCCGGCGGCAGAATCATACTTATTGCGATTTGCTTTTATTGATTCCATCATACTTTCGGCACACAAAAAAATTTCAATGAGTGATCTCGTAAATGAATTCAATGAATACCGCGGTAAGATGAATGAAAAAATTCTTGCACAGAACAACAAGGTCATCAACCGCCTTTTTAACCTGGATACAAATACCTATGCTTCAGGAGCACTCCCTGTCAAAACGAAGGAAATGCTCGGACTCGTCGCTTCCATGGTGCTGCGTTGTGATGATTGCATTAGGTATCATCTGGGAAAATGTAAGGATGAAGGAATAACCACCGAAGAAATTTATGAGGTTTTTGCTGTTGCCAATATCGTGGGCGGAACGATTGTGATTCCTCATTTCAGGAGGGCGGTGGAATATTGGGAAGAGCTTTCAGGAGCTACATAATCTGACGGTCTAATAATTCGTAAATTTTTTATCTTTCAGGGGATAATCATTCACTCAAACGCAGAGGACAAATTCCATGCTTTGCTTGATGGAAGATGCTATTACCATCATTTTAATACTTGCAAGGAATCTTGAAGTAGTAGTGATAATAATGGATAAAAGATTTTGGTGAATTGGTTTAAAAAAATTCTATGGAACACACCGGAGTCTTATCAGTTCGATTGATGAATAAAAGATCGAGGAATAAAATTTAAACTCTTCCATTTATCATTGCAAATCATTTGAATTCGCTCCAGAATATTTTGGTGTTTTCAAAATTGGAAAACTAAGAATTAGAAAAGCTAAATCAATTGATACCTTCATACACTTTACTACGGTTTTATAATTGATAATTATTTAAGTTTTCATGACTGATAAAAGATTATTTCTCCTCGATGCATACGCGCTCATCTATCGTGCATATTTCGCCTTGAGCAAAACACCATTCTATAACTCAAAAGGGATCAATACCACGGCTGTTTTCGGCTTCACCAATACATTACTGGATTTAATTCAAAGGGAAAAGCCCACCCACATCGCTGTTTGCTTTGATACAGCGGCGCCTACCAAGCGCGGAGAAGAGTACATTGAATACAAAGCCAACCGCCAGGAGCAACCCGAAGACATTACGGTTTCGCTTCCATATATCCGTAAGATCATCGAGGCATTTAAAATTCCCATTGTTGAATGTGATGGATATGAGGCAGATGATGTGATTGGAACGCTTGCAAAAAAAGCGGAGCAGGATGGATACAAAGTCTATATGGTTACTCCTGATAAAGATTATGGTCAGTTAGTGAGCGAAAATATTTTTATGTACAAGCCTGCTTACCAGGGCCGGCCTATTGAAATTCTTGGCGTATCCGAAATAAAGGCGAAGTGGGAAATTGACGACGTGTGTAAGGTGATTGATATCCTCGGACTCATGGGTGATTCGGTTGATAATATTCCCGGCTTGCCCGGGGTGGGAGAAAAAACTGCAAAGAAGCTTGTTCAGGAATTTGGCTCGGTGGAAACGCTTATTGCAAGTACTGACAAGCTGAAGGGAAAGCTTCAGCAGACTGTAATTGAGAACAAAGAACTTGCCCTGCTGTCAAAGAAGCTCGCCACCATTGATCTGCAGGTCCCATGCAGCTGTGATGAAGAGCAGTTAATAATGGAGGCGCCGGATAAGGATAAGCTTACCGAATTATTTAATGAACTCGAGTTCAGAACGCTTGGCAAACGCATCATCGGTGATCAGTATTCGGTGCTTTCTACAGAAGGAAAGCAAAAAAATCTTTTTGGCGAAGCAATAGAATCTAAAACTGTGAGGGCTGATCCTGCTGCTGCAACTGAACAGAAACCACCCGCTGAAAACAATGCTTCCAATACCGCTCATCAATATTTTTTAGTTGATACTGAAGAAAAAATTCTCGATCTCGTTTCAAAGCTTCAGGAGCAAAAGGAATTTTGCTTTGATACTGAAACCACTCATGTCAATGCCAACCTCGCAGATTTGGTAGGAATTGCATTTTCATTCAATAAGCATGAGGGATATTATATACCACTTTCTCCTGACCGGAATGAAGCGCTCAAAGTTTTGGCTCACTTCAAGCCACTTCTCGCAGATGAAACGAAGGTGAAGATTGGTCAGAACGTGAAGTATGACATGCTTGTACTCAAGTGGTATGATGTGGAAGTGAAGGAGCCACTGTTCGATACGATGCTCGCACACTTCGTAATTGAACCAGATGCAAGGCACAACATGGATATCCTCGCTGAAAATTTTCTTCGCTACGAAACCATTCATATTGAGGAACTGATTGGCAAGAAAGGAAAAGGTCAGGGAAACATGCGTGATGTGCCGGTGGAAAAAGTGGCTGAATATTCAGGCGAAGATTCTGATATCACGCTGCAGCTGAAAGAGGTCTTTCTTCCTATGCTGAAAGAAAAAGAAGTCGAAACTCTTTTCAATGACATCGAGGTGCCGCTTGTTCCTGTGCTTGTTGATATGGAATTTGAAGGCGTGAAGATTGATAAAGACTTCCTTTATGAATATTCACGGCAGTTGCAGAAAGAATGCGACCTTGTTGAGAGTGAGGTTTATTCCATTGCAGAACTGAAATTCAACCTCGCCTCACCCAAGCAATTAGGAGAAGTGCTTTTCACTAAAATGAATATTCCTTACCCCGGAAAGAAAACCAGAACCGGACAATATTCTACTGATGACGATACACTCACAAAGCTTGCACGCGAACATGAGATCGCACAGAAAATCCAGAACCACAGGGAGCTTTGTAAACTAAAGTCAACTTATGTAGATGCGCTCCCCTCACTCATCAATCCGAAAACAGGAAGAGTGCATACCTGCCTCAACCAGGCAATTGCAGCCACCGGACGATTAAGCTCTGTTGATCCCAATTTGCAAAACATCCCTATCAGAACCGATCGCGGAAAAGAAATCCGGAAAGCATTTATCGCAAGGGATGATGAGCACGTTCTTCTCTCCTGTGATTATTCACAGATTGAGCTTCGCATCATAGCCGCACTGGGTGAAGACGAAAACATGATGCAGGCATTCAAGGATGGTCTTGACATTCATTCTGCTACGGCTGCAAAAGTTTTTGGTGTGGAACTCACCGCTGTAACTTCCGATATGCGCCGCAAGGCAAAAGCAGTGAACTTCGGCATTGCCTATGGGCAAACGGCTTTCGGTCTTTCTCAAACGCTGGGCATTTCCCGGACTGAAGCGCAGGACATCATCACCAATTATCAGAAACAGTTTCCGGGTGTATCCCGGCTAATGAGAAGCAATATTCAGTTTGCACGGGAGCATGGCTATGTGAGCAC
>MWVX01000662.1_pt1 | contig 11194 bp, 7 predicted proteins | sample 1047311 | NCBI WGS metagenome assembly MWVX01 (sample SAMN06349984, study PRJNA376086) | soil metagenome | isolation source: MtG-4 sample Antarctic (ecotone) soil | place: Antarctica | collected 2015-01-13
CCATTGATGTGGTATTGCGTCATTTTCGTTTTCGGTATATGGAGCCTTTTGGAGGTGTGCAGGTATTGATGATTGGGGATATGTACCAGCTTTCTCCCGTGGTAAGAGATGAAGAATGGTCGCTCATTTCAGGCAATTATAAAAGCCATTATTTTTTTGACAGCCGTGTAATGCAACAGGCGCCACCGGTGCATATTGCTTTTGATAAAATTTACCGCCAGCAGGATGAGCATTTTGTAAACCTGCTAAACCAGGTGCGTAACAATGCGCTTGACGCAGAAGGATCAAGGCTATTGGAAAAACTTTATCAACCGGATTTTCAGCCGTCAAAAGATGATGAGCACATTATTCTTACAACGCACAATAATAAAGCGGATGCAGTAAATAAAGAAAGGCTTTCGCGGTTATCTGCTAAGTCGCACAGTTTTACTGCAGAAATTAAAGGAGAGTTTAGCGACAGAAACTTCCCTGCCGAAGAACACCTTGTATTAAAAGAAGGCGCAAGGGTAATGTTTATAAAGAATGATACAGAAAAAGTCAGGCGCTATTTTAATGGCAAGATCGGCGTCATCACAATAATAAGCAACGAAGAAATTTTTGTTTTATGTAGTGGGGATGAAGATGAGATCGCTGTAAAAAAAGAAACCTGGGAAAATATCCGGTACACAATAAACAAGACCAACCAACAGTTGGAGGAAGATGTGTTAGGGTCTTTTACACAATATCCTTTACGGCTTGCATGGGCAGTAACCATCCATAAGAGCCAGGGGCTTACGTTTGATAATGTTATTATAGATGCAGGTGCGGCTTTTACTCCGGGCCAGGTTTACGTTGCCTTAAGCCGCTGTACCAATATGGCAGGCGTTGTATTATTAAGCACCATTCCAAAGCACCGGCTGGCGAACGATAACAGGATTGTTGAATTTTCGCAATGTGAAGTGGCGCATGACCGCTTGCAGGAATTGTTGCAAAAAGCAAAGCATGTCTATCAACAAAATATATTGCTGGATATTTTTGATTTTTCAATTCTCGTTAATGATGCTCAGTCATTTTTGGACAGCGCAAAAAAAAATGTCGATGCATTTAATGAAGACCTTTTACCGGCATTGGATAAATTATTGGATTTATTTAAAAATTTGCAGAAGGTGGCAACGAACTTTTGCCATTTCATGAAGGCACGATTTGGTGCAGATGTGTATCCCGAACAAAATGAAGAATTGCAAAATAAAATAAAAGCAGCCGTTGTTCATTTTAAAAACGAAATGATTCAATTGCGGTCTTTTTTTAAAAGCATTAATGCTGTTACCGATAGCAAGATGATTGCTAAGGAATTTAATGACAGTTATAAGAATCTTTATCTGCAAACAGCTTTGAAATATCATTACATAATTGCCTGTGCAGATGGTTTTTCTATCACCAGGTATTATAATGCAAAAAAAGAATTTGTTGCGCCGTTGGTTAGTGTTAATGCCTATGCAACTGCTTCTGCAGCATCTTTTGCTCCATCCGCTCATCCGCAGTTGTACCAACAGTTGCGTGAGCTTCGCGATGAATTATGCAATAGAAATAATATTCCGGTTTACCTGGTTGCTTCTGGTAAAACGCTTGATGAATTGGTAATGTATTTGCCTCAATCAAAATCTGAACTGCAAAAGATCAGCGGTTTTGGTAAAGTGAATGTGGAGAAATACGGAAACCAGTTTTTAAGTATCATCAACATTTTTTGCCTGGCGAATAATCTTTCGTCCCAGATAGATAAAAAAATTCCAAAAAGAGAAAGAAAGAAAAAGAATGAAGAAGTGAGCACAAAAGAAACAAGCTATAAAATTTCACTTGCACTTTTTAAAGAGGGATTGTCCGTTGCAGAGATTGCTCAAAAAAGAAATTTTGCAGTGAGCACTATTGAACGTCATTTAGCAACAAGCGTGGGTGACGGCGATATCGACCCGGTTATTTTTATTAATGCTGAAAAATTACAACAGATTTTAAATGAGCAGGCGTTGATTGCCGAGCAGGGAATGGCTGCGGCCAAAAACAAGTTGGGTGATAATTTTTCTTATTTCGATATGCGTCTGGCGATGCAAATTATTAAAAGCAAGGAAAATAAATCTGAAGTTTTGTAAGTTAGAGGCACGTACAAATATCTTGCAGTCAAATAGTTAACTCAACTTATATTGATAATAGATTGGTATTTAATGGAAAAAAATGTCAACTATCAACAAACATCCGTTATCTTATTCTTATCGTCCCATAAAAACCATCAAAATTTGAACATCGCTTGGGTTAATGCCGGATATCCTACTTGCCTGACCAAGCGTTTCGGGCCTGATTTTCAATAATTTTTCTCTTGCTTCCACACCCAATGCTCCGATTTTAGAATAATCAAACTGGCTTGGTATTGGCAAATTTTCCATTAAACTCATTTTTTGCACAAGCTCTTTTTCCTTATCAATATAAACCTGGTATTTTACCTGTATTTCGGCCTGTTCTATTGATTCTTCATCAAATGCCGCTATTGCTTTTTTTAATGATGGTAAATTATCCGCCAAATCATTCATTTGAACTCCCGGGCGTAATAATATTTTTTCCAGTTTTTGCTTTTCTGAAATCGGAGAACTTTCTTTGGTTTGTAAAAACTCATTTATTTCTGAAGCCTCAACAGAATTGTCTCTGAGAACTTTTTTTATACTTTCTACCTCCCCTCTTTTCTTAATAACTCTTTGCATTCTTTCTTCTGATGCCAACCCGAGGCGATAGCTGATTTCTGTTAACCTCAAGTCTGCATTATCCTGGCGTAATAAGGTACGAAACTCAGCTCTCGAGGTAAACATGCGGTAAGGCTCTTCTGTACCCTTATTAATTAAATCGTCAATCAATACTCCAATATATGCCTGGTTTCTTTTTAAAACCAATGCTGCCTCTCCTTTCCATTTTAGGTGCGCATTAATACCAGCCATTAATCCCTGGCAGGCTGCTTCTTCGTAACCTGTTGTGCCGTTTATTTGGCCAGCAAAAAATAAGTTAGATAATACTTTGGTTTCCAAGCTGTTACGCAGTTGGGTAGGTGGGAAATAGTCATATTCAATGGCATACCCTGGTCGGTAAAACTTTACATTTTCAAAACCTGGTACTTTTTTAAGTGCGTTGTATTGTACATCTTCAGGTAGTGAAGTAGAAAACCCGTTCACATAGATTTCCACCGTATTCCAGCCCTCGGGTTCTACAAATAATTGATGCCTGTCCCTCTCTGCAAAACGACTTATTTTATCTTCTATACTTGGGCAATAACGTGGACCAGTTCCTTCAATCCGACCTGTGTACATTGGGCTACGGTCAAAACCGGTTTTTAAAAGATCATGAACTTCATGATTAGTATAAGTTATCCAGCAGCTTTTTTGTTGTACTGACTTTTGAGTAGGGAGATAAGAAAATCCAGTGATTAACTCATCCCCTTTCTGCTCCTCCATTTTACTATAGTCAAGAGAACGGCCATCAACTCTTGGGGGTGTTCCGGTTTTTAGCCGGTCACTTTTAAAGCCTATAGAAACTAATTGTTCAGTTATACCCTCTGCTGCCTTTTCTGCTACACGTCCCCCGCCAAAACGCTTCTCTCCTATATGAATAACGCCGTTTAAAAAGGTTCCATTAGTTAGCACAACGGATTTTGCAATTATCTCATGCCCCAGCCCGGTTACAACTCCGGTTACTTTATTGTTTCTAATAAGGAGGCCTTTAACAATATCCTGGTACATATCTATCCGCTCTACCCCTTCTAAAACCTTCCGCCATTTTTGTGCAAATAGCATCCTATCGTTTTGTGACCTTGGGCTCCACATTGCTGGTCCTTTAGACCTATTCAACATTCGAAATTGAATCATAGAAGCATCTGATACGATACCGGAATACCCTGCCATTGCATCGATTTCCCTTACAATCTGTCCTTTTGCAATACCTCCCATGGCCGGATTACAGCTCATCTGGGCGATGGTTTGCAAATTCATTGTAATAAGCAAAACCCTTGAGCCCATATTAGCTGCAGAAGCCGCAGCTTCGCAACCCGCATGGCCCGCCCCTACTACAATCACATCATAACCTTTAAACATGGCATAAAATTACTTGGGTTTCACGGGGAACTTGCTATACTAGTTTCACGTGAAACGTATCGCTGTAAATAATAATCTTCCTTTTGGCGAATGATTATTTTCTCCGCTTCAGATTTATCATCATATCCACAGAGATGCAACGCACCATGAAAAATAACACGGTGTAATTCCTCTTTAAAAGAAATGCTCAACTCATGAGAGTTATTGGTAATGCGTTCAATACTTATATATATGTCGGATAGAATTGGTAAACCATTGGATGAAAGCCGGAACGTAAGTATATCTGTAAGCGTATTATGTTTTAAAAATTGCTGATTCAATTTCAAAAGATCAGTGTCAGAACAAAAAATATAATTAATCATTTCTACAGTGTGTTTTTCATTTTTAAAAATCCAAAAGAGAAATTTCTTTAATGAATTTCTATGTCGAAAATGAAATGGTTTTCTAAGCAGGTAATGAAAGCTGATGGGGGGGGGCATATCCAATCAAAAATCGTAAATGCTTTTTATTGATTGCTGTATAGCTTTGACTCGTATGAAATTATCAGAGCTGAAACAAGGTGAAAGAGGAAAGATAAAATGTTTCCAAAATTCAGATTTAGAATTGAAACTTATGGAAATGGGCTGCATTCCAGGGGAGGAAGTGGTAGTTGAACAAGTAGCACCCTTAGGTGATCCTATCTCAATCCGGATATCAGGATATTTATTAAGCTTACGATTAAATGAAGCTAATCAAATTATTTTAGATAACTAATTGAATATTAATCATTTAAATGAAGGTCGGACTTTTTTTCGGTTCTTTTAATCCAATTCATATAGGGCATTTAATTATTGCAAATCATATTCTTAACGAAACAGATCTACGAAAAATCTGGTTTGTTGTATCACCCCAAAACCCGCATAAGGTCTCAATTAATCTCCTAAACGAGTACGATCGTTTTCACCTGGTACAAAAGGCCATTGAAGAAAATACCAATATGCGGGCAAGCGATATAGAATTTTCTTTGCCGCAACCTTCTTATACGGTGCACACCCTCGCCTATCTGCATGAAAAGTATCCTGCTTATTTATTTAATATTATTATGGGGAGTGATAGTTTTCAGAATTTGAATAAATGGAAAAACTTCGAAACGATTGTTGCTAATTATCCAATTATTGTTTTTAAGCGGCCGGGTTTTGAAGTAAAAAATACCTTGAATGCAAACCTACAGGTTATGCAGGCGCCGCTATTGGAAATTTCGGCTACACATATTCGTGAATTAATACAAAGTGGGAAATCAATAAAATATTTAGTGCCTGAACAAGTGGAAGAAGAAATAATTGCCAACCGGTTTTTTAAAAAAAATCAAAAGAAATAACCAAGTGACAGGCAGGCAAAAACAACAAGAGGGGAGGGAAGCCTCGTAAATTGCAATAATAAAAATGTAAGTGTAATAACAAGAATGTTTATAAGGCTGATCATCTTTACTTCAACCAGGGAAATATCCTTCATAATAAACAATGTAGCAGCAATCATAATCCCTACCACGGCTGCATTGATGCCTTCAAGCGATCTGTAGATAACAGCATACTTCTTCAAATTGTTCCAGATAGGAAAAAAGAAAAGGACCAGCAAGGCACTGGGCAGAAAAATAGCAATCGTACCAATTAAACAGCCCAACAATTGCATCATTGGATCGCCTCCATTTAATGCCATCCCTCCGGTAAATGAAGCAATGGAAAATACCGGTCCAGGTATTGCTCTCACAATGCCCATACCGGTTGTCATATCATCTTTATTAATTTTTATTACGTTTGGATTTTTTTCTTTTACTACATCAGGCCTGACAGAAAATTGCTCATACATCATCGGCATTAATACATGTCCTCCACCAAATACCAGGCTTCCCATCCGGTACATATTTTCAAAAAGATTAATCGGTTTTCTATTTGGTAGATTATTTTTCCTGGCCAACTCACTGACAATACCTGCTGAAATAAATATAAAAGCGAATAGCCAAATATTCCACCACTTAATTTTCCTGGGTTTGATTTCTCTTTGTGGGATCCGTTTTTGACTAAGGTTGGTTGCTATACCACCAAACACAATTAAAGCAGGAAAAATCCATGGGAATTTGAATAACACAAATGTGGCCGCCGCACCAAAAAGCATAATGACCCAGGTAATAAGATTTTTTATAGAAACACCAAAAGCCATAACGCTGGCATAAACTAAAAACCCAACAGCCATTGAAGGGATGAATTTGAATATATCTACGTGCAATGATTTTTGATCTATATAATGAAGCAAAAAAGAAAAGCCTCCCATTAAAATTGAAGCAGGAGCAATCCAGATTAATAAAGTAATAATGGCCAGGGGCAAGCCTCCGCGTTTATAACCAATTAATGTCAGTGTCTGAGTAGAAGAGGCGCCAGGTAGCAAGTTGCAAAAAGCATTATATTCTAATAGTTCCTCTTCGCTGATGTAGCGTGTTTGATGTACGAATGTTTTCATCATCATCGCTATATGCGCCTGCGGCCCGCCAAAAGCAGTAATACTATGTAAAAAAACATTCTTTAAAAAAGGGATGTGGCGAAGCATCATAGCAAGCTAAATTTAGCATATTCATTTTAGCAGAAACATCTTGTACAGCAATGTAATTATTAAATAAAGGCTTAATTCTGCATCCACGCTCTTAGATTGTAATTCAGGTAAACTAATTAAATTGTATGTTATTTCATCGCACTAAATATAAACACGTGAAAGCATCGCTCTTTTTATTTTTAATTTTAGTTCTTTTAGGAACAGTACAATCTCAGGACAAAGTAACAAATGCTATTGAGGCTGCTGTTAAAAAAATAGAACCCAAATGCATTGCCTGGCGACGCGAACTGCACGCTAACCCTGAACTGGGTAACCGTGAATTTAAAACTGCCAAGCTAATCGCAGGTCATTTGCGGTCTTTGGGAATAGATGTAAAGGAAGGAGTGGCAAAAACCGGAGTTGTCGGTATTTTAAAAGGCGCCAAGCCAGGGCCCGTGATTGCTCTACGTGCCGATATGGATGCGTTACCAGTAACAGAAAGAGCGCCGATTGAATATGCATCAAAAGCAAAGGCTACTTATAATGGACAAGAAGTTGGAGTAATGCATGCCTGTGGGCATGATACACATGTTGCTATGTTAATGAGTGCTGCAGAAATTTTTGCAGGTATGAAAAACGAATTAGCAGGAACGATAAAATTCATTTTTCAACCCGCAGAAGAAGGTGCACCAAAAGGTGAAGAGGGAGGAGCGGAATTGATGGTAAAAGAGGGAGTGCTTGACAATCCAAAGGTGGATGTAATTTTTGGTTTACACATTAATGCACAAACTGAAGTAGGAAAGATCACTTATCGCCCTGGTGGTTTTTATGCGGGTGTAAATGATATGAAAATTACCGTTAAAGGCCGTCAGGCACATGGTGCTGCTCCCTGGCATTCAGTTGATCCCATTGTTGTGTCGGCACAGATCATTAATAACCTGCAAACGATTGTTAGCCGCAACCTGGATATTACAGAAAATGCCGGCGTTGTAACTATTGGCGCTATTAACGGTGGTAACCGCAGCAATATTATTCCTGAACAGGTGGAGATGCTTGGAACTATAAGATCCTTAACTGATGAAGACGAAAAAATGTTGATTGACCGAATCAAAACTATTGTTACTAAAACGGCGGAAGCTGCCGGAGCAACAGCAACTGCAGAAATTCCATACAGCTCCCATTATCCTGTAACATATAATCACGAGGCTCTCACGGCTACTATGCTGCCATCCTTGCAAAGAGCCGCCGGAACAGCAAATGTTTCTACCATCCCCCCAAAAACAGGCGCCGAAGATTTTTCATTTTTTCAGCAAAAAGTACCGGGCTTATTTTTTAATGTAGGCGGTATGCCTAAAGGGGGTAATCCAAAAACAACTCCATCGCATCATACACCCGATTTTTTTATTGATGAAAGCGGTATGCAAACCGGCATCAAAGCGTTTTTATATTTAGTGACGGATTACATGAAAATGCCTCCCAATAAAGGAACAGGTAACAAGGCAGTGCAGAAGAAATCTTTTTAGTAATGATAAAACAAGGTTTCTTCATTATTTTATTTGCATTCATTATTGCAGAACTGCCTGCTCAAAAAACCGATAAGAAATTACAGCAGCAAATTGAATCATTGATCAAGGGTTTTAACGGCGGCATTGGTGTATATGTAAAAAATTTAAAGAATGGGAAAATAGTCGGCATAAATGCAGATACTATTTTTCCAACAGCAAGCATAGTTAAAATCCCCATTCTGATTGGAGTGATGGATAAATTAAATACAGGAGAATTAACTTATCATCAAAGCCTTACTTACAGGGATAGTTTACTTTATGAAGGTGTGGATATCCTTGGCTCGTTTAAAGACACAGAAAAAGTTGACCTCAGTAAAATACTGATGCTGATGTTAACTACAAGTGATAATACTGCCAGCCTTTGGCTTCAAAGCCTTGCGGGTAAAGGAACACGGATAAATGAAATTTTAGATAGTCTTGGATTTAAAAACACCAGGGTTAACTCGAGAACACCGGGCAGAGAAAGCAACCGAACAATGTATGGCTGGGGCCAAACCACTCCCAAGGAAATGGCAATGATAATGGAAAAAATTGTTCGCGGCGAAGTGATAAGTATAGAAAAAAGTGCGCAAATGCTTCGCTTGCTTGGCAGAAATTATTGGGATGAGCAGGCTATATCACAAATTCCTCCTGATGTTTTCGTTGCCAGTAAAAATGGTGCGGTTAACCAGAGCAGGAGTGAAGTGTTATATGTTAATGGAGAAAAAGCGCAATATATTTTTTGCATTTGCACAAAAAATAATAAAGATGAAAGTTGGAAACCTGAAAACGAGGCTTGGGTATTAACCAAGAAGCTATCCGCTTTGCTATGGAATTATTTTAGTAACTGATAAAACAAAAGGCTCATTACATAAGCCAGTCCCGTCATGTAAAAGAATTGAATGGCGGGCCATTTCCAGGTTTTTGTTTCTCTGCGGGTAATGGCCAATGTACTCATACACTGCATAGCAAACACGTAAAATATCATTAGGGAAACTCCTGTGGCCAGCGTAAAGATGGGTGTACCGTCTTTTTTTTGTGCTGCCTTCATTTTATCTCTTAACATTAGTCCTTCATCTTCTTCTCCAACACTATACAAGGTTGCCATAGTGCCCACAAATACTTCTCTTGCAGCAAAAGAGGTAACAAGAGCAATTCCAATTTTCCAATCAAAACCGAGGGGTTGAATGAAGGGCTCCATGCTTTTACCTATGATACCCGCATAGGAATTCTCTAACCTTGCCGTGCTTAATTCTATTTTTAATGAATCAGCAATAGAAGGATTTTGAATAATAGTCTGGCTATATTTTTCTTCTGCCAACTTCATTCTATTACCCGGTCCAAAAGAACTCAAAGCCCAAAGAATTAAGCTAATTACCATAATCACCTTACCTGCATCAGTCACAAATATTTTGGCTTTATTGACCATCGTCTGAAATATATTATTCCAGCGAGGAGACCGGTAAGTAGGGAGCTCGAGAATAAAAAAACTCTTCTCATTTATTTTAATGAACCATTTGGCTATATACGAAACCAATAAGCCCATCACTAAACCTAACAGGTACAATGCCATCATTACCAATCCCTGTAAATTGATAAAACCCAAAATGAAAATGTTGGGAATTACTAATCCTATCAATATTGTATATACTGGCAGCCTTGCCGAACAACTCATTAAAGGAGTGATCAAAATAGTAAGCAGTCTTTCTTTTTTATTCTCAATGCTCCTGGCGCTCATAATAGCTGGTACTGCACAGGCAAAGCCACTAATAAGCGGCATTACACTCTTGCCATTCAATCCCACGCTTCGCATCAGGCGGTCGGTTAAAAAACTTATACGGGCCATGTAACCAGTATCTTCTAACAGTGTTATCAATCCAAAAAGGATCATAATCTGTGGTACAAAAATCAATATACCGCTAAGGCCGGCAACAATGCCATTAATCAACAAATCTGACCACCATACCTGTGGTAAGCTGGAAGAGAGCCAATTACTGGTTAATGAAAACCCTTTTTCAATCCAATCCATAGGGTATTGAGCCAATAAAAAAACGCTTTGAAAAAGTAAAAACAAAACACCCAATAAAATCAAGTACCCCCAGCGGCGATGCAATAAAATATTATCCAGTTTGTCGGTCAATAAAGTTTTTTGCAATGGGTCAGGCTCAGATACCGCCACCTGCATTACGTGTTTTATTTGGTGGTAGCGTTGTAAAATTTCATTTGCCTGTGTTTTGGTATGATTGAATGCGTGGCGCTTTTCAATATTTTCTATACTATCCTGCATCGCATTACCCAGTTCAAATTCTTCATGGTTAATTAAAAAATGAATGGAAGTATAGTCGCTGGTACCGGGTAATAATTTTTGAAGATCTTCAATGGAAGCATGTGCCAAAGCTCTATTATCAATGAAATCCCTTGCCGGAATTTTATATCTGTTCAAAGCAGTTTGTTCAATTGCCTTTTTTAATTGTACAATACCTTTTTGCTTTCGTGGATTAACAGCTATCACCGGAACCCCTAATTCTCTTTCCAATTCTCCGATATCGATTGTAATGCCTTTTCTTTTTGCAAGGTCTGCCATGGTTAAAGCAATAACCACCGGTTTCTTCAAATCAATTATCTGGGTACAAAAAAGCAAATTCCTTTTTAAATTGCTGGCATCAATTACTACAATAAATATATCTGCTTTGTGCTCTTTATCCTGGTTTAGTAAAACACGATAGCTTACCCACTCATCCATCCGCTTAGGATAAAGGCTATAAGTCCCGGGCAAATCCATAATAGTGGCAGATAGATTGTCAGCAATTTTTGTATAGCCTAACTTTTTATCTACAGTTACACCGGGAAAATTGCTTACCTGTTGATTTAAACCCGTTAAGCTGTTAAATATGGAGCTTTTTCCACTATTTGGGTTGCCTACTAAAGCAATATGAAGAATTTTTTTGATCACTTTTCGAATGGCTAAATTAGACCGCCTTGATC
>MWVX01000663.1_pt1 | contig 11189 bp, 9 predicted proteins | sample 1047311 | NCBI WGS metagenome assembly MWVX01 (sample SAMN06349984, study PRJNA376086) | soil metagenome | isolation source: MtG-4 sample Antarctic (ecotone) soil | place: Antarctica | collected 2015-01-13
TATTGGATTAACGCTTCCCTTTAATAAAGCAGATTATGTAACCTACACTGATCCTCTGCAAACTGCTAAAACACTTTATAATCAGCTTAAAGATTCTTGTGATGCTGTAATTGCGATAACTCACCAGTTTATGGAAGATGATATTGTATTAGCTAAGGAAGTTCCTGGGTTAGCGGCAATTATGGGGGGGCATGAGCATGACATGCGTTATCAAAAAGTAGGAAATGTAATTATTACAAAAGCGCATGCAAATGCAAGATCCGCATACCTTGTAAAACTAAAAATCAATAAAAAAAAGAAAGAGACAATAGTTACCACTACCGTAAAATATTTAAATGAGACCATTGCGTTGGATAGTGTCACAAATGTTTATGTAGAAAAATGGACAAAAATAGCTGAGGACAATTTTGCTTCGCTCGGCTTTGAAGCAAGAAAAGTGGTACTTGCGTCTGGCGAAATATTAGATGGGCGGGAAAGTGAAGTAAGAAGTAAACCAACTAATTTCTCACAACTAATTGTTAGTGCAATTGCTGATGCTTGTCCGCAGGCTGATGTTGCAATAATGAATTCCGGGTCAATAAGGCTTGATGATTTTTTGCCAACTCCGATAACGCAATTTGATATCATTAGAAGCCTTCCATTTGGGGGTGGAATCACTGAAGCCGATATGAAAGGAACACTTTTAATAAAAATATTGGAAGCGGGAAGAAAAAATATTGGAACGGGTGGGTTTTTAATCAACTTTGCCGCCCAACTTGATACAACCAATAATATCTGGATGATCAATAGAAAGGCTATAGACCCATCAAAAACTTACCGGGTGGCAATGACAGATTTTTTATTTTCAGGCAAAGAAGCTAACCTTGGTTTTTTAAAAAAAGATAATGCTGAAATTGTAAAGGTTCATGAAACAAATGCTGATACTAAAAACCCAAAATCGGATATAAGACTGGCTATCATCAGGTATCTGGAGAAAAAGAAATAACCTGTTAAGCATTTAAAAATTTAAAAATATATTTTATGAGTAATCAAGTAAAAGAATTTAATGAATACCGCGAAAAAATGAATGAAGTTATTTTAAGCAATAATAATCTTGTAATGAAACGCTTGTGGAACCTGGATACGAATACCTACGAGGAGGGAGCCATTGACAAAAAAACAAAAGAAATGCTTGGGCTTGTAGCCAGCATGGTTCTACGTTGTGATGATTGTATTAAATATCATTTAGGAAAAAATCATGAACTGGGTGTAACCACAGAACAGATGTATGAAATTTTTGCAGTTGCAAATATTGTGGGAGGTACTATTGTAATACCCCATACCAGAAGAGCTGCAGAATATTGGGAAGAATTAATCGCAAATTAAATAGGTTCACAAATCAACTCATGAAAAGATTTATTTTTCTATTTATTTCTTTTACTACAATAACCGTTGCCGCACAAAATACACATGCATTTTTCTTTGGGCGCACAACCGGTAAACTACCTTTTCTCGAATATGGAACTGGCGATGACAGGCTTGGCGGCGCCAAGATGACTTATCTGGATACAAACATTTTGGTAAAAGTTATTGATAGCTTTAAAACAGATTACAAAGTTCAGTTATCAAAAAATCATTCGGCGTATATAGATAAACAAAGCATTGTTATAGAGCCCTCTTTAAACTCAAAAACTCTTTCAACGGGAAGTTGGAAGGTTTTTGGGGACAGTTTATTTGATTATGTAAGTGTTTCTTTAAACGAAAGACTACCTTATCGAAGTATTCAGCAAATTAATCCTTCAAGGGTTGTAGTAGAACTTTTTGGAGTGGAAAATAAATACCAACTGGTTAACACAATTAACTTCCACCAAAGAAATAAAAAATGCCTGGCATGAGCAGCCCGAAGATGATGTGATGAGAGTGATTATTGATCTTAAACATAAACAACATTGGGGGCATAGCATTTATTATGAGGGAAATAAATTGGTTGTAAAAATTAGGCGGCAGCCAAAAAAAGTAGAGCTTAAATATTTAACCATAGCTGTTGATGCAGGGCATGGCGGAGATAATGATGGAGCGGCAGGTGTTACCACTCAAATACTTGAAAAGAATTACACATTGCTTATTGCCAAAGAGTTGCAGGCAGCATTGCTTAAAAAGAAAGCAACGGTCATCATGACGAGAGAAACTGATACTTCTTTAAGCATGACAGAACGCATTGAAATGCTTAAAAATATAAACCCTGATATACTTATCAGCATTCATCTAAATTCATCTTCAAAAGACAGCATCCAGGGTGTTAGCACCTATTATCGCTATGTTGGCTTCCGTCCGCTAAGCGTTACCATTCTCAACAGAATGTTGGATTTAGGTTTACAAGAATTTGGGAATATCGGCGCTTTTAATTTTAGTTTAAGCGGACCAACAGATTACCCCAATTGCCTTGTTGAGGTTGCCTTTTTAAGTAATAAAGAAGATGAGAAAAAAATACTTTCCCCTGCATTTCATAAAGCTGTTGCAAAAAAAATTGTAGAAGGGATAGAACAATTCCTAAAAAAATTATAAACAATTACTTTTTCTTCATTACATTTCAGTTATCAATATATATAATACCATAAAAAAAGCCTTTGGAAGATTGAGCCATCTTGCTGAAACATTAATTGGGTCAGAGATTGTGCGTTTAGGTGCGGATATAAAAGAAAAAATAAATAAAGGAGAAAAAATTTACAACTTCACCATCGGGGATTTTGATTCATCTATTTTTCCCATACCTAAAAAGTTTGAGCATGAAATAATTGAAGCTTATAAAAATCACTTTACTACTTATCCGCCGGGTGAAGGTATTCTTGCTTTAAGGGAATCGGTTTCCACATTTATTAGTGATAGAGAGGGACTGCAATATAATGCCAATGAAATATTAATTGCTGCCGGAGGCCGCCCTCTTATTTATGCCTTATACAGGGCCCTTGTTGATAAAGGTGATAAGGTAATCTATTCTGTGCCTAGCTGGAATAACAATCATTACATACATTTTGTGGAAGGCGAGCATGCCGTTATTGAAGCTAAGGCTGAAAATAATTTTATGCCACTGGCAGAAGAAATAAGGCCATTATTAAAAGGAGCCGCACTAATTGCCCTGTGCTCCCCCTTAAATCCCACGGGCACTATTTTTAAAAAGAAAGAACTTGAAGATATTTGCGATTTAGTTTTACAGGAAAATATGGAAAGAGGCGATGATGAAAAGAAACTTTATGTAATGTACGACCAGATGTACTGGACTTTAACCTATGGGGAATCTGAACATTACAACCCTGTTTCATTAAGGCCCGAAATGAAAGATTACACCATATTTATTGATGGCATTAGCAAATCTTTTGCTGCAACCGGTGTAAGAGTAGGATGGGCTTTAGGACCACAGCATGTTTTAAATAAAATGAAAGCCATCAACAGCCATGTAGGAGCATGGAGCCCGATGGCAGAGCAGCATGCCACTGCAAAATATCTTTTGCAAACAGAAGCTATTGATAAATATTTTGACAATTATAAAAAAGAGTTGGAAGACAGGCTTTGCTCAATTCATGAAGGATTTCAGAAATTAAAGAATGAGGGATGTACTGTTGATTCAATTTCGCCGCAGGCAGCCATTTATCTTACTATTCAAATTGATCTCGTTGGTAAAAAAACTATGGATGGAACGGTACTCGATACACAAAAAAAAGTTACGGAATATGTTTTAAATGAAGCTAAGTTAGCAGTAGTGCCATTTTATGCCTTTGGCGCTTCTATTAATTCTAACTGGTACAGATTAAGTGTAGGAACTTGCAAAAAAGAAGAAATAAATGATATGTTAGCGAATTTAAATGAGGCATTAAAGAAACTAGGAGATAGTTAATTCTTGTTGCTTAAAAAGATAAACGGCTTTAGCTCTTTTTTTAAAATAGTATTGCGAATGATGGTTGGATTATGCTGAATTTTATAATTATTAAGATTTATAACTTCATGAGAAGTAATAAGGTTCTCTATTTTTTCAACATCATATAACAATTCATGAAGCAACTCTACTTCATGTTCAATAGCCTGAAGGCTCATTAATTCTTCTTTGAACAACACCAATAAATCCCGGTTAAATTTGTTCATATTTTTTTACATTTTAGTAGCCTACCATACCTTTTTTACTCGGGCACCCGCAATTACTTTTTTTAGAAGCACTGCATCCGGTAACCAATATTGTTGCCACAAATAAAATAATTAAAAAAATGTTATTGACTTTCTTCATGGTCTTAAATACCAAATTAAACTATTTTCACAACTATTTATTACTTAGATGTGGCAAACGGTAAAAAAATTAACATTAGACCCGTCAAACTCAAAATATTAATCGCACCACTTGAGTGGGGACTTGGCCATGCAACCAGGTGTATACCAATAATAAACGAATTAATAAACCAACATTGCGAGGTATACATTGCTGCAGAGGGTTCAACCTATTATTTACTAAAACAAGAGTTTCCTGAGCTTACTTTTTTATCCCTGGCAGGATATCGAATGAAATACAGCCGAAAGGAAAATTTTTTCCCCTGGAAAATTCTTACTCAATTTCCAAAAATTGCTTTTACCATTTACAATGAACATCAATGGTTAAAAAAAACAGTCAAAAAATATAAAATTGATGGAATTATTTCTGACAACAGGTTTGGGATGTATCATACTACTATTCCATCAGTTTACATAACACACCAACTATTAATTAACACCGGTAATTCATTAACAGAAAGAATTGCTCAACATATTCATTATTATTTTATAAACAAATACAAGGAATGTTGGGTGCCAGATTACGAAGCAAATGGCCTGGCAGGGAGATTATCGCATCCCAAAAAATTACCTGAGAGCATAAAATATCTTGGTTCTCTTTCCCGGTTCGAATTGATTAATTCAGAAAAAAAATACGATCTACTGGTAATTATTTCGGGCCCTGAACCGCAAAGAACAATTTTTGAAGAACAGCTTTTAAATGAACTAAAAATTTATAGTGGAAAAGTTTTATTTGTCAGGGGATTGCCAGATAATAGTGAGGAATTTAAAATAGAAAATCCATCAGTGGAAATTAAAAACCATTTATGTGCCAACGAATTAAATGCAGCACTACAACAGTCTGATATGGTCGTAAGCAGGTGCGGATACACGACCATCATGGATCTCGTCAAGCTACAAAAAAAGGCTGTTCTTGTACCCACCCCGGGGCAAACTGAACAGGAATATCTTGCAGCCTATTTATTGGAGAAGAAAATATTTTATACAACTAATCAAAAAGATTTTGATTTACAAACTTCACTTCAGCAAGCAAGTACATTTCCTTTTTCATTTACTAACTATAGTATGGATGAATACAAAAATGTGATACAACAATTTATTGTGTCTTTAAACTCGACCGATTAATCAAGTGTATAATTCAGTCAAATACAGAATCACTGTTTTAAAGTAGGAGAACAGATATTTATTCTTCTTTTTTAGGATAATCAAAAAATAAAAATTCTTTTTTTGCTTTAGAAAAATCTTTCCATTTTTCAACGTCAGCTTTTACCGCAAATACGCTGCTGGTAGGCATATTATCGAGATCTGCACCACTAATTAATTCATTAGCAAGTGATGTTATACCCGGGTTGTGAGAAAAGAGTGCTGCGCTTTTATACTTATCATCTACAGTTTTAATTACTTCATTAAAATCGCTTACTGAAGCATCATAAAGGGAAGAAATGAAAATTATTTCTTCAGAATTTCTATCATATTCATTTATAAAGCATTCCGCAGTTTTTTTTGCCCGTTTTGCAGGGCTTGAAATAAATGCATCAATTTTTACATTATTTTTTCGCAGGCGTTTGCCCATTTTTGGTGCATCCACCTTACCTCTTTCATTTAAAGGACGATCAAAATCACTTAAGGACGCATCATCCCAGCTGCTTTTTGCATGACGAATAAGTAGGAGAGTTTTCATTTCATTTGCAAATTACAAATTAATGAGATGGCACAACTAGTTCTGTTTAATAACCTCTTACATTCTTCCCTTCCATAAAGTTTATAAATGCTTTATTCACCACACGATTGCCGCCGGGTGTTGGATAATTGCCGGTAAAATACCAATCCCCAAGATTAGTAGGGCAGCTGTCATGCAAATCCTCAATGGTTTGGTAGATAACGTCTACCGGCACTGATATTTCTTTGGGTGTAATTAATTCAGCTATTTTTTTAGAAATTTCTTCCAGGGTAAACTGCTTATAAATTTGCCGGATAAGATTTTGTGTATGCAACTGATTGTTCCGTTGAAGCTCTTTGCATTTATTTAGTATTTCACTTAAGATATTTTCTTGTCCGGATTCTTTTATTAATTCAATTGCAGCCCTGAACGCTACAAATTCGCTTAGCTTACTCATATCAATACCGTAGCAATCAGGGTATCTTATTTGAGGCGCAGAGGAAACTATAATTATTCTTTTTGGTTGTAATCGCGATAACATCCTGATGATGCTTTCCTTTAGTGTAGTTCCCCTAACAATAGAATCATCAATTATTATTAAAGTGTCTTCATCCTTTTTTACCGTACCATAAGTGATATCATAAACATGCTGTACCATTTCGTTACGGCTACTGTCTTCAGTTATAAAAGTCCGGAGTTTCACATCTTTTATTGCGATCTTTTCCATCCTCACCTTTCTGTTAATCATCGCTGATAATTTTTCTTCATCAAACTCTTTTCCCCAACTTAAAATTCTTTCTATTTTAATTTTATTGAGATAATCTTCTGCGCCTTTTATCAAACCATAAAAAGCAGTTTCAGCAGTATTCGGGATAAAAGAGAATATGGTATTTTTAAGATCGTAATCAACAGCTTTTAACACCCGCTCACTTAAATGGTATCCCAATGCTGTTCTTTCTTTGTAAATTTTCTCATCGCTGCCACGGGAAAAATAAATTCTTTCAAAGCTGCATGCTTTTCTTTCTTTAGGTTCAAGAATTTGTTCTACAGAAAAATTACCCTGTGCATTTACCATAATCGCATGCCCCGGCATTAACTCCTTTACTTCATTTTCTCCTACATTAAAAGCGGTGCGTATCGCTGCCCTCTCACTTGCTGCCACTATCACTTCATCATCTTCATAATAATAACAAGGCCTTATTCCATGAGCATCCCTAACTACAAATCCTATCCCGTTACCGGTAACACCACCAAAAGTAAATCCCCCGTCAAAATATGAAACTGCTTTTCTTAAAACTTTTGTCATATCCAAATTTCCCGGAAACTGTTCATCAGCTTTTACCTGAAAATGATGGATCACTTCCATCATAGCGCCGAGGTCGCTCTGTTTTTCGAGCTCGCCGGGATGGCAATTGATCAGAGAAAATAATTCTTCTTTATTAACGATATTAAAATTTCCGGCAAGTGCAAGATTTCTTGCAGGTATAGTATTTCTCTTAACAAAAGGATGACAAAAATCTAAATTGTTTTTCCCTTGTGTACCGTAGCGTAAATGCCCCAGCAATAATTCTCCTAAAAAATTTACATGCCCTTTCATTAATCCAGGGTGCTGTTTTATATCAGGATGAGTTTTTTCTATTTCCTCTATCTCTTTACCTATTTGTGAAAATATATCAGCAATAGATTGATTTGCGTTGCTTCTGATTCTATGGAGAAAGGGGTATCCGGGTTCTGTATTCAGTTTTACGGTAGCGATACCTGCACCATCCTGCCCACGATTGTGTTGTTTTTCCATGAGTAAGTAGAGCTTGTTTAAGCCATACATTACACTGCCTTGCTGCTGCTGATAGTAAGAAAAAGGTTTACGTAAGCGAATAAAGGCAAGGCCGCATTCGTGTTTTATTTCGTCGCTCATTTATAGGAAAAGGATGCGAAGGTAGTATACAAATCGTGAAACGTGAAAGGTGAGACGTGAGAGATGAAAAGTTTCACAGTTGTCGTTTCACCTCTGACCTTTCACGATACATTTTATTTAGTAACCGTAGCGTTTATCATCCACTTTTTCATTTCAGGACAATCTTTATATTCATTGTCAACATTAATATAATAGGTAGGAATGTTTTTATAAAACCATTTTTCCAACATTTCGTTTTTCTTATCTTCTAAAGCTCTTTGTGCCACTTTATTATAATCATCCTTTAAATTTTCCCTGTGCGGTTCAGTTCTTGTGATTAATTGTATAATACGAACACCTTTCTTACCTCTTTCATCTACATATTCTGCCGGTTGTGAATATTCTCCTACGGTTAAATCTTTTAATCTTGCCACCAGATCTTTATCCAATTGATCTATGGTTAAAAAAGTATTTCCATCTTTACCCTGAATTCTGCCTCCGGTAAATTTGCTGGTTTCGTCATCGCTATACTTGGATACTGCTTCTCCAAATTTGATTGTACCTGCAATTAGCTTTGATCTTACAGAATCTAATTTATGTTTTGCATCATTGATCTCAATCGAAGAAACCTGAGGAATTTTTAAAATATGCCTTATAGAAGCATCATCACCTGCACGGCTAATCATTTGAATGATATGATAACCAAACTTGGTTTTAAAAACGGTTGATACCTGCCCTTCTTTTAAGCTAAATGCTTTTGAAAGAAATATGGGGTCCCATTGTTTCTCATTTCTGTTTACATCGTACTTACCCCCTGATTCTTTACTCCCCGGATCATCAGTGTATAAAGAAGCAAGTGTTTCAAATTTTTTTGTACCACTATCAACCTGCTGTTTAAATTCTTTTAATTGGTCAATTGCATACGTTTCAAGCTCGCGGCTTGCTTTGGGATAAACAACTATCTGCCCCACTTCCACTTCTGATTCATAAAAAGGCAAGCTGTCTTTAGGGATGGTTTCATAATGAGCCTTTACTTCAGAAGGAGTGATCTTTACTTCGTCAACAATTTTATTTCGCATAGCCTGCGCCAATTTTTGCTCACGAAAAGTTTGTTTAAAATCTTCTTTTAATTGGTAAATAGTTTTACCGGCTACCTGCTCCAAATTGTCTTTTGAGCCATACTGGCTAATAAAATACCTGATCTTATTTTCTATTTCTGCATTTATTTCTTCATCAGACACAGGGATTGAATCTCTCTCAGACTGTAGCACCAAAGCTTTAATACCCAGCGCTTGTTCCAGTAAAAGACATTTGGCGTTTGCGGGCATATCAATATTTTGCCGCTGCATATCAGAAATACTATTTTCTATTTCACTCTTAAGAACAATTTTATCCCCTACTGTTGCAATAATTTTATCCGCAACCACTTTTTTTGTTTGCGCAAAAATTGAGATTAAAAAGAGGGAAAATAGGGCAGTTAGAAAGAATTTCTTCATAAAAAATTATAAGCATCAAAAATACGTGCTAATACCTTACAAGAATTGAGGAATAGTTAGGTATACGTTAATTATTATAGTAAACCTCGGAAGAGAGATATTTCCGAAGGGTTATACAGATTAGAATACTAATGAACTTACAATGTCCTCTTAACCTCTACTTCCTCAAAGGCCTCAATCATATCACCCGGCTTAATATCGTTGTAGTTTTTTATTATCATACCACACTCCATATTGGTCGTAACTTCCTTAGCATCATCTTTAAATCTTTTCAGGCTTCCTAATTCGCCCGTATGTATAATAATGCCATCTCTAACTAAACGAATACGATTGTTACGGGCAACTTTACCATCCAATATCATACAACCCGCAACAGTGGCTTTATCAAATTTGTAAGATTCTTTTATTTCTGCAACACCCAAAACCTTTTCCTGAATTTTTGGCTCCAGCATACCTTCCATGGCGCTCTTTACTTCATCAATTGCATCGTAAATAATTGAATAGGTTTTTATCTCAACCCCTTCATTCTCCGCTAATTTTGAAGCAGCCAATGCAGGCCGAACATTAAAACCAATGATAACTGCATCCGAAGCCGTTGCCAGCGAAACGTCTGTCTCCGTAATTTGACCTACTCCTTTATGAACAACACTTACCGCTATTTCTTCTGTACTTAATTTCTGTAATGAATCACTTAATGCTTCTACTGAACCATCCACATCTGCACGGATCAAAAGATTTAGTTGTTTAAAGTTACCGAGTGCAAGCCTGCGGCCTATCTCATCTAATGTAATATGTTTTTTAGCTCTTATTCCCTGCTCACGCAAAATTTGAGCTCTTCTGTTCGCAGTTTCTTTTGCCTCACTTTCATCTTCGTAAACTTTAAAAGTTTCCCCTGCCTGCGGAGCACCATTCAATCCCAGGATCAAAACAGGTGTTGCCGGTGGAGCTTGTTCACTCTTTTGGTTACGTTCATTAAACATTGCTTTTACTCTGCCATAATGTTGTCCGGATACCAAAAGGTCGCCTTGTTTTAAAGTACCGTTTTGCACTAAAATAGTAGCTACATAACCCCTGCCTTTATCAAGTGAAGCTTCAATTACTGTTCCGCTGGCACCCTTGTTAGGATTGGCTTTCAGCTCCTGAAGCTCTGCTTCCAATAATATTTTATCAAGTAAATCATCTACATTTAACCCGCTTTTTGCACTTATTTCCTGGCTTTGATATTTACCACCCCAGCTTTCTACAAGAATATTTAAACCCGCTAATTGTTCTTTTATCTTTTCAGGATTAGAACCGTCTCTATCAATTTTATTTAATGCAAATATCATGGGAACATTAGCAGCCTGCGCATGTGAAATTGCTTCTTTTGTTTGAGGCATTACTGCATCATCAGCCGCAATAACGATAACTGCAATATCTGTAACCTTAGCACCCCTGGCTCGCATAGCAGTAAAAGCTTCGTGACCCGGAGTATCTAAAAAGGTAATAGCTCTTCCATCTTTCAACATCACCTCATACGCACCAATGTGCTGAGTGATACCACCTGCTTCACCTGCAATGACATTTGCGCTGCGGATATAATCAAGTAAAGAAGTTTTACCATGATCTACGTGGCCCATAATAGTAACAATCGGTGGACGGGGAACCAGTTCTTCCGCAGCATCATCTTCATCTTCTTCCTCAAGTTCTGCCTCATCATCAACTCCAATAAATTCAACTTCATGGCCAAATTCACCAGCCACCAATTCAATTACATCAGCCTCCAACCGCTGGTTAATAGAAACCATAATTCCCAGGCTCATACATTTACTGATAACATCTGCAAAACTTACATCCATAAGATTAG
>MWVX01000665.1_pt1 | contig 11173 bp, 10 predicted proteins | sample 1047311 | NCBI WGS metagenome assembly MWVX01 (sample SAMN06349984, study PRJNA376086) | soil metagenome | isolation source: MtG-4 sample Antarctic (ecotone) soil | place: Antarctica | collected 2015-01-13
TCAATTTTCGCCAAAGTATTTGTGGATACGCAAAGATTTAAAAGACCAGGAAAAACAGATCTTAGGTGGAGCAGTTATAGCCCTTTTATCTGATTATAATAAATGGTGATTAAATTACACGGATAGTGTATATGAAGCATTTCTTTTTTTTATAGGTTTACAAAATAATCAGGATAACAAACGAATGGATTATCAAACAACTAACTAAAAACAATCTGTATGAAAAAAATTATCACTTTAATGCTGTCAATAGTTATGGCAACTACTTCTTTCGGCCAGCAGGCTAAATCTTTACAACCCTTAACCCCTGAAGATTATCTTAAAAAAAGTAAAAATCAAAAAAAGGCAGCAAATATAATGTTGATTGGAGGAGCAGCATGTATAGCCATTGGTATTTTGATTCCGAAGGGAGAGGTGACAAATCCCGGATTTATATTTACTACTGAGTATAAAAATGATGGCATAAGAGGCAACTTTATAGGGGTTGGCATTTTATCTATGTTAAGCAGTATTCCATTTTATCTGTTGTCGTCGAAAAACAAACAGAAAGCAAGTATTGCAACCGTGAGCATAAATAATCAAAAGATGTTATTTTTCCAGCAAAATGTTCGCGTTTTTAGAATGCAGCCAACAGTCACTTTTAAATTGGAACTGTAAACCATTTTTATCTACAACGAGGTTTTTTTTAAAAAATATATATGAAAAAGAATATTCTTATCAATCTTTTTACCCTTTTTGTTTTAAGTGTTCCTGCTCAGAATAACAATGCCTTAAAGCATATTCCAAAACATACCATTAGGATAACTACCAATGAAGGAAAGGTTATAAAAGGAATTTTAGTTTCATCTTCAGATTCTTCAGTAGAAATCTTTCCGGGGAATAAAAGTGAATATGGAAAACAACAAAAGATTTCATTGGTAAAAGAATCTTACGTAAACATTGAAAAAATCCGGATACATAAGAAAAATGCGGGATTAAAAGGATTGCTGATAGGTTCAGGCATTGGTTTAGCACCGGGATTAATCGGGCCCATTTTTGGAAAAAATACCGGTGAGGCTGGTTCATTTCTCAGTATCATTACCTTCCCTGTCGGAATAATTACAGGGGGTATTATTGGCATAACTTCAAAGAAAACATTTTTGATAGGGGGAGACAAACGCAAATTTTATGCATTTCATAAAAAAATGAAATATTGACTGGCATTACCATTAACATTAAAAAGGGGAAATATCTAAATGGAACATTAAAAGATTTATGGTTATGAATTTTTTTATTGGGAAGGGAATCAACTTTTACATTTAACAAAGAATCTTTATTCTTCACTCCGCTATTAAATACTAAAGATTCTTATAGTGTTCTGGAGTAAAAATTAGTTTATAAATCTTAAAACCAAAACATCGTGAAACAAATTTCATTTTGGGCTAAAAAACATGTGTGGCACCTGCCCTCGCTATTTACTTTTTAGTTAGAATGATTAAGCGAATTAGTAACAGACCACCAAAAAAAGAAAACACTAAACCTGAAGAGAAATAAAACAGAGCTATTATTTGGATATGGACATAAAAGAAGGGGTTTAAATGATATTCGAATGTATTTTACATCCATGCTAAAAATTATGCTCAGATTTTAATTGTGCGATTAATTCAAAAAGCAATTTGAGGCTGGAATTTTATGTTTTAAAGATGAGCAATTAAATTTGCCATTAAATTAAACCAAAATCAACCTATAAATATTTTTATGAAAAAGATAATTATGCTGTTATTGATGGCTACAATTCTTAATTCTTGTGTTAGGTCTTTATACCCCCTTACAGAAAATGAGAAAGAAATGATCTTTAAAAAAGAATTATTAGGTAAATGGGAAAATAAATACAAAGATAGACTTGAATATAAAGATGGGGTTGAATATTTAATTGATACTTTGAAAGGCCAGAATGGTAAAGTTTACAGCATAATAGAAATAATTAAAAAAAATACTTTTAAATCGGGAGATACCAGTTATTTTTCGGATACCAGTTATTTTACTGGAATGCTGGTAAAAATAAAGGGAAATTATATTATGGATTGTTACTTTGATATTGAGGAAATGCAGGGGAAAAAATTAGGTGAATCAGAAGCTAAGGCATTGTTACGCACTCACATCTTTATAAAAATATCTAATATAGAACAAAATTCGATTACGTTAAGTGTTCTGGATCCCCACAAATTATCGATGCTTTCAAAACAAAAAAAGATTAATATTCGCCATGAGGTAATTAATAAAGAGGAAATTTTATTGATTGAAAAATCAAAGACGTTGAAGCAAAAAATAATAGAGCTTGAAAAATTTCCTTCTGTTTACGGGGAAATAAATCGACTGATCCGCATAAAATGACAAGGCTTAATGCACCCGCTGCCGCATCACTTCGTACAAAATCATTCCCGCTGCCACTGATACATTAAAAGATTCAAAATCGTTCATCATGGGTATGCTGAATTGCTCATCACAAACTTTCATTAGAGCAGGGAAAATTCCCTTGTCTTCACTTCCCATAACAATTGCACAAGGTTCAGAAAAATCAAGATTGAATATTTTCATATCTGCTTTCATCTCGCTGGCATAAACTTTAATCCCGTTCAGGTGCAATTCATCTACTGCTTTCATCAAACTGGTAACCCTGCAAACCGATATACTTTCCAAAGCACCGGCAGATGTTGCAATAGCATCCTCGTTTAATGCACCAATCCCTTTATCAGGAATAATGATTGCATGAACACCACAACTGTAGGCCGTTCTGGCAAGTGCGCCAATATTCCTTATATCAGTAATTCCATCCAATATTAAGAACAATGGCACTTCACCACTTTCCACAACAATAGAAATCACTTGCTGTAGATCCTGGTACTTTATTTTACCTTTTAATGCAACACAACCATCATGATTTTCTATGTTGAAACCATTTATCTTCTCTATCGGAACTTTATTTATAGGAATTTGATATTGTTCTGCAATCGTTCTTAATTCATCCGCTTGCTTACCATACACATTGTTGGCTAAATAAATTCTTTCTATTTGTTCGCCGGCATTAATCGCTTCCATCACCTTTTTTTGCCCAATGATCAAAGTGTTTTTTTTAGGCCTGTACTGTTGCGTTGTTGGTCGAAAATTTCTCACCATTCAAAAATAGTTTTAATACAATTAAAAAACCCTCTCGAATGAGAGGGTTTACCTTATTATTTTAAGCCAAATGCCTGTTTTACTTTGTTTACATGATCTAATTTCTCCCAGGTAAATAATTCTACTTTAATATTTTTTACTTTACCGTCGGGAGAAGTAAATGTTTTATTTACTACTTCACTTTTTCGTCCCATGTGCCCATATGCTGCCGTCTCTGAATATATCGGAGTTCTTAGCTTTAAACGTTGCTCAATAAAATAAGGGCGCATATCAAAAATACCTTCAACTACTTTTGATATTTCTCCATCACTCATATCCACTTTAGCAGTACCGTAGGTATTTACATTTACGCTGGTTGGTTGAGCTACACCTATGGCATAAGAAACCTGCACTAAAATTTCATCGCAAACCCCTGCTGCCACCAGGTTTTTAGCGATATGGCGGGTTGCGTAGGCTGCACTCCTGTCAACCTTTGATGGGTCTTTGCCACTAAAAGCACCCCCACCATGAGCACCTTTACCGCCATACGTATCAACAATAATCTTTCGGCCAGTTAATCCCGTATCGCCGTGTGGGCCCCCTATTACAAATTTTCCAGTGGGGTTAATATGGTACTTGATATTGTTGTTGAAAAGTTTGGCGTATTTCTTATACTTTGATTTTACCCGGGGTATAAGAATATTGATCATGTCACTTTTTATCTTCGCTAACATTTTTCCTTCGCTATCAAAATCATCATGCTGAGTTGAAACAACGATCGCATCAATTCTTACCGGTTTGTTATTGTCATCATACTCTAATGTAACCTGGCTTTTGGCATCTGGACGCAAATATTTTATTTGCTTATTTTCTCTTCTAAGTGCTGAGAGTTCAATTAAAACTTTATGAGCAAGACTTAATGCAAGCGGCATGTAATCATCTGTTTCATTTGTTGCATAACCAAACATCATTCCCTGGTCACCTGCACCCTGCTCCTCTTTACTTTTTCTATCTACTCCCTGGTTAATATCAGACGACTGTTCGTGTATCGCGGAAAATACACCACATGAGTTTGCTTCAAACATATATTCGCTTTTGGTGTAACCAATCTTACGAATAACATCCCTGGCAATCGTTTGAACATCTAAATACGCTTTAGATTTAACTTCCCCGGCCAATACAACCTGGCCTGTAGTTACCAATGTTTCGCAGGCAACTTTACTTTGAGGATCAAAGGCTAAAAAATTATCTATCAATGCATCGCTGATTTGGTCAGCAACTTTATCCGGGTGTCCTTCACTCACAGATTCTGATGTAAATAAATAAGGCATGTATGGTTTTATTTGAGGCGCAAAATTAAGTTTTAAGCACTAAGGAACAAAATCCAAATAAAAGAACCAGGTTTAAATCTTTGAATAAATGATTCTCAATCGGATTCTATTTGGTGAGAGACTACCGCCTACAAGTTTTACACGGCCCATGGCCACATTGTTTGCGGCAAAAAATAAAGGTGGTACAGGTATATTACACTCATCAAGATATCCCTGTTCTGTTCTCACATAATTAGGTGCACTTAACCTTAAGGTTGGGATAGATTTTTTATTTGTAATTATCTTTTGTACGTAACGGGAAATATTAAAAGTATAGGTTGCTATACTGGTGCCCGGCGTTCCATTTAAAAAAGTTTTAAAACCCCCGAAGTTAGCAATATCAGGACGGCCTTCAACCAACCTAAAATCGCATGGAATAGGGCGATAGGCTCCATTTGTAGAATCCCTTAGATCAAGAAAAAGAAAATTTGGTGCAGTAAAAAATTGATCTAAAGTAGCCGTAGAAGCAACTTGTTCCATTATTAGTTCAGCCCGGTGAATAATACGATTTGATAAGCCAACAAGACCCGGAATTTTTAGTTCAGCAAAAGTTCCTGGTGCGGTTTGTATGTAGACAAAATTATCTCCGGCAGGGTTAGAATTTGCGTTTGAGAAATTTACAACTTCAGCACCACTTCTGTTTCTTACGATATTGTTTGCACTTTTATCGCCCGGAAGCAAACCAAAATTTACAACTAATGATGAGTCCAGCAGGTTGGGTCTTTTAATTTTGTAATAAACAGCAAGTTTTGTTTTACCATCAGTAAGGCTATAATATGTTAGCGCATTGCCCAAATTATCAGGAACAATAGCAAAGCCTTTAAAAAAATTTTTAAACAAAGAATCAGTTCTTATTGAATCCATTGCCAGTAATGCCTGACCAAACGTACTACTCAATCTGATACGAAGCTGATTTTTTGAAGTATCTCTAAAAGCTTTTATTGAATCAGATAACCTTGCGGGTGTATAAGTGGCAGACCCTAATACAGCAGGTTTAAAAGGATAAATTGTGCAAGTGCTGGTATCCGGGTTAAAGCTGCCGGCAATTTCATGTACTTCAACCCGTTGGGGTTTGGAGGAATCCCCAAAAATATTTTTATAACTTAATACTAATACTACAGAATCTAAAGTTCGATCCGCAGCCTTAGCTTCAAACCCAAATGGAAATCTTGCGGGTTTAAGTTCAGTATAAATTATTGCTTTTGTTGTTCCAAAAAGAGGATCTGTTCCAATGTAACCAAGCGCATGATCATCCGTGGGAAGCACAGTTGCACAACCTTTTCCAAATGGGATTGAATCATAATTATTTGCAACAACACTAATTATTTCTTCAAATGTATTTACATTATCAATTGCAGGTATAAGATCGCCGCCTAAATTGGTAGAATCTATTTTTGTACACTTCCAGCTTATAAAAGAAAACAATATAAGGCCCGTAAAAGCTAAAGGGAGTTTAGTTTTGATCACAATAGAATATTTGATAATGGGGATTTTTTTATTTGTCGGAAAGGTCGGTATACAATTGTAAATAGTCTGTTAAATCTGATTCTGCATTAAAAGCCAAAACCTTTTTGCCTTTTACTTTGGTAAATTCTTCAGCTAATTTTTTATCAACTTTTTCGGCACCAAAAGTAATAGCATCAGCATAGGTTGCGCCCCCTCTAAACATAGAGGTGTTAGATCCGTCATTGTAAATCTCAATATCACATTCTTTGATATTTGCATTAATAGTTGCCAATTTCTTAAACTCTTTGCCCATTTTTTCCTTATAAGTATTTTGCCCTATGGTATAAATAACTTTACAATTACTGAATACGGGCTCTTTCTTGTAAGCACATTTTATATACATTGGTATCAGACCTGTCATCCATCCGCTGCAATGAATTATATCCGGAGGCCAACCAAATTTCTTTACTGTTTCAAGTGCACCTTTACAAAACAAGACGGTTCTGAGGGCGTTATCATCAAACCACTTTTCATTTTCGTCATGAAATAAAGTTTTACGTTTAAAGTAGTCTTCATTATCTAAAAAATATATCTGCAGGCGTGCATTGGGTAACGATGCCACTTTAATTACTAAAGGGTAATCGTCTCCATCAATTGAAACATTGATTCCTGATAATCTAACTACCTCATGCAAACGGTGCCGTCTTTCATTTATGAGCCCAAAACGAGGCATAATACACCTTACTTCCATCCCGGTATCATTCGATTTAACAGCCAGTTTATTTACAATTTCCGCAAACTCTGTCATCTCCAAATATGGAGACATTTCGTTAGCTATGAATAAAATTCTTTTCTTTGTTGACATTAGCGAAAATTAATTTGCAGTATGGGTTTTAAAAGACCGGCGAAGTTACAAAAGTTTTTCTGTAAACCCCATTACTATCAATTGTATTAGCCTGGTAAACATGATAATATTTAAATATTCTGGTGATGTGATGCATCAGTTAAAAAAAGAAAGACAAAAGGATTCTACAATTGGGTTTATACCTACTATGGGTGCTTTACACCAGGGGCATACATCATTACAGCAAAAAAGCAAACAGGTATGTGAACTAACTGTAAGCAGCATTTTTATAAACCCTACACAATTTACTAATGCAGATGATTTTAAAAAATATCCTGTTACACTGGAAAAAGATATTTATACACTGGAAAAAAATGGATGTGATATTTTGTTTTTGCCGGAAGTAAAGGAAATGTATCCAAATGGAACTATGCCGAAAAAACATTTTGATCTCGGCTACCTGGAGACTATGTTGGAAGGAGAATTTAGGCCGGGTCATTTTCAAGGTGTTTGCCAGGTAGTAAGTCGCTTGCTGGAGATAATTGGCCCTACTCATTTGTTTATGGGACAGAAAGATTATCAGCAATGCCTGGTAATAAAAAGACTTTTGGAATTAGAAAATTTAGAAATTAAACTTGTTATTTGTGAAACGCTTCGGGAAGCAAACGGGCTGGCAATGAGCAGTAGAAATTTAAGATTAAGTGTTCAACAAAAAGAACAGGCATCTCATATTTATAAATTGCTGCTTCATGTAAAACAAAATATACAAACCGGTTCTTTACTCCTTTTGAAAAAAGAAGCAAAAGAATATTTAACGATCAATGGTTTTAAACCAGATTATGTAGAAATTGCCACGGCCAACAACTTAGAACCCGTAGATACATGGGACGGCAAAACAGAGTTGGTGGTGCTTGCTGCTGCTTCTGTAGGTGAAGTCAGGTTGATAGATAACTTGATATTAAATCAGTAAGCTGTTTCAATTTGTAACTTGCAACCTATATGAAAAGTGGGATACTATCAATTTTAAAATGTATTTTCTTTCTCGCACTTGGGCTCTTTTTAGTTTGGTGGCAATTTGATAAAATGAGTGCCTTGCAAAAAAAAGATTTTAGTGAAAGTTTACACCATGCTAATTACTTTCTTCTTATTCCCATAGTTATTATTGCCCTGTTAAGTCACGTAAGCCGTGCATTGAGATGGAAGTTGTTAATTGAGCCTATGGGTTATAAGCCTGGTACTGCAAACACGTTTTATTCAGTAATGTCGGGGTATCTTGTAAATACATTTGTGCCCCGGGCTGGCGAAATACTAAAATGTACCTTGCTAAGCCGCTATGAAAAAATTCCTGCGAATAAACTCTTCGGGACAATTGTAGCTGAAAGGGTGTTTGATCTTTTCTGTTATTTTATCATCATTATTATTACCATTTTAGTTCAACTAAAATTTGTAGGCAATTTTGTTACAACCAAAATTAAACAAATTGCTGATGAGAATTTCGCCCTGTCAATAGGGTTTAAGCTATTACTACTTATTATTACACTCTTAGTTATATTGCTTTCTTTTAAATGGCTTTTTAAAAGATTTGTAGAACATAAATATATAACAGGATTTAAAAAATTTTACTCCGGATTGAAAGAAGGTTTTATCACCATTGTAAAATTAAAAAACAGGGGATGGTTTATCATTCATTCTATATTTATTTGGTTAATGTATTTATTGCAGATTTATATAGGTTTCTTTGCTCTTAATTCGACATCACATTTGGGCATAGTTGAAGCCAGTAGCGTTTTAAGCCTTTCAACACTGGCAATGATAGTTTCCCCGGGAGGGATTGGAGCATTTCCATTAGCCGTTCAGGAAGTACTTAATATCTATAATGTGGACAATGTTTCTTTCGGGTGGTTGTTGTGGGGGATTTCAACAGCAATTATTATTATAGTTGGATTGATAAGTTTAGGATTATTAATATATAAAAACAAACAATTGGATGAAGCAAAGCAAAACAATAGCACAAAAAATATTTAGTGTTGAAGAAATAAGGCTTCAAATTAAAAGATGGAATTTAAAAGGGAAAAAAATAGTTTTTACCAATGGTGTATTCGATATTTTGCACCCCGGGCACATTCAATTATTATCAGAAGCTGCCACTTACGCTGATATTCTAATTGTAGGAGTCAATTCAGATTTATCGGTAAAAAGGTTAAAGGGAAACAACAGGCCCGTTAATAGCGAAGCTTCCAGGGCATTAATTTTATCAGCATTGGTAATGGTTGATGCCGTTATCATTTTTGAAGAAGATACGCCTCTTGAACTTATAAAATTGATTGAGCCTTATGTTTTGGTTAAAGGTGGCGATTATACAATTGATACAATTGTGGGGGCAAAAGAAGTAATGGCAAATAATGGAGAAGTAAAAATAATACCGCTGGAAGAAGGGTTTTCAACTACCGGTATTATTAATGCCTTTAGCAATAGCAAATAGCATTTATTATTTTTTAATCAATGACCAAATAAGATGAAACGAAAAATCATACCCCGTGATATAAGCTGGATCTCCTTTAATGGAAGAGTGTTGCAGGAAGCTGCTGACGCCTCTGTGCCGCTAAGAGAGCGTATCCGGTTCCTGGGAATATTTTCTAATAATCTTGATGAATTTTTTAGAGTTAGGGTAGCTACCTTAAAACGCATGATCTACTTTGGAAACAAAGCACAAATACATCTGGAAACCGGCCCCCAAAAAATACTGGACGAAATAAACGCGAAAGTAACAGAGCAGCAAAATGAATTTAACAGGATATGGAATGAAATATTACGCGAATTAAAAAAAGAGAAGATCTTTCTAATCACTGAAAAGCAACTTAATAAGGAACAGCAAAAATTTGTACTCTCTTATTTTCATGATGAAGTAAGGAGCAATATTGTGCCCCTCATGATAGAAACCTTGCAGGAATTTCCTACGCTGAATGACAAATCAATTTACCTCGCATGTAAACTTTCAAAATCAGATGGAAGCATTCCGCAAAAATTTGCTCTTGTATCTGTTCCGGTAAATAGATTACCGCGGTTTATTATATTGCCCTCCAGCCAACATGGGCAGTATATAATTTTATTGGAAGATGTTATTCGTTTTTCACTACCACAAATATTTGCCATATTTGGTCATGATGTTTTTTCTTCCAATATCATAAAAGTAACGAGAGACGCTGAAATAGATATTGATAATGATGTATCTACTTCCTTCATTCAAAAAATAGAAAAGGGTGTAAAAAACCGTAAAAAAGGCAAACCGGTAAGATTTATTTTTGATAAAGACATTGACCCTTCTCTTCTAACTTATCTAATTAAACGGCTTGGACTTTCCGTTAAAGACAACATACAGTCCGGCGGCAGGATCCATAACTTTAAAGACTTCATGAATTTTCCGGAGTCTGTTTTTCAAACAAAAAATCCGAGAAAAAAACCATTTATACATCCCTTATTACAAAATGTAAACAGCGTAACAAAAGTTGTTCTTGAAAGAGATGTGCTTTTAAATTTTCCGTATCATTCTTTTGATTCAATTATTGATTTGATAAGAGAAGCTGCAATTTCTCCGGATGTAATAAGCATAAAGCTTACCTGCTATCGCCTTGCATCCCAATCTAAAATTATTAACGCACTTACCAACGCTGTAAGAAATGGAAAGCAGGTTACAGCAATATTAGAGTTGAGAGCCAGATTTGATGAAGAAAATAATCTGGAATGGAAAGAAATTCTTGAAGATGCCGGGGTAAAAGTTTTTATTGGCGTTCCTAATATGAAAGTGCATGCTAAAATTTGCCTGATAAAGAAAAAAGTGAATAATCATACATTCCATTATGGTTTTGTAAGTACCGGAAATTTAAACGAAAAAACATCATCACTTTATAGCGACCACTGCCTTTTGACGGCTGAAAGAAATATTATGGCTGATGTAAACAGAGTCTTTAATTATCTTGAAAACCCCAGAAATATTCAGCTATTAAGAGATTGCCAAACATTAATAGCCAGCCCCGTAGCTATGCGCAGGCAATTAGGGATGTTTATTGATAAAGAAACAAAAGCTTCAAAAGAAGGAAAACATAGTTCCATAACATTAAAACTAAACTCATTAAGTGATGAGAAGCTTATCCTTAAATTATACGAAGCTGCAAGGGGTGGCGTAAAAATAAAATTAATAATCAGGGGCATCAGCTGTATGTATACTGAAAATAAAAAATTCAGGAAGAAAGTGAATGCTATCAGCATTATTGATGAATATTTGGAACATGCAAGGGTGCTGATATTTCATCATGATGGAAAAGAAAAAATCATTATTTCTTCTGCAGACTGGATGGTAAGAAATCTGGATCATCGTGTA
>MWVX01000666.1_pt1 | contig 11169 bp, 12 predicted proteins | sample 1047311 | NCBI WGS metagenome assembly MWVX01 (sample SAMN06349984, study PRJNA376086) | soil metagenome | isolation source: MtG-4 sample Antarctic (ecotone) soil | place: Antarctica | collected 2015-01-13
ATTAGAAAGCAATTTTGCAGCATTGGGGCAATTATTACGATGAATGGTTAAACCCTTGCCTGTTGTCACAAATCCAAATACATCATCGCCCGGAATGGGTTTGCAACAATTTGCCAGATTATACATGATCTTATCACTGCTTTCACCAAATATTATAAGCTCTGTGTCTTTCTTTGGCAATGCATGTGGCAGATCGAACTTAGGTTCTGGTAAAGGTTTAAAAGGTTTTGGTGCCTCTATTTTATCACCCATGACCTTGAATTCTTTCAACTCTTTCAGGTCAATATTTTTGATAGCAATTTGGTAGAATAATTCAAGGTGAGAATTTGATTTATAAAAATTTACGATCTCATCAATATTATGACCATTCATGGCTACTCCCAGCCCTTCCAACTTTCTCTGAAGTGTATATTTCCCTTCATCCGCAATTGATCTTTTTTCATCTTTCAGAGAATCTTTTATCTTGGTGCGGGCTTTGGCTGTTACCACAAAGTTGAGCCAGTCTTCCGATGGCTTCTGTTTATTTGAAGTAATAATCTCCACCTGATCGCCACTCCGCAACTTATGACTGATAGGTACTAATTTATGATTGACTTTTGCACCTATACATTTACTCCCAACTTCACTATGTACCGCAAAAGCAAAGTCTAAAGCAGTAGTGCCAACAGGAAGCATTTTTACATCGCCTTTAGGTGTGTAGATATAAATTTCTTCAGCTAAAAAACTGGTTTTAAAATCCTGTAAAAAATCAATGGAATCCGTATCATGAGTGGTCAAAACTTCTCGTATCTGGTTGAACCATTTATCGAATCTGCTTTCATCGCCGCCCCCTTCTTTGTATTTCCAATGTGCTGCTAATCCCTTTTCAGCAATTTCGTTCATGCGTTTGGTACGTATTTGTACTTCCACCCATTTACCATAGGGACCCATTACTGTAGTATGCAGTGCTTCATAACCATTACTTTTTGGATTACTCAACCAGTCACGAAGTCGCTCAGGCGATGGTGTATATTCATCAGTAATCATGGAATATACCTTCCAGCAATCTTCTTTTTCTTTCTCTGGTGAAGCATCCAGTATCACACGGATTGCAAATAGATCATATACTTCCTCAAAAGCCACTTCTTTCTTTTTTATTTTACTCCAAATGGAATGAATGCTTTTGGGACGGCCATAAATTTCAAATTTGAATCCACCTATCTCAAGCTTTTCATTTAAGGGCTTAATAAATTCATTAATATACCTGGATCGTTCTTTTTTTGTTTCTGAAAGCTTTCGGGCAATTTCTTTAAAGGCTTCCGGCTCAAGATATTTCATTGCCAGGTCCTCCATTTCTGTTTTTATATTATACAAACCCATGCGATGTGCAAGGGGCGCATATACATATACAGTTTCGGATGATATCTTTAATTGTTTTTCACTCTTCATGCTGTCCAGCGTCCGCATATTGTGAAGCCTGTCAGCAAGTTTGATGATGATTACACGTGGGTCATCTGTGAGGGTTAATAATATTTTACGAAAATTTTCAGCTTGTTGCGAAGCATTCACATCAACAACAGTAGATATTTTTGTCAATCCATCTACTATCTTGGCGATCTCGTTTCCGAAATCGCGTTGAACATCGTCAAGTACTAAGCCAGTGTCTTCCACAGTATCATGAAGCAATGAACAAATAGTAGAACGTACACCCAGCCCAATCTCTTCTACACAAATGCGTGCCACAGCTAAAGGGTGAAGTATATAAGGCTCACCGCTTTTTCTACGCATTGTACGGTGCGCTTCCGCAGCCATTTCAAATGCCTGGCGAATAAGTTTACGATCCCCTGGTTTAATCCTTGATTTCAAACCACGTAAAAGAGCACGGTATTCTCTTAGTATGAGTTTCTTTTCCTGTTCTTCATTCAGATTATATTTTGGTATTTGCGAAAACCAGGAATATTGGCTTTTTTGCTGTAATCCTTCAATGCCTTTTCAAAAGACGGCAAATAATCTGCTTTTAGAATAGTAATATCTAATTGTTTATGTAGGGGAGCAACTTCCTGTTGGGTAATTGTAGCCATGAGTAAGGTTAAAATGTATAAGGTTGAAAAGCTAATTAGGGAAGAAACATGATAAATGAAGCATTGCTAATTAACTTTTCAACGCAAACAGTGCGGGTGGAGGGACTCGAACCCCCATGCCTCGCGGCGTCAGATCCTAAGTCTGATACGTCTACCAATTTCGCCACACCCGCGTTTCAAAATACAGTTGATTCTTAATGATGCTTTTGAAGGTAAAGAAGCAGAATGGATATTAAATGACCTCGGCCTGGATAGTTCATCTCAAAAATATTTCAAATTGGAAATAACTAAAGTTGGCCTTGTAGAAAAAAGAGAGTTGAATGAAGAGTTTTATAGTCAATTATTTCCAGGAAGTGAAGTAAAGGATGAGGATGGCTTTAACAACAAGCTAAGGGACCAATTGCAATCTCAATGGGATGCAGAAAGCCGTAACCAACTACATCATCAATTGTATCACCAATTATTGGAGACAACACTTATCAGTCTTCCTGATTCTTTTCTAAAAAACTGGATGAAATCTCAAGGAAAAGAAGGTCAGCAAAAATCTGAGGATGAAGTGGAAAAAGAGTTCCCCAATTTTATAAATCAATTGAAATGGAGCCTGATAACAGAAAAATTGATTCTTGAAAATGATATACAGGTACAACAGGAAGAAATAAGGCAGTTTGCCAAACAACAATTATTCGGGTACATGGGTGGAACAGCACTCGATGAAGATCAGCAATGGGTAAGGGATTATATTGACAAGATGATGAAAGACAGAAAATATGTAGAAGAATCATATAGCCGTATCCAAACACAGAAAATGTTTGAATGGATAGAAGGAAATTTAAATCCCGTTCCAACACCCATATCCAAAGATGAATTCATTCGCATGAATGAAACGCATAAACATGAGCATCACGAAGATTAAGTTTTGGATTAATACACTGTAAAAAATCATTACCGTAAATGGGGTAAAGGATAAATATCATTTTTTGTTGATATGATGTGTAATAGTTACTACTTGATCTGACAGTCAAGGATTTTTTTTAGTTTTATAGGGTTAGGATATTATTTTGGTTTTCCAAAGGTACACGATCCAGATTTTTTTCTTCAGCCAGGTATTTGCTGTCAGCAAATGTTTCCATTGGTGTTTTACCAAAGCAATACCTGCCAGAGTGAGGTCGTTCATGGTTATAATACTCCATCCACTCATCAAGGTCATGCTGTAATTGTTCTAAAGATTCGTACAATTTTTTTCTAAAAGCAACAGCATAAAACTCATCCTGGATGGTTCTGTGCAGCCTTTCGCAAATGCCATTAGATTGTGGAGATCGAACCTGTATTTTAGAGTGTTCAATGCCCTCGATGTCCAGATATAGTTCATACTCATGATGCTCTCTTTTGCCCTTGTACTCGGTTCCACGGTCGGTTAAAACTCTCAGCAATGTAATGTCTTGTTCTTCAAAGAAGGGAAGTACACGATCATTAAGCAGGTCTGCTGCAGCAAGTGCCGTTTTGCGATCATACACCTTTGAAAAGGCAACTCTTGAGTAAGTGTCAATGAAGGTTTGCTGATAGATTCTTCCCACACCTTTGATGTTGCCGACATAGTAAGTGTCCTGCGCTCCGAGGTATCCCGGATGCTCAGTTTCAATTTCTCCAAAGGCTTCTCTTTTTTCTTTCTTTCTTTCCAGGGCCATTATCTGTGCCTCAGTAAGGATAATACCATCTTGAGCAATCTTTGCTTCCAGTGCTTTTAAACGCTTGTCAAAGACTTCCAAGTCATGCCGTAGCCATACACTCCTGACACCGCCGGCTGAAATGAACATACCTCTTTTGCGAAGCTCATTACAAACTCTGGCTTGCCCAAAGGCAGGATAATCAAATGCAATCTTTACAATTGCTTCTTCTATGTGAGGCTCTACCCGGTTCTTTAAAATGGGTTTGCTTCGGATTTCATGAAGAGCACTTTGTCCACCTGTATCGTACAACTCTTTGATACGGTAAAAACTATCACGGGAGTAGCCCATTACTTTACAAGCTTGTGATACGTTACCTAACTTCTCGGCAAGATTGAGAAGCCCTAATTTGGTTTTGATTAATTTAGTCTCAACTTTCATGATCTGACTTTTTGGGGTTAATGAATAAGTTCGTTACTTAAAATTAATCCCAACTGTCAGATTAAATAGTGACTTCTACATATGATGATTCTATTTTTTAAAATTATTCCATTGTGAACTATAAGCCTAGATGACCCTGTTACAAAACCTTTAAGAAAGCATATTTTCATCAAAGAAAATTGCAAAACTCACTACAACATATTTTCTATTCTGTCCTTTTGTCGCCTATTTTTCAATAGCATGGTATTTGGTACTCGCTATTCCATTAAATTGCCTTACTTAATTTTCACGATATGAGTTTTTCATCAGAATTTGAAAAATATGCCGTTAAACATCGCGGCATGAGCAGCAATACTTTACACAGTTATTCAAAACATTTGGTAACAGCTTTAACTCCCAATATTATTGAAGAGCGCCCCATGAATGTGGCAGTAATGGATGTATACAGTAGGCTTATGATGGACCGGATAATTTTCCTAGGCTACCCGATCAATGATGAAGTTGCAAATATTATTACAGCTCAATTATTATTTCTTGATTCCAGCGATCGCACAAGAGATATTAATATGTACATTAATTCACCTGGTGGGAGTGTGTATGCAGGTCTGGGAGTGTACGATACAATGCAGTATGTGAGCCCGGATGTGGCGACCATCTGCATAGGTGTGGCAGCTTCCATGGGTAGTGTATTACTTGCGGCTGGGACTAACGGCAAAAGAGCTGCATTGAAGCATAGCCGCATCATGATGCATCAACCAAGCGGTGCTATCGGAGGACAAGCAACTGATATTGAAATTACAGTAAAAGAGATTCGTAAACTTAAACGTGAACTTTATGAAATTGTTTGTCACCACTCAGGGCAATCTGTAGAAAAAGTGGAAGCAGACTTTGACCGTGATTATTGGATGACTGCGGCAGAAGGAAAAGAATATGGTTTGGTAGATGAAGTATTGTTGGTAAATCCAAAAAAAGAAAAGAAAACTGACAAATCAACTAAAAAGAATTAGAGATGAAAATACACGATATTATATACAACGTGCCTGTAATGAAGCCTCAACCCAACCCGGAAGAACCAGAGCATGAAGAAGAAGAAAAAGAAGAAAGAGCTGAGGTGGACACCAGGATGTTATATAAGCGACTGGAAAAATATTTTTATGAGACCCGAAGTATTTATTTATGGGGTGTAGTTGATGATAAGTCAGCGAAAGATATAGTAACTAAATTACTCCTTTTAGATGCCGATAAGCCAGGTGAAGAAATTAAATTTTTTATCAGCAGTCCCGGTGGTTCGGTTACAAGTGGTATGGTCATTTATGATATGATGAAGATCATCAAATCGCCTGTCAGTACTATTTGTATGGGCCTTGCTGCTTCGATGGGATCTATATTACTAAGTGCGGGAGAAAAAGGAAAGCGTTACATTTTCCCAAATGGAGAAGTAATGATTCATCAGCCTTCACTTGGGGGCCACATTCAGGGAGTAAGCGCTGATATGGAAATACATGCCGAACAAATACTAAGAACCAAAGAAATGGGAGCCAGAATTCTATCAGAAAATACCGGACAGACTATAGAAAGGATTCGAAAAGATTTCGAAAGAGATTACTGGATGGACGCAGTAAAAAGTATTGAATACGGCATTGTAGATCAGATAATGAATAAGTTATAATTATAATACCCATCGAAATGGAGTTTAAATCTCAACTACTGTAGTGGTTTCAGTAGTATGAATGGATTATAGTTTTCTTAATTCACCTTAATTTCATTCTCTTACAGCTGTTTTTTCTATTTTTGCATTGATGCAGCTAAAGGTCAGGAAGAAGGTTCTTAAATTATATCTGAAATAACTAATGGCAAAAAATATTTTACACTGTTCTTTTTGTGGGCGTAGCCGCGATGAGGTTAAAATACTTATTGCAGGCCAGGAAGGACATATTTGTGAGAATTGTGTAGAACATGCCCGTGAGATCATTGACCAGGAACTGAATGTACGTGATGAAAAATCACAAAATGCTGACGGATTTAAATTATCTGTGAAGAAACCAATGGAGATGAAAAAGTTTCTCGATGAATACATCATTGGTCAGGATGAAGCAAAGAAAGTTCTTTCAGTTGCTGTTTATAATCATTACAAACGTTTACAATACAAGTCAGATAATCCAATAAATGAAATAGAAATTGAGAAAAGCAATATCGTAATGGTTGGTGAAACAGGCACGGGTAAAACTTTGCTGGCAAAAACTATTGCTAAATTGCTGAATGTTCCATTTACTATTGTTGATGCCACCGTTTTTACCGAAGCTGGCTATGTAGGAGAAGATGTGGAAAGCATTTTAACCCGCTTATTACAGGTCTGCAATTACGATATTTCGTCAGCAGAACGAGGAATTGTATATATAGATGAAATAGATAAAATTGCCCGTAAAGGTGATAATCCATCCATTACAAGGGATGTTAGTGGGGAGGGTGTGCAACAAGGCATGCTTAAACTGCTGGAAGGAACTGATGTATTAGTACCCCCGCAAGGTGGTCGCAAACATCCCGAGCAAAAATTAATCAAGATCAATACACAAAATATACTTTTTATTTGTGGCGGAGCCTTTGATGGTATTGATAAAATTATAGGTCGGAGGGTCCAGACCAATACCATTGGCTTTAATGTAGATAAAGCGCTTCAGGAAAGCATGAAGAAAAACTTGCTACGTTATGTGAATGCTCAGGACCTCAAAGCTTTTGGATTAATACCTGAGCTTCTTGGTCGCCTTCCTGTAGTTACCCACCTTGACCCTTTGGATGCAGATACATTAAGAGCCATTTTAGTACAGCCTAAGAATGCCCTTATGAAGCAATACATAAGGTTATTTGAACTTGAAGGAATTAAGCTTAGTGTGGAAGAAGAAGTTTTGGATTTTATGGTGGAAAAAGCCATGGAATATAAACTGGGTGCCCGTGGACTGCGGAGTATTAGTGAAGGCATTTTAACAGATGCAATGTTCGAGATGCCATCAACCAAGGAAAAATACTTTAATCTTGATCTTGAATATGCCAAACGGAAATTCGATAAGAGCAAATTAAGTTTGTTGAAAGTGGCTTAGTTGAACCCAGTTTTCAGAGGAATTATGGCAAATCCTTAAAAAATTTTAAATAAATTACTCGAGCATGTTTGGAGATATGTTAGGAAATAAAGATAAAGCGCAGGGTCAGGTTACAGAATTAGTCGACCGCTTGCAGGCACAGGCTGGCTTATCAGAAGAACAGTCGAAGCAGGTACTCGAAACGATTAAAGATTTCGTGGTAGAAAAATACCCAATGTTACAGGGTGCGGTAAGCAGCATGTTTGGTAATAAATAATTTATGGTCTCATCGTTATTATACTCCCCATTTGGGAGAAGATATGTTAAGGAGCAAACGGACTTTTATTATATTTTCATACCCTTTACCTCCTAAAAAAAAATACTCATTTCAGTAATATCATTTCCTATAATTAATTTACCGGCAGTCTTTGCTTTGATTTCTTCCACACTTACTCCCGGCGCTCTTTCCAATAATTTAAAACCATGTTCTGTAACATCAATTACAGCAAGGTCAGTTACTATTTTTTTTACACAGCCCACACCTGTCAGAGGTAATGTGCAAGTGGGCAATAATTTAGATTCCCCTTTAGGATTGGTATGCATCATGGCAACTATGATATTTCGGGCACTCGCTACCAGGTCCATGGCACCGCCCATGCCTTTCACCATTTTACCGGGTATTTTCCAATTTGCTATATCACCTGTTTCACTTACCTCCATGGCACCTAACACAGTGAGATCTACTTTGCCGGCACGGATCATTCCAAAGCTTTCAGCAGAGTCGAAAAAGGCCCCGCCGGGGAGTATGGTGACGGTTTCTTTTCCGGCATTAATCAGATCAGCGTCTATCTCAGCTTCTGTAGGGTAAGGTCCCATGCCCAGCATTCCATTTTCACTCTGGAGCATAATGGATATGTTTTCAGGAATATAATTGGCAACTAATGTTGGAATGCCAATTCCAAGATTTATATACAGGCCGTCTTTTAATTCCTGTGCTATTCTTTTGGCAATTCCGTATTTATCTAAAGGCATAGTTAGTTTGTAAATTATAGTTTGTAGTTTTTAATGCGCTCACAATCAGCTAATCATTACAGCAGTATATCGTCACATAAATAAGTTTGTAGTTTTATAATTGTGCTGCCCTTAATCAGCTATACGGCATATCGCCACATCAGCTAATCAGCTAAACTCACTGTTATTCTTTCTATTCTTTTTTCATAATTCTCCCCTTGAAATATCCTGTGTACATAAATTCCCGGTACATGAATGTTATCCGGATCCAGGTCTCCTGGTTCTACCAGTTGCTCCACTTCCGCAATCGTTATCTTTCCCGCTTTAGCCATTGAAGTTGAAAAATTCCGGGTTGTTTTTCTAAATACAAGGTTTCCATATTTATCGCCTTTCCAGGCTTTTACTATTGAAAAATCAGCATATAAAGCCAATTCCATTAAATGGGGTTTTCCATCGAATGTTCTCTCTTCTTTACCTATCCCTATTTCAGTACCATATCCAGCAGGAGTAAAAAAAGCAGGTATACCCATTCCTGCCATTTGAATGCGGGTTGCTAATGTACCCTGGGGTATTAGATCAACCTCCAATTCGCCACTAAGGAGTTGCCGTTCAAATTCAGCATTTTCACCTACATAGGAACTCATCATTTTTTTAATTTGCCTTGATTGAAGTAAAAGGCCTAATCCAAATTCATCAACTCCGGCGTTATTAGAAATACATACCAGGTTTTTTACTTTCATTTTTACCAGCGCAGTTATACAGTTTTCCGGTATTCCACAAAGGCCGAAGCCTCCTAACATAAGTGTAGATCCATCTTGTATATCGTGTAAAGCTGCTATTGCATTTTTATAAACCTTATTCATAATTGTGATTTACAAAGATTTTTTATAGATATACATTCTACTTAACAGGCTTCGGAGGAGGTATGTACATGGCCCGTAAAGAAAAACTGCGAAGAGAATCAAGAATAATTTTCATTTCTTCCGGATGTGATTGGTACCATGAAAAGCTTTTTTGAAATTTTTCATCGGTAGTCTTGTGTATTTCGACAACTTTCTGGTAAAGATTTGTTCGGTAAGTTATCTGTTTGAAATTGGAATCAATTGTTTGCAATTTTAAATTTGTCATTTCATCAGCAAGCAAAATATCCCACAATACTTTTGTCATTTTATCCTTTGGCAATACATACTCAGGTAGTTTATCCTGTTGACATGAAGCAAACTGAATTAAAATATAAAGGGTAGTTAACAAAAATTTCATCTTAACTCTTTATAAACTGCCGCATTTGTAAGATCAAGCGAAGTAAGCAGTTCCCGGGCACGTATTTTTGTTTCAGGTACAGCTTTGGAAAATACATTTGAAAGTTCAGTACTTTTTCCCTGGAAAAATACAGACATTACCATTGTGTTGGGTTGCTCTCGATTCAATGTATTTAAAGAATTCAATGCAGCCAGTACACCATTTCTTGCCTGGATGTCATTTTCATAAAAGGCATCTAATCCTGTTCTATAATAAATATATATAGCGTCATGAATAAGTGCGAACCTGTTGTCTGTAAGATTTTCAACTAATCGGAAACGATTTCGTATGCCATCAAAAGTCTTCCATCCGGTAATATCTCTTCCTTCTGGTGCATTGTTTACAATATTCAGTGCTTTTTGAAAGTAAGGATCTCCCCCCCTTGGAGAAAATGAATCTTGATCGAGCCCAATAATCAGATTAATATAGTAAGCAAATACGGCTGTAAGATTACCAGCAAGGGGGTCATTTCCCTGCACCCTGTTTTCGTTAAATTCAATGGGTTGAAATTCAATATACCGGAAAACAATGTCATTATCCTGGATATTGATCAAGGAGGATTCGTACATGCTATTATATACGGGTCTGGATGCCTGAATAGTCATTGTAGCCTTGAACACATTTTGTCCAAGGTCCTGCACAATACTCACCAAAAAATTACATTTTATTTTTTCTTGCGGTTGATAAATCTGGTTTGTCCATTTTCTATTATTTACAAAAGTGCTTAGTGATGATTGCAGCGTTTGAAATATTTTTTTATCAACCTGAGTGCTTACCTGGTTAGCTATTACCGATAAGTTTGCCTGTAGTTCCTGCGCTACGGCAGAATAACCGCAGACCAGCAATACGAAAAATAATAATTTTTTTCTCTTCATAACAATTCAATTATTGAATCCACAATATTCCTTGCTACCTGGGTTTTATTTTTTAAAGGGTATTTTTTTTCTTTACCTGTTTTAAAAAATAAAGTGACCTTATTTGTATCCCCACCAAAGCCGGCTCCTTCATCATTCAAAGAATTTAAAACAATAATATCAGCGTTTTTGGCTTGAAGCTTTTTCAAAGCATTTATTTTTTCATTATCCGTTTCCAAAGCAAAGCCAACAAGAATTTGTTCATCCTTTTTACGCTCTCCCATTGCTAGGAGTATATCCTCTGTTTTTTTAAGTTCCAGGGTTAAAATTCCACTCTCCTTTTTTATTTTTTTACTTCTTAATTCAACAGGAGTAAAATCTGCTACCGCCGCCGACATTACTGCAATGTCATAATCTGAATGCTTCATGCAGGCGGCATACATTTCCTGTGCCGAAGTTGTTTGTATCAAATTTATATCTGGATGAGGTTTTGGGAGAGAAACAGGTCCAGAAATCAATAGAACACTGGCCCCACGCCTCAAAAAATCATCTGCGATGGCATATCCCATTTTACCGGAGGAATAATTGCCAATAAAACGAACAGGGTCAATAGCTTCGTATGTGGGTCCGGCACTAACGACTACTTTTTTACCATTTAGTTCCCTATGCTGAAGTAAAAGTGATAATAACGCCAGCTGCCAGAGACTTCGTGTCTTCTCTTACATTGTCAACTCTTTCCAATTCACCTGTATTATCAGATCTTTTT
>MWVX01000667.1_pt1 | contig 11166 bp, 8 predicted proteins | sample 1047311 | NCBI WGS metagenome assembly MWVX01 (sample SAMN06349984, study PRJNA376086) | soil metagenome | isolation source: MtG-4 sample Antarctic (ecotone) soil | place: Antarctica | collected 2015-01-13
AATTGGAATATGTCTATAAGATTAAAGAGCTGGACAGAGACCAAATAAACCTCTTTTATACTCCTGTGAATGATGGGACTTATCAACTCTATTTCAGAATAATCAATGATCATCAACCTCTATCATGCACTTATATGGCCATTTTAGAGGGAAATCTTGATCCGGTTTATGGAATAAGTGAAGAATAAACGATTACCCTGACATTACAGGAAGGACGACATTAATTCCAAAATCGCCATTCTATTCCTAATTTAAATGCACGGTCAGGCATAGGATAACGGTAAGCAGAAAAATAGACCTTCGAAAAGAGATCCTGATCAATATTCTGCACCATAGCAAATGCCCGCACTCCTTTTATTTTAATGCTGATGAACAGATCAGCAACGGGATAATAATTTAATTTTTCAAAGTGCTGAATATAAAATTGACCTATAGCTGGCATATAGGCTGGTCCATAATGATCCGCTGTGTAACGTACATCAATTCCCACCTTACTGGTTAAGGCACCTTTGAAAAGATTGTCTTCAAAATACAGACTGTGGCGGGAGAAAAAGGAAGGCAAGCTTACTATGCTGTCTGGATTAAATTGCTGATATTGTAATTCATTGTCAAAGTGAAAACCCTTAATCTGAAAATTCTTTCCAAAGAATACAGCATAGCCGGTCAGACTACCCGGGTATTGGGATGGCAAGGCGGATGAATTCCAGTAAACAGGATTTTCAATGCTAAATAATTTACCACCCAAAACTAGTTTCCATGAGGTAATTACAAACGTACTTTTTAAGGATGAAGTTTTTGAGGAGCTGAATGAGTTCTGCCACTGGAAATGATTAGACAAATAGTTTTGTTGAATGAGCGCCGGATGATTTTTTGATTTAGATGCTTCAAAAAAAATAGCTCCGTTGGAGAACATCCGGAAAGCTATTGCGCCTGATAAATAAAAATCTCCTTTATTATAACTCAGTAGATTGTATTCACCTTTTAAGTTAATCGTCAGCTTTGGGCCATCAGATGAATCTAATCCAATAGATTGAAATAAGCTGCCACCAATTATGCCATTCTGTATTTCCTGATCAGGTAACGCTGAATTGATTTTGTAAAGGTCGTGGCGAAAAAATACATTGCCTGTAAAATTCCGTATGAGAGGTTTTGAAGATACGGGAAATCCAATGGCGATCTCATTCGAAAGGCGATCATAATTAAGGGAATCTCTTGTTTTCAGGGAGTCAATATTTATGTGTTGATAGAAATAATTATCTACGGCATCATCGTAAAAAAGAAAGCTTCTCCGCTCCCATTCGGCAAAATGAAGAACACGCACTTTAGGTACTATCATTCTTTGTGTTAAGGTGTCGTTCATTTTAACCTCTGCAGAAGGACCGAAATCAAAGCTGTTCTGAAGAAAGACATTGTCATTTTTCCAATAATTCATAGCACTATCAAGCTGCACAGCCACCAGTGATTTATCGAATATAGAACTGTCAATAAGGATTTCTGCATCTGCAACACCGCCATTCTCATCTACTTTCACACTATTTATCAGGTAGCCTGCATTAACATGAAAAAAGCCATTTTTTGATTCATAGCCTGTGTTAGCATTGAAGTTTGTGATCTTTGAAACCTGCCGGGGATAAAACCCATCAGTGCGATAGCGATGAAGCTCAATACCTGCATTCCATTCTGGTGTTATATTTTGAGTATGAATTAATGAGGCTGCAATCTCATTCTTTGAGCCTTGCTGATAAGCCGCCAATGTATAAGGACGATAAGTATTGTAAAGTTTTACCCTGTTGCTTGTTAACCAGTAAGGATCGAACTGGTGAAATCCTAAATCTAAGCCCGATGTGTGTTCTGTCGAAAGAAACATAGGTTCTGCCGGAGCACCCAACTGGCCGATATGACGATATCCGAAAGGCTGTTCCACAGGATGAAACCGGTGAATAAATGCTGTTGTAGTATCAAGATTATATTGTTCATTAGGATCATTGAGAAAATGAAATTTCGTCCATAGTGGGTTATAATTAAAGATGGTATCCTGTGCTGATGAGTGCGAAAGACCAGCCAAAAATAAGATGGTAAAAATGTAAATATGAATGCCTCTTGTCTGCAATATGTGATGTTTATTATTATTTTGAATTATTCGTATCTTCTACTGCAAGTATCAAATTAAACGATGCTCATCAAATTTCCCCCTCTACACATTCGACAAGCAGATAATGACACATTGTTTAATACACAATCCAATCAATCGCGCGGGGTCATACTGAGCCTGTCGAAGTATTGAGCGAAAGCAGTTGATAAAGACGCTTTATCTTTTGGGTGATTTCAAAGCATTAAAAAATATCATTGCTAATAACTCAATAAAAAAATAGTTTACACTCCATACAACCCCGCGTTGTCATTAGCAGCACAGCCTTCTCTGAGCCTGACGAAGTAAACCATTAAGCGTGAGCAAAAACAATTGAACTCATAGAAGGCCTTATATCATTCACACCAGCTCTTTTATAATTGCTGCCATATTACGTCCTGCTGCCTGTGCAGCATCAATAACTCCTTTATGAGAAACTATAAAAGAAGCCTTCGCATTACCCTCATTGGTGATTACTGAAATACAAAAGATCCGCATACCACAATGATTAGCAACAATTGCTTCATGAACGGTAGACATTCCCACTGCATCGCCGCCAATCATCCTCAAATAACGGTATTCTGCAGGAGTTTCATAGGCAGGACCCGTCACTCCAACATAAACTCCGCTGTGGCAGGTGATATTGTTTTTGGCTGCAACCTCAAGTCCTTTGCTGATTAGTGATTTGTCATAGACCTGGTGCTGATCCGGGAAACGTGGTCCGAGAGATTCTTCATTCTTTCCTCTTAATGGATGATCTATGTTTAGATTGATGTGATCTTCAACTATCATCAAATCACCGCTTTTAAAATCCGGATTTAACCCACCTGAAGCATTGGTGAGAAATATCTCTTTTGCTCCAAGCGCTTTTATTACCCTAACGGGAAAGGTGATCTGCTGTGAAGAGTATCCCTCATAATAATGTACCCTGCCTTGCATTACAGCAAAATTTTTCTCATTCCACGTACCTAACATTAGCTTTCCTGAATGACCCGGTATCGTGCTTATGGGAAAATGTGGAATCTCTGCGTAATCAACTTCAGCCTCCACCCCCATTCCTTCAACCAAATCTCCAAGACCTGATCCTAATATTATACCTGAGTGTACACTCAATGCAGACTTGGTTCTTATGAACCCAACTGCTTCGGTTATCTTCTCAAGAATATTATCTTTCATCAATATGCGTGAATGACCTGCTACACGATTGCACAAAAGAATAGATTAGCTGATCAAATTTTTCTTCTTCAAAAAACTTTACTTCAAGAGGAATACAAAATATTTCAAGTTGATTATTAATGAGGTATTCTTTGAACGGAAGCAAACGTGCGGCATCTTTTTCTGTAGTAATCAAAAAATTTCTTGTCCAGTTTAACTTTGAAAAAGTGATTTGTAGTTTTTTAAGATTGGAAGCTGAAAAGTAATAATGATCCGGATATGTTTTAATTAATACCTCACCAACTACTCCCTTAAAATACTGAAGCAGAGGCTTGTGATCTGCAATGCCTGTGAAAAGGTATACCGCGTCCTCCCGTTGTAATATCAATTTTTTATTCAGATCAAAAATAGAATAAGGTGCTCCATAGGCTATATAAGAGAAGAATACCTGCTGGTTGGTGTGATGTTTTAATTCTTTTATAAAATGTGATTTATCTTGTAATGACAGATCCGTAGGGCATTTGGTGACTACGATAACATCGGCTCGCGCTGCTCCGCGTACAGGTTCTCTCAGGCTCCCTATAGGAAAGAGGTGGTCTTCAGTAAAAGGCTTTGAATAATTTGTAAGAAGGATTGAAAGACCCGCCTGTACCTGGCGATGCTGAAAAGCATCATCAAGAACTATGACCTGTAATTGAGGATTATCAAGAATCATGATTGGAATGCCTATAGCCCGTTCTTCGCAAACAGCAACACTTACATCAGGAAACTTCTGTTTGATCTGAACAGGTTCATCTCCGCCGTCTTTGACAGTAGAAAATTCATCTAACAAAAAATATCCTTTAGATTTTCGTTTGAATCCACGACTTAATATCCCTGTATGGTAGTGATCTTTCAGCAGCCTGATTAAATATTCAACGTGTGGTGTTTTACCAGAACCTCCCATTGAGAGATTACCAATGGTTATAACAGGCATTTCAAAGGATACTGATTTCTTAATCTGCAGATCATACATTTTGTGGTATAGCAAGGAACCTAGACCATAGATAAAGGAAAACGGATAAAGGAGAAATCTGAAAGAAGAAAGCATGAACCTCTATAAGAGCCATAAAGATGAAAAGAATACAACCTCTTCTGGCATCAATTCCTATTTTTGTTTACTGTGAAGGTTAGAGAACTTACCGAAGCACTTGAGAGATTTGCGCCGCGGTCTTTACAAGAGCCCTACGACAATGCAGGGTTGATTGTTGGCCCTCCTGAAATGGAGGTTTCTCAGGTTCTCCTTTGCCTTGATGCCGTTGAAGAAGTGATAGATGAGGCAATTCAGACGAATTGCAATCTTGTGATCTCTCATCATCCAATACTATTTTCCGGAATCAAGCAACTAACAGGCAAGACTTATGTGGAGCGGACCATTATAAAAGCGATAAAAAATAACATCGCCATCTATGCTGCACATACCAACCTCGATAATATCAGAAACGGTGTAAACTCGAAAATCTGCGAGCGGCTGCAGTTAAAGAATACGAAGATCCTTTCACCCCGAAGAGGCCATTTAATGAAACTCTATACTTATGTGCCCCATAAGGCGGCTGAAGACTTAAGGAGTATACTTTTTCAGGCTGGTGCCGGTGTGATCGGCAATTATGATCAATGCAGCTTCAACTCAGAAGGCTATGGAACCTTTCGTGGAAACATCAATACAAACCCCTTTGTGGGTGAGCCGGGAATTCAGCACCGCGAGCCTGAAACAAAAGTCGAAGTGATTTTTCCAATATGGCTCGAAAATGAAATAATATCTGCTTTAAAGAAGAACCACCCTTATGAGGAGGTAGCCTATGAAATTATTGCTGTAAGCAATACGTGGGATGAAATTGGTGCTGGAATGATCGGCGATTTGGAACATCCGATGGAAACAGCTCATTTTTTTAGTTTTCTAAAGGAACAGATGAAGGTAAAGGTGATAAGACATACACGGATAAAAAATACAACTATTAAGCGGGTAGCTGTCTGTGGCGGCTCCGGCAGTTTCTTACTTGATAAAGCTATCGCTTCAAGAGCAGATGTGCTTGTGACTTCAGACTTTAAATACCATGAGTTTTTTGATGCAGAAGGGAAGATTATTATTGCAGACATTGGCCATTATGAAAGCGAGCAATTTACCATTGAGATATTCGCAGAAATTTTGAGGCAAAAATTTCCTACTTTTGCCGTCCGTTTTACCAGTGTTAACACCAATCCCATAAATTATTTCTGATGACAAAAGTTAAAGACACGCCTAAAACAGACTCTTCGGTAGAGGAAAAGTTGAGGGCACTTTACAAGCTTCAAAAAATTGATTCTAAGACTGACGAAATACAGATTTTGAAAGGAGAGCTTCCTATGGAAGTTAAAGACCTGGAAGATGAGCTGGCAGGCCTTAAAACCCGGATTGGAAAGATTGAAGAAGAGTTGAAAGAAATGGAAGATAATGTCACCAACCGTAAGAATGCCAACAAAGAATCGGAGGCGCTCATTAAGAAATATCAAAAGCAGCAAAATAATGTAAAGAATAATCGTGAATTTGATGCGCTCAGCAAGGAGATTGAACTTCAAAAACTGGACATTCAGCTTGGCGAAAAACGCATAAAGGAGGCATCTGATGATATGGAGCAAAAAGTGGAGTATCTTGAAGCATCAAAGAAAGCGATTAAGGAAAAGGAAAAAAATATGAAGCAAAAAAAGGAAGAGCTGGAACACATAATTGAAGAAACAGATGCGGAAGAAAAAACACTCTTAAAAAAATCCAAAGAACAACAATCAAAAATTGAAGATCGCTTAGTGCAGGCATATAACAGGATAAGGTCTTCATATAAAAATGGCCTTGCGGTAGTTACGGTTCAAAGAGATTCCTGCGGTGGCTGCTATAATGCCATTCCTCCCCAAACACAAATGGAGATTCGCCAGCATAAAAAGATATTGGTATGTGAGCATTGTGGCCGCATACTGGTAGATGAAGTTCTGGAGAAATAGTCTCCAGATCAAATCTCAGACTAAGAGATACTTTTCTATATATCTTCTCATTTTCTTTTGACACAGTCCTTGTTGCGTTAATAAAGAATGGCTGTTTTATCTCAGCACTTCTAAGATTCAACCATTCCAATTAAGGGGAAAAATATAGATTTGAGGATAACTAACCCTCATGAAGAAAACAGTGCTTCTGTCTTGCATTCTTACATTTTCAGTTTATTTTATATCGGCACAAAAGAATATTTATCCTCCTGCACCAAAACTTGTTGTAGGTATTGTAATAGACCAAATGAGATATGATTTCCTTTGGAGATTTTGGGATCTGTACGGTGATGGTGGATTTAAGCGATTAGTTAATGAAGGATTTCTTTGCAGAAATGCACGCTACAACTATTTTCTTACTACAACTGCCCCGGGTCATTCAACAATCTATACCGGCGCTCCCCCAGCCATACATGGAATAGTGGATAACAATTGGTACGACCGCCAAAAACAACAGATGATCTATTGCGCCTCCGACTCTGATACTAAAACTGTAGGTAACGTATCATCTTCAGAGGGATCGTCTCCAAAGAACTTATTAAGTTCAACCATTACTGATGAGCTTAAGCTGATCTCAAAAGATTCTCGTGTAATTGGTTTGGCCCTGAAAGACAGATCTGCTATTATGCCTGCAGGTCACCTGTCGGATGGTTCATACTGGTTCGATTCCAAAACGGGAAATTGGATCACTAGCACATGGTATATGGACACTTTGCCAATATGGCTCGATCAATTCAATAAATCACAAAAAAAAGAGAATTATACGGCCACAGATTGGACATTACTATTACCCCGCAAAAATTATCTAATGTGCACCAATGATACTGTGCCCTTTGAAAATCCTTTACCAGGTGAAACATTGCCGATATTTCCTCATAAAATAAACAGGGGAAACTTTTCATTGCTGCCGAATACTCCCTTTGCAAACACAATGACTAAAGATCTTGCAATAGAGACTGTAAAAAAGGAACAATTAGGCAAGCGAAAAGTGACAGATTTCCTCTGTATAAGTTTTTCCTCACCTGATCTAATTGGCCATACTTTTGGTCCTAATTCATTGGAGATAGCCGATTGCTACGCTCGCCTTGATAGAGATCTGTCATCATTACTGCAATTTATTGACAGTGCTATTGGTAAAGAAAATGTGCTTGTTTTTCTTACCGCAGATCACGGTGTTGCCATTAATGCAGCATTAGCTCATGATGAACAATTAAACGGCGGCTTTTTTCATGCAGATAGTCTGCGCGATCAACTGAATCAGTATGTCAGCTCCTTTTATGGTCAGGGAGAATGGATAACTGCTATGAGCGATCAACAGGTTTACCTTAATCAGCAGTTCATTGCAAGCAATAAAATTGCAGGTTCTGAAATAGCTGAAAAAGTCAGCGATTTCTTTCTTATGCAGAAAGGAATTTTGTGCACTGTTGCTCCCAAATATCATCTTAATACTTGTGCACCGTTTGTCTCTAATACGCTGATGAATGGATATCAGCCTGAAAGAAGCGGGGATGTTATTTATTCTCTGGCACCCGGCTGGATAGACTGGTCATCACCCAGGGGAAGTTCACACGGAACACTTTACGATTATGATGCTCATGTGCCTTTGCTTTGGTATGGATGGAAAGTTGACCACGGCTCCTCTGCTGAGCCGGTTGTTATTCCTGATATAGCCCCTACAATCTCTGACTGGCTTCACATTGCTTATCCAAGTGGCTGCACCGGAAAACCCATTACTGTAATCGGGATGAAATAAAAAAGAAATCTTCGGTAAGTTTTAATTTCTAAAATGTGAGGTGCAATCTAACAGGTATTGTCTCTATTCCTGTATCAATTTCGCTGCTAAGCGCGCAATAGACCAAGCAAGTTTAATATTGAGTTTGGTTAGGTAAAACAATTTTATTTACTTTACGTTTCAAAGCACTTTACGATTCTAAAATATGGAAAATCAAAATGATGCGGTTGAGCATCTAAAAACTATCCGCGGACTGATGGAGCGATCATCAGTCAACCATTCTCTAAGTGGATTGTCAGGCGTGGCTGCAGGCATTGTTGCACTATTGAGTTATGTAATTGTGTATGGCATCGTAGATCCGCTGATGGAAAATAACCCAGGGTTTGTGCAGACAGTTGCTGGAAGAAGTTACCTCGTGAATATTTATTTCATAGCCTCTTTACTTTGCCTTATTACCGCTCTCTCTTCAGTCTTATATTTTACCCGGCGAAATTCAATCAAAAGAGGCACACCTTTTTTTGATCCGGCAATGAAAAAGATGTTCCTTAATCTAGCTATTCCGTTATTTGCCGGAGGGGTTTTTTGCTTTATGCTTTTTGTGGAACAACAGTATTTACTGATCGCTCCATGTATGCTTGTCTTTTATGGACTCGCATTGATTCATGCAAGCCACAACACAATCATTCAGATCCGTTATCTGGGGTTGCTTCAATTAATGCTTGGACTAATTGCCATTTTTCTTAAGGAATATGGCTTGTGGTTCTGGATTGCCGGGTTTGGGTTAGTAAATGTTTTGTGCGGAGCTTATATCTACTTCACATATGAAAGAGCATCTTGATAGAGTAGACAAAGCATTTGAAAATTCCATCAGGCTTAGCATCATGGCTCTGCTTATGGTAAATGCCACGGTTGACTTTAACTCATTGAAGAAAATGCTGGGAACAACTGATGGCAATCTGAGCAGCAATCTCTCATACCTAATAAGTCTCAAATATGTAGCAGTTAAAAAACGATTTATTAACAAAAAGCCAAATACATCATACAGCGCGCTCGAAGCTGGCAGAAAGGCTTTTAAATCTCACATAGAGGCTATGGAGAAAATTATTTTGCATTCTAAAAAGATCACATTGAACATATAAAATTCTGTAAATCGTGAACGCTTTTCTCCCATCATTAAGAAAATGGGTGCCACTGGCTCGCTCTTACTTGTGTCTTTTACGATTTTTTTATCTGAAAGAAAATTGATCTTCCTCATCAGGAGGACGAGGATAGGGGAGTAAAGATTACTTGTTACTAAGTAATACTATGCTAATGTATTACTTGAAATTTTTCACAGCCCAGAAAAGTGCTCTTATCAAAAACATTTACCAGATATCCTTCGGGAATGTTACTTGTATTTACGATGGTTTCATCCAAAGATGAAAGATTGCCTCGATACACAATCCGTCCTGCAAGATCAGATAATATTACTGAAGGTTCATCGGATGTTGGAGAGCTGAACATTATTGTTACAGAAGCGTTAGAAGGATTAGGAAAAACAGTTAATGATTTTAAGAGTGTATTGGATTCATTTATGGCAGTAAGGGCGGAAACATTTAGATTATCCAGATATAAATTATTTCCATGGCCGCTAATCGCTTCAAACCTAAACATTAAATCTGAACTGCCTGCGTAGTTGGCTAAATCTATATAGTCGGTCCGCCACTGTGAACTAAATAGGGGTACAAATTCAACATCGTCAGGCGGAACTGTAGCAAGTTCATCTTTCATTTTATGATAAATAACATTCCAGATGTTTCCGCAATCTGAAGAGGCCAGCACTTTTAACTCATCAGCATATTCAACCACACTGTTTTTGTAGTAGGTGTAGGCGAGATCAAAACTTAATGTAGCATCTGCTATGCCGCTGAGGTCAATATTCTTGAGATAAAATTCATCAACATTACCTGCATTGCTGTAATAAAAATGCATTTGTAACATATAGTCTTCAGCCATTATCTGATCACTCCGTGGAAGAAGTGACCATGTAGCTCCACCATCAAAATTCTCTACAAAATCACCCTCAGGTAATTCAAAATTTGAGAAGGGTTCGTAAACAGGTGCAGCAATGCTGTTTCCTACAATGTAGAAATCCACAAGCCCATTATTGTTTCCATTATTTATGTCAAGCAAACCATTTGCTGTAACGATAGATACTGTAAGAACATGCGACCCTGAACTCACCTGAATGGTATTAAATTCTATAGTATCTAATGCGCCGGGCTGTAGTGAGCCTTCCCAGGTAAAAAAACTCGGCGGATCAGAATCTATAAAATAACCAATAACAGCATTGGTCAAAATATTAGATCCATAATTTACAATTTCAACCGATGGAGTGATGGATGTAAGGCATTGATAAGTTGGAACAGAAATAATGGATGCAACACCACCATCATTTTCAAACAAGTCTTTATAAATGGAAAAAAGGAGAGGGCTATCTTGATCTGTATTCTTATAGGGTTGTTGTGCAAGGGTTAATTTGCCTGCACAACTAATAAATGTGAGAACAATTAAAAGTATTTTTCTCATATGAGTAACTTTAAAGAAAGGAGGCAGCCAGTATTGCTGCATATAAAGTTATAAAATATTAAGATTGGATGTTCATTATATAAAATAAATTTATGAACCCGAAGACAGCTAATGATTTGTAATAATTTAAGTTCTATTGGGTTGATCGGAAGAAACAAAGATCCAAGAGTCTTTCGGAAAACATGGCTTTTTCTGAAAACCGAAATCAGGATAGAAATTGACGAGTTAGTCTCAGAATGTATACCCTACCAGGAAATACATGGTGGTAAATGAGCTTTTGACATTGGTATAGTCCGACATTCCGTTTGAAAACTCTGCTCTTAAATTAGAAGATAAGTGTTTCCATGTAGCACCACCGCCAAGAATTATTCCCTGCTCATATCTTCTAAAATACGGGAGAAAATCATTTGGAAACCCTGATGAGTCTTTAATAACATTTTCATCTTTCAATGCTGCGCTATTCGTTATTCCCGCATTTATAAAGGGCCTGATATTTCCGTTAGGAAAATGATATCTCGCCATTGTCAACAGT
>MWVX01000668.1_pt1 | contig 11159 bp, 9 predicted proteins | sample 1047311 | NCBI WGS metagenome assembly MWVX01 (sample SAMN06349984, study PRJNA376086) | soil metagenome | isolation source: MtG-4 sample Antarctic (ecotone) soil | place: Antarctica | collected 2015-01-13
CTGCAATTTCAGTAGCTATATCTTTTTTTCTTCCATTGGTGGTTCCAAATAAAGAACTGCCGCTTACATCGATTAATAACATAACGGTTAACTCCCGTTCTTCTTCAAATACCTTACTGAATGGATGACCGAAACGTGCAGAAACATTCCAGTCTATAAAACGTACATCATCACCCGGGTAATATTCACGCACTTCTTTAAAAGACATTCCCCTGCCTTTGAATGCACTATGGTATTCGCCAGTGAATAGATCGCTTGTTAGCTTCTTACTCTTAATTTCTAACTCGCGGACTTTTTTTAATATTTCTGTTGTTGTAAGCATAGTAAGATGTTAGATGATCGTTGGTAGATGATAGCAGATACTTTAGTTTGGTAAATTCTCTGCTTGTGATGCATCATCTCACACATTTCTTCTTTCCGAAAATTCTTTGTAAGCTTATATATTTCTGTAACCAACTGCATTCATTTTTTCCAGGCATCTAAAGTTTGATAATTACGCATTAGAATTATTTTTTACAAGATGAACCTCTGCCATCCATCATCTACCATCTATCATCCCTTCTACGGCATTTGAATCTTCTCAAGGATCTGCTCCAGTACATTTTCTGCCGAAATGTTTTCTGCTTCTGCTTCGTAGGTTAATCCTATACGATGACGCAATACATCATAACAAATACTTTGCACATCATCTGGAATTACATAACCACGGCCAGTTAAAAACGCCTGTGCTTTAGCAGCTATTGCCAAATTAATACTGCCCCTTGGTGATGACCCATAAGAAATGACCGGTCCCAAGCCCTCCAATTTATATTCTACGGGGTTGCGGGTGGCAAAAACAATATCCAAAATATATTGCTCCACTTTTTCATCTAAATAAATATCTCTTACCATTTGCCTTGCATTTAGTATTTCCTGCATTGATACCACAGGACTTATAACAGGTGCAGCCATTCCCTGCACATTTTGGCGAATGATCATCTGTTCCTCCTTGCGGGACGGATAGCCAACAATTACTTTCATTAAAAACCTATCTACCTGCGCCTCCGGTAATGGGTAAGTACCCTCCTGTTCTAATGGATTTTGAGTGGCCAATACTAAAAATGGTTCTTCTAATTTATATGTTGTATCACCAATGGTTACCTGCCTTTCCTGCATGGCTTCCAGTAAAGCACTTTGTACTTTTGCTGGTGCACGGTTTATTTCATCTGCCAAAATAAAATTGGCAAAAATGGGGCCTTTGCGAACAACAAAATCAGCCCGTTGCTGATTATATATCATTGTGCCTATTACATCTGCCGGCAACAGATCGGGTGTAAATTGTATGCGGCTGAAGTGAGCATGAGTTGCCTGTGAAAGTGTTTTAATGGCCAATGTTTTTGCAAGCCCCGGCACGCCTTCTAACAAAACGTGACCGCTACTCAACAATCCAATCAATAGCCTGTCAAGCATATATGTTTGACCTACTATCATTTTTCCTACTTCTTTTCGTAAAGTTTCTACAAACCTGCCGGCGTAACTAACCCTGTCATTTAGTTGGCGTATTTCTTCAGCCGTTCTTAGCATGGATATAATTTTATAGGTAGCGAAAATACGAAGCCCCTTAGCAAAATGCCTCTCGTTTTAAATTCTGGTTAAATATTTAGGTTATCTGTCTTTATAAAAACTTATAAACTGTAGATTTACGATGAAAATTTTTTTATGAAGTATCCCCTTTTAATTTGCCTGTCTTTTTGTTTTGCTTTTTTAGGATGTCAAAAAGATAATTCTAAATCCTCTGCACCTACTAAAACAGAACTTATTACTAAAAGCGCCTGGTATTATGATAACGCGGGTATTGATTTAGACAAGAATGGTAGTATTGATTTTCCCCTTCCGGCGGGCACATTGGAGGCTTGTGACACAGATAATTTCTTATTGCTCGCTGCCAATGGAACGGGAACTGTTGATGAGGGCCCTACTAAATGCGATGCTGGTTTTCCGCAATCTGCTCCGCTAACCTGGAGTTTTGGCACAAATGAAACAGTGTTAAACCTTAGTGGAGGCGGAGTTTTAGGTATCAATGGACAGTTTAAAATCCTGGAACTTACCGATATAAAACTTAGCCTTTCAAAAGATACCACTATTCCTTTTCTTGGTCAGGGAGCAATAGTAGCAAACCTTAAACATTGAGAGAAACCTTACCCCACCCTCTTGCCTCATCCGCCCGCCTGAGGCGGGCGCCTTCTCCCAAGGAGAATGGAAACCGAAGTTGACATAATTCGGAGAGGGGGCAGTACCATTAATCAGAAAGATATTTTGCTACTATTGGTAATCGCCTGCCTACCCCAAATGCCTTAGCGCTTACGCGAATAATAGGACAAAATTGATTGCGTTTATATTCATTAGTGTTAACAAGTTTAAGTACACGGGCAACCAAAACAGGATCAAAGCCTTGTTCAATAATTTCTTTTGGTCCTTGCCGCATTTCAATATATTGATATAGCACCCGGTCCAGTATGTCATAGGCAGGCAGACTATCACTGTCTTTTTGATCAGGCCTTAATTCGGCAGAAGGCGCTTTCGTTAAAATGGTTGGAGGGATTATTTCATTATCACGATTAACAAATTTTGCCAGCGCATACACTTGTGTTTTGTATAAATCTCCTAAAACGCCTAATCCACCCGCCATATCACCATACAAAGTTCCATAGCCTGTTGCCAGTTCGCTTTTATTTGAAGTATTCAATAAAATATAATTGAACTTGTTAGCTACTGCCATTAATAAATTACCGCGTGTGCGGCTTTGAATATTTTCTTCGGCAACACTAAAAGGCAGATCTTTGAAAATAGGTTTTAACGTGTTTAAAAAATTATTATATACTTCTTTTATAGAAACAATATCGTAGCGGTTACCAAGTGTTATACTTAGCTTTTCTGCATCTGACACAGAATGAGAAGTAGAATATTCAGAAGGCATCAATAAAACATGCACATTTTCTTTTCCCATGGCTTCAACAGCCAAGGTTTGTACCAAGGCGCTGTCTACACCGCCACTTGCACCCAGAGTAGCTTTTTTAAACCCCATTTTATTAAAATAATCCCGTATACCTAAAATGAGCGCCCCATGAATTTCACTTATATTTTTTTCCTCTGTCAAATACTCAAGTGTATCTGAACCATGACCTACCTCCGCCGCAGAATAATAATATTTTTTTAATGCCCCATCAGGCACTTTGTTCCCAATGTTATTTTCCTTCTGTCGCCTCGATGAAGAAGAAGAAGAGATATATTCAGTAATTCCAGTTAAAGAGGCGTCTTTAGTTATTGCTGTTTCTTTTAAAGGTAAGGTTTGTGCCAAGGCTGTTTCAACTACACCCGGGCCAGTTGCTGATAGGCTTAGTTCCTTTAAATCAAATACAGCATAGTCTTCCTCAAAATATTTCATCTCTTCAACCAGCGAACCATTAATATCATAAACAAGGCTGCCGCCGTCAAAAACAATTTCTGTTTGAGCACCAACGGCGTTGCAATACAACATAGGTAAATTGTATTTGGCAACATGCGCTTCCATAATACTCTGTCGCACCACGTCCGCAGCATAGTTATAGGGCGATGCTGAAAGATTAAGCATCACATCCGGTTTTTCTTTGATCAACATTTCCATTGGCGTAACGCGATATAGGGGATTATCGCCAAGATTCCAGATGTCTTCGCAAATAGTAACGGCTAATTTTTTCCCTTTGAAATCAATACATTTCCAACCAAAGGCCGGTTCAAAATATCTATGCTCATCAAAAATATCGTAGGTAGGCAAAAGTGTTTTGTGTATTTCTGCTTTTATTTGTTTTTCGTGCAGAAGAAATGCGGCATTAAACAAATCCTTACCTTCTTTGCGTGGATTACGTGCAGGACTTCCAATTAACACGCCGATTTCGTCAGCATATTCTTTTATGATATCAATTGTCTGGTAACATTGATTTATAAAGTCCTCAAACTCCATGAAATCACGCGGAGGATAACCGCAAACACATAGCTCAGAAAACAATACAAGGTCTGCTCCCTGGCTTTTTGCTTTGTTAATGCCATCAATTATTTTTTTTGCATTCGATTCAAAGTTTCCAATGTGATAGTTTTGCTGTGCAAGAAAAATTTTCATAAATGTAAGCCCCCATTCCGCCTTAGGCGGAGAGCATCAGGTTTTAAATATTAAATTTCTATTTTCCAGTTGGCGGATTATGCATCGGGTAATGTTCCACAGGCATATGATATCCGCCAAGCAAATTAAAGCACTGTTTAATTTGAAATCAAAGTTCCGAAATAAATTACTAACCTTACCGTTTAGAATTCTATGTTAAGACCATTCCTTTTATTAGTAATCGTATTTATCATCTCTTGCAATGACGATAAAAATAACCCTGATATTTCCGCCATCAAAATAGACCTGCAGGTACAAAGATTTGAAAAAGATCTTTTTAAAATTGATACAAATAATATTTCATCGGAATTAGTCCGTTTACGAAAAGCTTACCCCAGTTTCTTACCTATTTACCTGCAGTATGTATTAGGGCTGAATAATGATTCTACTCCCGAAAGGCAAATAAAATTTTTTATTGAACAAAGCCGCTTTTTAATAGACTCAACACAAAAAAAATACGCGGATTTTGATGGCATTAAAAAAGATTTTACAACTGCATTTAAATACGTGAGATTCTATTACCCCGAGTATAAAATACCAAAAATAATTACCCTGATAGGCCCGGTAGATGCGTTGGCAAAAATGGGAGAAACATACACACCCAATTTTTTAGGCCCGGATTTTTTAGGTCTTAGCCTGCAGTTTTATTTAGGAAAGAATTTTTCACTTTATCAAAGCGAACGATACATTATGGAGATTGCACCGATTTACCGAAGCAGGCGTTTTGATAAAGAATATCTTGTTCCGGATGCAGTAAAACTCATTGCTGATGATCTATACCCCGACCAAAGTACAGGCCGGCCTTTGGTTGAACAGATAATTGAAAAAGGAAAAGCCTGGTTTGTATTGGATCGTTTTTTACCAGACAAGGCAGACAGTGTAAAAACCGGTTACACAAAAAAACAATTGGATTGGGCAATAGAAAATGAAGGGAACGTTTGGGCTTATATTATCAAGAATGAAAATCTTTATTCCATTGAACCCGTTACGCTTCAAAATTATTTAGGCGAAGCGCCCTTTACTCAAGGCTTCCCCGAAAGCTCGCCGGGAAATATTGGGCAGTGGATTGGCTGGCGTATTATACAAAAGTTTGGAGAAAATAACCCTGAGATGAGCTTGCAACAAATTCTTGAAACACCTGGCAAAACTATTTTTGAAGGGGCGAAGTATCGACCAAAATAATGAACAGTTGAACAAGGAATATTGAATTATGGATTTGGGAGAATTTTCAATGCCCAACTATCAATGTTCAATTGGGAAATCGGGAATTCTATATAATGAACGGTTTGCGAAAACAACCACGAAAGAATCTGAGGGCCTAATTACGATTGGGGGAAAAGGTTCAATATCAATAGAATTGTTCTGTACAAATGTCCGCCTCAGGCGGAACAGAAGTTCAATAGTAGCAATGAAGCTTGGCTACAAAAAATGAATGCGAAAATTTTCCGAACTGATCATTCACCATTCACAACTCACTTAATTATACTTAAAGGGTGTGATCATTTCAAAGGCAGGAATATTTGCATCAAACATTTCTTTTGTGTGTAAATTTTCCATTTGGTAAGTTCCGTACATGCGGCCCATTTCTGTATGTAGATTACAACCGCTAACATATTGATAATTTTCACCGGCATTAATTACAGGTTGCATACCTACCACTCCCTCACCTTTTACTTCGCGGTGGCTGCCATCGCTATCAAAAATATGCCAGTGCCGGCTGTGCAGCTGCACAGGAAAAGCATTATGGTTGTCAATGTTAATACGGTAGGCAAACATATATTCCGATTGCTTAGGGTTGGAATAGTCCTGCTGGTAGAAAGATTCTACACTTATTTCAACGCCTTCCGATATTTTGCTGATCATACCACAAGTTTAATTAAATATAATCAAAGGTCACACCACATATACTAACGTTTTTTGCAGGGCAATAGTTTCCACAATCCTAATTTTGCGAAACTAATAACACAAACATGAAAATAGCGGTTGCAAAGGGTGATGGAATCGGCCCTGAAATAATGGAAGCTGTTCTTACTATTTTTAAAGCTAACAACCTTGATCTGCAGTATGAATACGTGGACATGGGAAAATGGGTTTTTGATAAAGGTTTCTCAAATGGCATGACAACGGATGCTCAACGCATTATTGAAGAGCTGGGCATTTTGTTTAAAGGACCAATGGAAACGCCTAAGGGAAAAGGAGTGAAGAGCGTAAATGTAACCGCCCGTAAAACCTGGAATACCTACGCCAACAAACGGGTGTTTCAAACCTTGCATGGCGTGGACACCGTGTTTTCCAAAGCCGGCATCCCGATCGATATTACTATTGTCCGTGAAAATATTGAGGATACCTATGGTGGTATTGAGCACATGCTTACGCATGATGTGGCATTAAGCCGCCGTTTTATTACCCGACCCGGTAGTTTGCAGGTAATTAAATATGCCTTTGAAATGGCAAAAAAGAAAAATGCCAGGCGCATTACCTGCGGACATAAGGCAAACATTATGAAACTTACGGATGGTTTGTTCCTTGATTGTTTTTACGAAGTGGCTAAAGAATATCCTAAGCTAAATGCTGATGATAAAATTGTAGATGACCTCGCTATGCAATTGGTCGTTCGCCCCGATGAGTTTGATGTAGTAGTAATGACGAATTTACAAGGAGATATCATCTCTGACCTGTGCGCCGGTTTAGTAGGAGGTTTAGGTTTTGCGCCATCTGCCAATATTGGCGATCACATAGCTATATTTGAAGCGGTGCATGGAACAGCACCCGATATTGCCGGTAAAAATATTGCTAATCCTACTGCTTTATTGTTGAGTGGCCTTGCTATGCTGCGCCATTTGGGATTTATGGAAAATGCAGCCATTATTGAAAACGCCCTGCTATACACATTGGAACAAGGAATACATACCGGAGACTTTGGTGACCGCTCAAAACCACCTGTTAACACGACAGGTTTTGCAAAAGCTATTATTGAAAATTTTGGAAGGGTTCCGCAACACGGTATAAAACCAATGTTGCCTAATCAGCCTATTACCGCTACTGTGTTTAAATTAGATCAGAATGCAATGATGGTTTCTAAAGAAGAAGATGGTGTTGAAAAGATTGTTGGCGTTGATATGTTTATTGAAAGCAGTGAACAACCAGAAGTGATTGCTCAAAAATGTGAGTTTCATGGAGGTACTAAATTTAAACTCATCTCTATCAGCAACCGGGGTACGCAGGTATGGCCGACAGGCTCAAAATATACCAACCTTGTTAACCAATATAATCTACGCTTTGAAGCCCTGAATGCACAACCTTTAAACCAGCAGGATATCATTGGTTTGTATGTAACACTTAGTGCAGATTTTAAAATTTGTTCGCTTGAACTTTTAAATATGTGGGGCGATCAGCGCAGCTATAGTTTGGCGCAGGGACAATAGAAAGTTATGTTTTGCTAAATTTATTGTTTGAGTTTTTTTGTTGAACTTTCAAATTTCTTTTTACAAAGCAAACGATCATTTAAAATAAATTGCTGGCATAATCTTTTTATAAATAAATTTTCAAAATATTTATTTATGCCAACAGAATCAAAATCAAAAAAATCTAAGTCCGAAATGTCTTCTAAAACTAAAATATCTTCCACTACACAGCCAGGGTTATCAAATACTGATCCCGCATTAATGGAATTATTTGTGGATTCAATCAAAGATATTTACTGGGCTGAAAATCATTTAGTAAAAGCGCTTCCTAAAATGCAAAAAGCTGCTACTTCAACACAGCTTGCCAATGCTATTGGCGAGCACCTTGAAGTAACTAAAACACATGTAACGCGGTTAGAACAAGTATTTGAACTATTAGGTAAAAAAGCGCAAGCAAAAAAATGCGATGCGATGGAAGGGCTTTCCAAAGAAGGCGAAGGTATTATAGAAGACACTGAGGAAGGTACAGCCACCCGTGATGTAGGAATTATTATGGCATCACAAAAAGTAGAGCACTACGAAATCGCAACGTATGGCGGACTAACACAATTAGCAAAAACTTTAGGACAAACGGATGTAGCAGACCTTCTTGCTCAAACATTAATGGAAGAAAAAGAAGCAGATCAAATGCTTTCTGATATTGCCGAAAATGACATTAACTATGAAGCATCTACTGAAAAAGCATAATTCCTTTTAATTTAAATAAAGGTGGCCATATTTTTTATGCCGCCTTTTCATTTACATATAAACAACCAAGTATGCCAACAAAAAAGCCATCGCGGGGAAGTACACATCCCCAACCAAATGACAAAACAACAGTTAATCCTGATAATGCTAAAACTGAAAACTTAGCTCCTCATACCGCCGATGCCACAAATCAGTTTATGACAACCGATCATGGTGTGAGAATAAGTGATGACCAGAATACATTAAAAGCCGGTAACCGGGGGCCATCTCTACTGGAAGATTTTATTTTCCGTGAGAAGATGACTCATTTTGATCATGAGCGTATTCCAGAGCGGATTGTTCACGCCAGGGGTTCAGGAGCACATGGTATTTTTAAAGTGTTCAAATCCCAGTCAGCAATTACCAAGGCTGGATTTTTACAAGATCCTTCTGTTGAAACGCCGGTATTTGTGCGCTTTTCCACTGTGGCCGGCTCTCGTGGTTCATCCGATCTTGCCAGGGATGCGAGAGGGTTTGCTGTTAAATTTTATACGCAGGAAGGCAATTTTGATTTGGTAGGCAATAATATACCCGTTTTTTTTATACAGGATGCAATGAAGTTTCCTGACCTGATTCATGCGGTAAAACCGGAGCCAGATAACGAAATTCCACAAGCAGCATCTGCGCATGACACTTTCTGGGATTTTATTTCGCTGATGCCTGAAAGCATGCACATGATCATGTGGGTAATGAGCGACCGTGCCATTCCCCGCAGTTTTCGTATGATGGAAGGCTTTGGTGTGCACACTTTTCGTTTTATAAATGAAGAAGGCGTTTCGAACTTTGTAAAATTTCATTGGAAGCCCTTACTGGGTGTGCATTCCGTAGCATGGGATGAAGCAACAATTATCTCCGGTAAGGACGCTGACTATCACCGCAGAGATTTATGGAATGCTATTGAAAGCGGTAATTTTCCTGAATGGGACTTATGTGTACAGATAGTACCCGAAGCCGATGAACATAAATTTGAATTTGACTTACTCGACCCAACCAAAATAATTCCTGAAGAACTGGTGCCAGTACAAAGAATTGGTAGAATGACGCTGAACCGTAATCCTGATAATTTCTTTGCAGAAACAGAACAGGTAGCTTTTCACATTGGTCATATTGTGCCAGGAATTGATTTTACAAATGATCCCTTATTGCAGGGACGTCTTTTTTCTTATACCGATACACAACTAATACGTTTGGGTGGGCCTAATTTTCATGAAATACCCATTAACCGTCCTATTGTGCCTGTTCACAATAACCAACGTGATGGCCATATGCGCCAAACTATTAATAAAGGCAAGTCCAGCTATTCTCCCAATACATTAGGTGGTGGCTGTCCTTTCCAGGCTGGCAAAATGGATGGGGGCTTTACTTCGCATCCGGAACGGATTGATGCTCATAAAATTCGAGAGCGTAGCCCGAGTTTTTTTGATCATTTCAGCCAGGCAAAATTGTTTTACAACAGCCAGTCGGAACCTGAAAAAAATCACATTCTTGATGCGCTTAGTTTTGAATTAGGGAAAGTACAATCTGTAGCAATTCGTGAGCGGATGTTATACATTCTCGCACAAGTTGATTCAGGTCTTGCAGCAGGTGTTGCATTTGCGCTTCGGCTCCATATTCCAAAAGATATTGAAGAGCCACTAAATCAAAGTATTCCTGCTGACGGTGATCCGGCACAATTTCAACCCGTGATCAAAGAAGGCTCATTAAAAATGTCTGCAGCATTAAGCATGGCCAACACAATAAAAGATAATATTCGCACCCGGCGTATAGCGGTATTAGCTGCAGATGGGGTTGATGGTACATCATTAAACACTGTAAAAAAAACTTTGTTGGCTGAGGGTGCAGAAGTGGATGTAATAGCTCCCCGTCAGAATTATGTAATATCTGAAAGCGACGAACAAATACCTGTTGACCAAAGTTTTTCTACCACTGCTTCTGTTCTTTACGATGCAGTTTATGTGCCTGGAGGTACCAACAGTGTTGCTACATTAGAAGCGGACCCGGACGCCATACATTTTTTAAACCAGGCATTTAAACACTGCAAAGCTATTGCGGCAGATGCGCAGGCTTTACAAGTGTTGCAGGCAACTTATTTTCTTAAAAAGTTGCCAGAAGATTACAGTAATGATACTGTGCTTACGGAAGGCATAATAATCAGTGACGATGCCGGCAATTTGGCAAAACAATTTATTAAAGCCATCGCACAACACAGATTTTGGGAAAGAGAGAAGCCAAGAAAAGTGCCCGCTTAATTCGATTAATCAATCGTAGGCTAAACATTCTTGTAATTCAGCTACAATTTGATCATTTCATAAAACGTCAATCTTAGAAACGAAACAGTTTTAAGTTTGACGTTTCTATTTTTATATAATACTTGTAATATACTATTGCTTTCTCCACGCTAACTAATCCTTTTATTGTTTATTTTTTATCATCAATGTTTATCGAGTAGTAAGCATTATAAAGCTTACCCACTTTTTTGTTGCATCACTGGCAGAAAAGGGATCATTAAAGTCAGACAATAAAACATTAAATTCTGTCAAAAATTTTTAAGCCTCCCCTCCTTGGGTGAGAGGTTGGAGGTGAGGTGCTTCCAGGAATGAGTTTGAACACTTCATTTCAGAAAATAATAATGAAAAAGTAAATTCAATATTTAAGTTCATAAAAAAACAATTAAATTTCGCCAGCATACATCAAAAAAATAGCAGGATGTTTATGCATATCCGGTAGTTTATTTTTCCATTCCTGCACCGACGTTGTTCTGATAAATTCCTGTGGTGATGTAAGATCGACAGCTA
>MWVX01000669.1_pt1 | contig 11155 bp, 9 predicted proteins | sample 1047311 | NCBI WGS metagenome assembly MWVX01 (sample SAMN06349984, study PRJNA376086) | soil metagenome | isolation source: MtG-4 sample Antarctic (ecotone) soil | place: Antarctica | collected 2015-01-13
CTTGCCGCGTTATTATATCTCCCTTTTATTACAGGCTGGTTATGGTGGATGATTGCTGTTACTTTCCAGGTAGTTAATACTATACTAAGAGCGCCTTATGGATTGATGATGCATGCTATTAGCCACAGGCAGTTATTTAAAAAGGCATACAGAAAATCAATTTATTATATCACCTGGTTTATTGGTCCCTTTATAGGTCATACCCCTGAAACATATTTTAGTCATCATATTGGTATGCATCATCCCGAAGGAAACATGCCGGATGATGACAGCAGCACTATGTTTTATCAAAGAGACAGCCTTAGAGGTTTTCTTAAATATGTAGCTGAATTCTTTTTTACCGGCATGGCAGGACTGATAAGCTATTTAAAAAAGAAGAACCGGAAAAAACTTGCCCGTAAGGCACTCACAGGCGAGGTGTGCTTTTTTATAATTTGTATTTTACTTTGTTTTATTAACTGGCAGGCAACAGCGGCAGTTTTTATTTTTACTTTTCTTGTCTCAAGGATATTGATGATGCTGGGTAACTGGACACAGCACGCTTTTATTGATCCTGTAAATCCGGAGAATCCTTATAAAAATTGTATCAACTGTTTAAACATACGGTACAATCATATTGCCTGGAACGATGGTTATCATTCCAGCCATCACCTGAAGCCAACATTGCATTGGACGGAGCATCCAAAATCATTTATGATAAACATGGAGGCATATGCTGAAAATAAAGCAGTAATTTTTGAAGGGCTTGATTATGCCAGGATTTTTATTTACCTGATGCGTAAGCGGTATGATCTGCTGGCGAAAAATTTTGTAAATATTAATAATGCTTTTACATCAGATGAAGAGATAATTGCCCTGTTAAAGGAACGCACTAAAAAATTTAATCAACTAAATTATAAGGTTACAGATATTGCCGCCTGATTAATAACGCTTCAAACTTTATTAAGAGCCTGCATAACGAAAAGTTGTTTTAATTATTTATGAGGCTTCATCTGATAATTTAGAGAAAGCAGAATAAAAGAGCAAAAATTCTTGCCACTTTTAAGCAAACAATAAAATACCTGATCTAAATTTTTAAAATTTCTGTCTTAAAAATCAGATCGCTATTTGATTAAAAAGATATAACTAACTACGAACATTGCTATTAACAGACCAATTGCACGTATAGTATACTGTATATCACTCAAAGGTTTACGAGGCGTAAGCATGTTAAAAGGTTTTAGAATTAAAATTTACGTATTTTTCCTGCTATTGGTTCAGTTATGCAGAGGATACAGATTTACAAAGAGAGGTGTAATGCTTTTGCGGGGAAACAAATGTATAAAAGCTAATCTAAAAATGCAAGCTTTTCTCCAAATTTTTTTGACCCTTTCTTATTTTTTCTTTCTTGTAAACATATTTAAAGCAAACCTAAAATTTTCAAACTGAGATACTACCCCGACTGCCAGTTTACCTGTAAATAATATTATCGAAGATTACTAAGCATCATCTTATTGTTTTATACGACTTTTGCTTTTATAACTAAAAAATAATAAAATGGATAACCCCAAATTTGTTATTGTAGTTGGCGCCTCAGCGGGTGGCATGAGCGCCTTATCAGAACTTGTTAGCCAGTTAAAAACCCGGATGGATGCTGCAGTTTTTATAGTTATGCATTTATCACAAACCAGCATAAGTGATTTTCTTATGCACCATCTTAAACCACTTACTCAGTTAGAGTGCGAAATAGCTACCGAAGGAGCATCAATAAAGAAAGGTCATATTTATATTGCTTCACCTAATCTTCACTTGCTGGTAAAAAAAGGCAACATAATTTTAGGACGTGGGCCGCAAGAAAACCGTTGGCGGCCATCTATTGACGTTTTGTTTCGTTCCGCTGCGGCGGCATACAGTACGAGAGTGATTGGAGTAGTATTAACCGGTTTACTGGATGATGGAACCACAGGAATGCTGGCCATTAAAAGAAGCGGTGGAATCACGATTGTTCAGGACCCTAATGAAGCGGAATATCCTGACATGCCTTTGTCAGTACTCAATAGTATGGAAGTGGATTATTGTGTTCCTCTTACTGCAATGGGTGAGATAATTTCAGGAATAATACAAACAACGCCAGAAGAAAAGCCAGCTCCGGATGATGTTATAATAGAATCACAAATTGCAGAGAGAGTGGTGGTTGATTATGAGAATGTAAAGCGACTGGGTGAAAAAAGTATTTATGCCTGCCCTGATTGTGGCGGTGGCTTATGGGACATAACTAAAGCAGGTGATGATAAAGGAAGGGTTGTCCGGTACCGTTGTCATATCGGTCATTCCTATTCAGAAAAAGATCTTGTAATTAAACAGGGGGAAATATTTGAATCCACACTATGGACAGCCTTACGCATAATGGAAGAACGCAAAACCCTGTTGAAAAAAATGGAAGATGATCATGCCAAAAGAGGATTTTCAACAATGGCAAAAGATTACAAAGAAAAAGGAAATAACATACAGGTACATGTTGACAAAATGAAAGAGGTTTTGTTTGCTTCTCAAAAGTTGAATTGAAGTTATTGTCATTATAATAGATAGGATAGCCATTTCTAATTGTTAATAGCAGTTTTCTAAACGAACAAAAAAACCGTCCCAATGATTGAGATGGTTGATAAACGAATAATTTTTTTTAATTCTGTATTCTTATAACACGGTTACCGTTACCCCGGTTATTTTTCTGCATTTCTGCCATCATCTTTTCTCTTTCTTTTACAAATTCATCAGGGGTTACTTTTTTTCCTTTATTGGGTTCTTTAATACCTGCTACATCAACCTTTGGTGATATCTCAAGCGCTTTGTAAACCATTCTTCCATTGTTCATTTCAAGACCAAGAATTAATCCCGGCAATTGTCCCTGCACTTCGGGACCAGCAGGTACAGGTATATCGTTAGTGAACCAGGCTACCATATTTGTGGTATCATTTATTTCTTTTCTTTCCATTTTTCCATTATCCATTGTCATTTGTGTACGCTTGCCGGTACGCTGTGCAATGGCTTTTTGGCAAACATGGCCGAGCATTGTTTCTGTTTCTCCTGTAAGTTTCCAGTTAAGTTTACGAATGCTATCTGTTACAATAAATTTTTTATCCATCATATCTCTTTGCTCAGTTCTTTTGCCAGCATTAAAATCATGAAAAACAATATCGTTCTGCCCGGGACCCATCATTCTTATCTGCACCCCGTTACCGCCCATTTCATCATTATTGTCATCCTCATCAACATGTTTCCATAATGATTGATTGTTGCCGAATGTTAATTCAAATTTATCTGTTCTGCTTTTCGGCATCATTTGTTGCAAATGGTCATTATCATTTATCTGTATCTGCATTTGCATGGTACGCTGGTAGATAACCTTACCCTCTTTTTGCTGTGCAAATATTGTAAGGGAAAAGCAAATGCTAATGAATACAAGAGAATTTTTTTTCATAAAGTTTTTATTTACCGGTTGTTATTTATTTTCAAACAAAACTAACACCTCTTACAAAGCTTATGCGTTAACGCACCTTGCATTAAGGTTAATAAAGGTTAACAGTACAATGGAAGCCTGTGCTAAAAAGTTATTTTTGTTTTCATGAAAAGGCGTATTCCTGATCCCATCCTTATTATCATCACTTTGCTGGCTTTAACTGGTTTTCAGGCTTACTGGTTAAAAGATAATTATGACAGGGAAAAAAGGACTATGAATATCAAAGCAGGTTTGGCTTTCCAGGAAACGATAAGGCAACTTCAAATAATAAAATTAAAATTACCTGGCAATTTTTTACCTAACTCCAACCATAAAGAGAAGACAAGAATTTTTGTTGATGAAGATATCAATGAAGCGGATGTAGCTTTAAAAGGACCACCCCGGCGGGAGATAATTACAATGGTAAATACATTGCGTAATTCTGTAAAAAATGATAGCGGACTAAATCCAACAATTCTAATAGCAAAGGACAGAGGATTGCAGAGGAACTTTAAACATACATCTGAAATAAAAATAAGACGAGCTGGCGATAGCACTCACGTTTTTAATTTATTGTACAAGGTAGATTCATTGCAGGATTCTTTAACACTTCCTGAAATAATAAAAGCCTATACAGGAAAATTAAAAAAAGATGGTTTGAATATACAATTTGCGGTTACCAAATCAGATACTGTTCCATCGGAAGAAGACCAGGAACTTTCGGAAGTAACTGTCGGGTTTGCGCACCCGGTATCTTATCAATTAAAGCTGCTTAACACAGCGCCGTATCTCATAAAAAAAATTACACTGCCAATTTTATTTTCTCTTTTTTTAGTTGGCGTCACTATTTTCTCATTTGTGTTATTATATCGTAATTTATTAAGACAGCAAAAGCTTGCAGAAATAAAAAATGATTTCATTAGCAATATTACACATGAATTAAAAACACCGATTGCGACTGTTGGAGTTGCTATAGAAGCCCTTAAAAATTTTAATGCCATTCATGATCCACAGAAAACAAAAGAATATCTCGACATATCGGCAAATGAATTACAGCGTTTGGGTTTGCTGGTCGATAAAGTACTTAAGCTTTCTATGTTTGAGAAGAAGGAGATTGAGTTGAATAAAGAACCCTTTGATCTAAAAGGATTAATACAGGAAGTGTTGGATACAATGAGGCTGCAATTTGAAAAAAGCAATGCTGTTGTGAATTTCAATAGTGCCGGTGACAATTTTATTATCAAAGCAGACAAGCTTCATATTACCAGCGTTATTTATAATTTACTTGACAATGCTTTAAAATACAGCCGTGAAAATCTTATTATTAATATACAGCTTTCGCAACACCATGATATTTTTGAAGTAAAAATAAGCGACAATGGTATTGGCATTGCAAAGGAATACAAGGATAAAATATTCGATAAGTTTTTTCGTGTGCCCACGGGTAACAAGCAAGCTGTGAAAGGTTATGGGCTTGGGTTGAGCTATGTATCAGAAATTATTAAACGGCACATGGGCTATATTTATGCAGAGAGTGAGTTGGGTAATGGCAGCACTTTTATTGCCCAAATTCCTGTTAAAGAAGCAGAAGTAATATGGTTCGATGATAACCGCAGTATACGTAGGATATCAATGCGTATTCCAGGAAAGAAAAAAATATGAGCATAAAAATATTGTATGTAGAAGACGAATTGTTTCTTGCCAAAATTGTAAAAGAAAGCCTGGAAAGTCGTGGCTATAAAATATTTATGGAGGAAGATGGAGGCAAAGCGGTAGCGTTGTTCACCTCATGTAAGCCTGATATTTGCGTGCTTGATGTTATGCTTCCCAACAAAGATGGATTTCAAATAGCTGAAGAGATTAGAGCCATCGATGAAAAAATTCCTATTTTATTTTTAACGGCTAAATCGCAAACTCAGGATCTTGTAAAGGGATTTAAACTCGGCGGTAATGACTATATCCGTAAACCTTTTAGCATGGAAGAACTTATTGTGCGTCTTGAGAATATATTAAAGTATACAGGCAACAATAATAACACTGATAAGAAAGATGTCATTAATATTGGAAAATACACTTTTCATTTGCCAAGGCAGGTGCTCTCTGCTAATGATAATGAACACAAGCTTTCTTTTCGTGAGGCAGAATTACTAAAAGTTTTGTACAGGAACAGGGATAAGATAATTGATCGTCGTGATATTTTAAATTTGTTATGGGGCAACGATAATTTCTTTAACAGCCGTAACCTGGATGTTTATATAACCAAACTGCGCGGATATTTAAAAGCTGACCCATCTGTTGAAATACTTACCATTAAAGGGATTGGCTACAGATTTTTGATGGGCTAAACTTTGCCCACAAAAAGTGTTGTATTCCATCCTGGAAAGTGAACGTGTGATGTGAGAATCTCAGGTTTGTCGTCTCACGTTTCACGACCTACACCATATCTGCATTTAATTACTGTATCATTACCGTACACTCATTGTATTAATAACGAACGCATTCGTAGAAAATTATTCTTCTAATAGTTTGTAAATCAAAGCATAGATATTTTGGCAGTGTGGTTGATTAATTCTTACTAATAGTTGGATCTGATTTAAGCATTTTTACTAAGAACAGAAAAATTGAGATACAATGTTTAGAAACTATTTCAAAATTGGCCTGCGAAATATTAGCCGTAATAAGGTAAGCAGCATTATTAATATAGCCGGGCTTGCCATCGGAATTACCTGTGTAATATTTATTTTGTTTTATGTACAGGACGAATTGAAGTACGACAGGTTTTTTAAAAGTGCTGATCGCATTTACCAGGTAAATATTGAAGGTAATATGGGCGGGCAGGAATATTTGAGTGGTACTACACCGCCACCTGCCGGCGCTGCATTGGTAAATACTTTTCCTGAAATTGAAACATACACCCGGTTCTTTAATGCAAGTGATGAGGTTGTGCGATCTGAAGAAAATAAGCAGGTAGAAAATTATTTTACCGAAAAAAATGTACATGGTGTTGACTCAAATTTTTTGCAGGTATTCAATTACAGATTATTGCAGGGAAATGAAGCAACCTGTTTATTGCAGCCTAATTCTGTTGTGATCACTGAGCAGATAGCAAAAAAATATTTTGGAAATAGTAATGCAATGGGCAGAGTATTATTATTTGATGATGACAGGAAGCCTTTTACAGTAACAGCGGTAATGCAAAACATACCATCGCAATCTTCTTTGCAATTTGATATGCTGCGACCGATAGCTTCTTATCCGGCAGTAAAGCGTTTTAGCTGGAGTTGGGTATGGACGCAGATGGCAACTTACATAAAGCTTCGTGACAATGTTCCTAATGATGCAACTGCTATCCTAAACCTGGAATCAAAATTTCCGGCAATGGTGAAAACGCAGGCCGCCAATGCATTTATACGCATTGGTCAACCGCTTGATGAACTTGAAAAGAAAGGTGGTAAATACATACTTCGCCTGCAGCCTTTAACTGCTATTCACCTGCACTCAGCAGGAATTGGTTCAAACTTAACCACCTTAAGTGATATAAAATACGTTTACATCTTTTCTGTAATTGCATTTTTTATCATCATACTTGCATGTGTAAACTTTATGAATCTGTCAACCGCTCAATCTGCAAAAAGAGCAAAGGAAGTTGGCATTCGTAAAGTGCTTGGTTCGGTAAAAACACAATTGATAAAACAATTTTTTACTGAAGCATTTATCTATACGGTTATTGCCGCAATTATTGCATTGTTATTAATATTGGTATTGGTAAAACCTTTCAACCAGCTTTCAGGAAAAGACCTTTCGTTTAATCTCTTATTTTCAAATAATAATTTATTTTACCTGCTGGTGCTGGTAATAATAACAGGTTTACTTGCGGGCAGTTATCCATCTTTTTACCTCACATCTTTTAAGCCGGTAGAGGTTTTGAAAGGAAAGCTTTTAAAAACAAATTTGGGAAATATTTTCTTGAGAAATGGGTTAGTGATATTTCAATTTACCATTTCAACTGGCCTTATTATTTGCACCATTATTATGTTTCAGCAATTGCAATTTACCCGTAATAAAAATCTTGGATTAAATAAGGATAATATGATAGTGATTGCCAATAGTAATCGCTTGGGAAGCGGTGAAGAAACATTCAGGCAACAGGTTTTAAATATGCCGGGTATAAAAAGTACAAGTATCACAACAAGTGTTCCCACTAAATATTTATTTACAGATGGATATGTGCCTGTCCCCAATAATAATGAGGACATTGCAAAAGATATTTCTCTTACGTCTTATATAGTTGACTATGATTTTGTTCCTGCTCTCCAATTACAATTATTAACAGGAAGAAATTTCTCAAAAGATTTTTCTGATTCAACTTCTGTTATTGTAAATGAAGAAACTGTAAAACAGGTTGGATGGAAGGAGCCGTTGGGACAGTATTTAGAATACCCCGGAGGTAACAACCAAAAATTTAAAGTGGTCGGAGTGGTCAAAGATTTTAATGTTCAGTCGCTGCATAACGCTATTATTCCCTTTGCATTGTTTCATTCATCTTCAAAAACCTATGACATAGGCTCTTCATATATTATGGCAAGAATAGAACCCGGAGAAACAAATAATGTTATTAGTAAATTAGAAACTAAATGGAAATCATTTGCACCTGCCACCCCTTTTGATTATAGTTTTTTAGATGAAGAGTTTAATGCATTATATAAATCTGACAAACGCGTGGGTTCTGTATTTGGACTCTTCACTATGCTTTCAATCTTTGTTGCCTGCCTTGGTTTGTTTGGATTAGCAACCTACACTGCTGAGAGAAGAACAAAAGAAATTGGTATCAGGAAGGTATTGGGAGCTTCGGTGCAAGGCGTTGTTCGGTTACTCTCAAAAGATTTTTTAAAGTTGGTATTTATTGCTGCGCTAATCGCATTTCCTCTCGCCTGGTGGGCAATGAATAAATGGCTGGAAGATTTTGTTTACAGGATTAATATCAATTGGCAGGTATTTGTTGCTGCTGGTATTGCAGTGCTCCTGATAGCTTTAATCACAGTGAGTTTTAAAGCTATTAAAGCAGCGATAGCTAATCCGGTAAAGAGCTTGAGAACAGAATAAAAAAAGATTAAATAATTTTAAACATTTAAAAAATACAATCATGAATAAATACCTTCTTCTTTTAGTATTTGCCTGCAGCACTTTAATATTGAATGCACAATGGAGCCAGGACAAAGAACCATTTATGACCAAATCCTTGTCAAAGGAATCTATACGAAATATAAAAATGCAAACCTCGGGTGGTAATATAAGTGTGAGTTCTGTAAACGCTTCTGAGGCAAGACTTGAAGTGTATGTGCAGCCCAACAATTCAAAAATGAATTCTATGACAAAGGAGGAAATACAAAAAAGACTGGATGAGGATTATGATCTTAATATTTCAGTAAGCGACAATAAGCTTGTTGCTATCGCAAAGTCTAAACGCGAAAGCTGGGATTGGAAAAAGGCATTGAATGTTTCTTTTAAAGCCTATGTTACTCAAAATGTTTCTACCGATCTTTCAACCAGTGGTGGCAATATTTCTCTTACAAATATTTCTGGTAATGAAGAATTTAAAACAAGTGGTGGTAATCTAAAACTTGATAATATATCCGGTAAAATAAAGGGAAGAACTTCCGGCGGCAATATCACTTTAATAAATTTAAAAGATGATATTGATCTTTCTACCAGTGGTGGCAATATTGAGGCTGAGAATAGTAATGGAACTATGCGGCTATCAACTTCCGGCGGTAATGTTGTATTAAAATCTTTAAAAGGAGATATCAAAGCTGTAACAAGTGGCGGAAATGTAAAGGGCAATAATGTTACTGGCGAGCTAGTGGCCAAAACTTCAGGCGGAAGTATTCTAATGACTGATCTTTACTGCAGCCTTGAAGCTTCAACCAGTGGGGGAAGTATAGATGTGGAAGTTTCTCAATTGGGGAAATATATTACCTTACACAATTCAGGTGGTAGCATTGATCTTCAAATACCAAAAGATAAAGGTCTTGATCTTGATTTGTCTGCTTCAAGAATTAAGGCCGGGACACTTAATAATTTTAGCGGTAAGGTAGAAGATGATGAGATAAAAGGCAAATTAAATAACGGAGGAATACCGGTAAAAATAAGAACAAGCGGAACCATACATTTCTCTCAAAAATGATCTATATATAAGTATTACAAACACAGTGATCTTAAAGTCCAATTCATACTTCTATGGCATAACTGTAATAAATTTTACCATCCATGCACATATTAAGCTACATGTTAAAGCCATTTGCAGAATTGCTGTCAAATGACCTGACATCTTAATTTTTTTACATAGATATTATTTTCCGCAAATTATCCAGTTTATATTTTAAAATTTTAATCGTAAATCCTAATTTCGTTTAGAATTTGCGAGGTAATATAAAATACAGGATGATATTTTTTTTGCAAGCTGTCGAGTTATTTCCTGCACGCGAACCAATTATAAGGTTCCCCTTCTCGCTTTACTTTCCCCCAACGCCATCCACATAAAATAAATTATATGCATAAAATATTAGTTGTTGATGATGACCAAAGTATTCTGGATTCCATGGAAATTGCATTAAACCTGCAAGACTATGAGGTAGAAACTACCACCAAAGGCCAGGAAACTTTTTCAAAAATAGAATCTTTTAATCCTGACCTTATTTTTATGGATGTTTATCTCTCCGGGATGGATGGCAGAGAAATTTGTAAACAAATTAAGGAAGATGATAAAACAAAACATATCCCTGTAATTATTTTCTCTGCCAATAAAACTATGAAGGAAGTTTTTTCTGAATCCGGTGCTAATGATTTTATCGGCAAACCATTTAATATAGATGAGCTATATGAGAAAGTAAAAAATCAAACCTCTCATATTTTGTATTAACTTCTATAACTTAACCGTGTTTTCCTTTTCGGTAGTACTTGCAGTTTTTTCAACTTTTATATTGTTCTCCTTCTGGCTATTTGTATTGGCATTATAAGATAATTCCAAATAGCTAAGTAAAGGGATTGCAATTGCCACGGCAATTACCATTAAGGCATACATAGTACGTTTAAAATTAAACCATAAACTACTTTCTGTTTTAATTAATTGAACTTTCATTTTTTTGTTTTTAAGAGTTTTTAAATTGATGCTGCAAAATATACAGGCTTTGCTATGTACTATACAATACATAGTACATTGAATGGCATAATAGCGTTTTAAAAGGCTCTTATGAATGATGAACGACAAAATCTGCGAAAGCTAATAGGGATAAGGGTTATAGAAGATTTAATGTTAAATAATGTTAAAGAATTCAAACACTTAGGTGTGAATTAGATCGTCTGAGGAGAAGGAAGGAAGCTAAAAATGAAGAGAAAAAGAGGTACCTGCACCTTCAACAGAATGAATTTGAATATTACCCCTGTGAAGCATCATTATTTGTTTACTAAGGCTTAACCCAATGCCGCTTCCACTCTTTTTTGTACTAAAGAAAGGAATAAATATTTTGTCAATAATTTCAGCAGGCATTCCGGTTCCGTTATCCGCAATAGTAATAACCATTTTATTGTTAGAATCCCTGTAAGATGACATAACAATTTTAGCACCTTGCTTATCTTTTACTGCCTCAATACTATTAACGACTAAATTTATCAATACCTGTT
>MWVX01000670.1_pt1 | contig 11133 bp, 11 predicted proteins | sample 1047311 | NCBI WGS metagenome assembly MWVX01 (sample SAMN06349984, study PRJNA376086) | soil metagenome | isolation source: MtG-4 sample Antarctic (ecotone) soil | place: Antarctica | collected 2015-01-13
TTTATCCGCTATGCACGAGAAAAAAACATCCCCGTCGGACCTGGACGCGGTTCGGCAGCCGGTTCCTTAGTCGCGTATTGTTTGGACATTACTGATATTGACCCACTGCAATACGATTTACTTTTTGAACGCTTTCTCAACCCGGAAAGGGTTTCGATGCCTGATATTGATATTGATTTTTGTGTGCGCGGACGCGGCGAGGTCATCAATCACGTTACAGAATTTTATGGGCGTGAAGCGGTTTGTCAGATTATAACCTTTGGGACGCTTGCTTCTAAAGCGGCAATCAAAGATGTCGGACGGGCTTTGAATATGCCGTATGGAGATGTCGAAAAAATCGCCAAACTGATGCCTCCGCCGGTCAGAGGTCGGAATATCAGTATTTCTCAAGCCTTAGAACAGGTGTCGGATTTAAGAAAAGCCGTCGAAACGGATGAAAAGGTAAAAGACCTGATTGATATGGCGAAAAGACTCGAAGGCTGTGCGCGGCATTCTTCGGTTCACGCCGCCGGCGTGGTTATTTCACCAAAACCGCTGCACGAGTTGGTTCCAGTATCATTATCGGCAAAAGGTGAGTTGACAAGTCAATACACAATGAACGACCTCGAAAAAGCGGGTATGCTTAAGATGGATTTTCTTGCTTTAACCGCCTTAACAATTATAAGCGACTGCTTAAATTCAATTAAGCAAAAAAAAGATGTTGAAATTGATTGGAGCAAAATCCCGCTTGATGATGAAAAATCGATGAAACTTTTCGGCGAGGGTAAAACAGAGGCGATTTTCCAGTTTGAGTCCTCGGGTATGCAGGAGATTTGCCGCCGTCTGAAGCCGAAAGAGTTAGAAGATTTAGCCGCCTTAAATGCCCTTTATCGCCCGGGTCCGCTCGATGGCGGAATGGTTGACGATTTTATTGCGCGGCATCGGGGCGAGAAAAAAGTGCAGTATATTCTGCCGCCGATGAAAGAGATATTGAGCAATACTTACGGTATTCTCGTCTATCAAGAACAGATTATGCAGCTGGCTCAAGTGCTTGCCGGATACACACTCGGCGAGGCTGATTTGATGAGGCGAGCGATGGGCAAAAAGAAGCGGGAGGAAATGGCGGTTCACGAAGAAAAATTTATTGAAGGCGCAACTTCTCGCGGGTTTAATCGTGAAAAAGCGGCGGAAGTTTTCCGTCTGATGGCACAGTTTGCCGATTATGGATTTAATCGAAGCCACTCGGTCGCATATGCTTATTTAGCATATCAGACTGCTTATCTTAAAGCGCATTATTCCGCTTATTTTTATGCGGCTGTTTTATCCAACGAAGCTCAAGACACGACCAAAGTTTATAAATACTCAAACGAACTGCGCTCTTCCGGTCTGAAACTTCTTCCGCCGGATATAAACGAAAGCGATGCGGATTTTACGCCGCTCGACAATGCCGTGCGTTTCGGCTTGAGTGCAATTAAAGGCATCGGAGAGGCAAGTATCCAATCAATTATCGCCGCCCGAAAACAACAAAAATTCACTTCTTTATACGACTTTACTTCCCGCGTTGACCAAGGCTCGGTCAACCGCCGCGGGCTTGAGAGTTTGATTACGGCGGGAGCATTCGATTCGCTGATGTCGACGGATTCGACGGTAAATCTGTGGCGGGCAAAACATTTTGCCGCCATCGAAAAATCTCTCTCGCACGGACAAAAAGTTTGGCAGGATAAAGTCAGGGGTCAAAATGCTCTTTTTGGAGTGCAGGAAATATCTCAATCAAATTCCGGTAACGAACTGCCTGATGTGATCGGATGGTCGCCAGCCGAATTGTCAAAGCAAGAAAAGGCGGCAGTCGGTTTTTATCTTTCGACTCATCCACTCGATGAATACCAGCAGATTTTGGCTGATTTGAAGATAATCAATATTGCCGATTATGAAGAGCTAAAGCCGGGCGATAAAATAACTATTGCCGGCATTGTTTCGGGGCTACAGATAAGACACAGCAAAAAAGGCAATCGTTTTTGTATTTTTCGACTTGAAGACCAATCAATCGGCGTTAAATGTCTGGCGTGGTCGGAAGTCTCGGCAAAATACGCCGATTGTTTAAAAGACAATGAACTTTTGATTGTCAGCGGCAAAGTCGAATCGAGCGAAGGGCAGGAAATTACACTAATTTTGGAAGAAACAAAGAAACTTGCCGATGCCATTACGCACAAAGCAAACAGTGTTTCAATTACACTTCCCTTTAAGCAAGTTGATGAAAAATATCTGGAAGATATATTTACTGTTTTAGACAAACGCAAAGGAAATTGCGAAGTGTATTTAAGTGTCGGTCTGGAGCGGGGAGTTTTAATTAAAGTTCATTCAAAACCTTTACGCATCCAAGGTTCAAGCCGCTTGGAAAACGACTTAAAACAGAAAGGCTGTCAGGTAGAATGGGTTTTGTAAAAAACTGACGGAGAAAAAATATGGCGGAAAAACAGACAAGAGATGCGTTTGAGCGGGTGCAATTGGCGAGACACCCGGAAAGACCATACACGATGGATTTGCTGACGACAATTTTTACGGATTTTGTGGAGATGCACGGAGACCGCCGATATGCCGATGATGCCGCCGTGGTGTGCGGGTTTGCCAAACTTGTTGAAACTGAGGTTGCCGTCATCGGGCAGCAGAAGGGGCGCGATACAAACCAACGACGATTTCGGAATTTCGGGATGGCGAAGCCGGAAGGTTATCGGAAAGCCTTACGCATTATGAAATTAGCGGAAAAGTTTAACCGACCGATAATAACCTTTATTGATACCTCAGGAGCATATCCGGGAATTGATGCGGAAGAGCGCGGACAAGCTGAAGCGATTGCTTTTAATTTAAGAGAAATGGCAAACCTCAAAGTCCCGACCATTGTCGTTATTTTGGGCGAAGGCGGCTCCGGCGGTGCATTGGCAATCGGTATCGGTGATCGGGTTTTAATGATGGAAAACGCCGTTTATTCCGTAATTACGCCCGAAGGCTGCGCGGCGATTTTGTGGAAGGATGCCGGACAGGCAAATCGGGCGGCTGAATGCTTGCGTCTAACGGCGGATAATTTAATTGGATTTGGGTTGATAGATGAAATTGTAACGGAGTTGACCGATTGGAAGTTTAGTTTGGAAGAAGATTCAGAACAACAGATGTCTTATAAAAAAATAGCCGAGAATTTAAAGAAAGTTTTGCTTCGCAATTTGAAAGAGTTAGATTGTTTAGATGTCAAGAAAAGAATGGAGTTGCGTTTTCAAAAATTTAGAAAAATGGGTAATTGGATTTCTTGAATATCGAGCATTTTTAAAATTTAACCGATATTTTTCTCCTAAAATTTTTAATATTTGAATCTAGAGCAAAAGACATCTGGGTTAAAGGGACGGATTTGAAGATAAATCTACAGAAAGACACCTTGCCTGAAAATAATACTCCAAGAATAGTAAAAGGTGTCAAGAAATTTTGCAAATTTACGGGCGAGTTCTCTAGAACGGGATATCGTCATCTGTTGGAGCAGAAGAACTATCGTTAGTAATCTTATCGGCTTTTTGAGGGCTGATATTATCGGCAAAATTATTGTCGGATTCAGATGTTGAATTTGAAGCCCGTTCATCGACGCTTCTATCGCCAATGAATTGCAACTCCGAGCCTTGAATCGCTAGAGTTTGGCGATTGTTGCCGTCGCGGTCAGTCCATTCTTCGAGTTGCAGACGACCTTCGACATAAACTTGCCGTCCTTTTGTTAGATACTTGGAAGCGTTTTCAGCTTGCTTACGCCAAAAGGTAACTCTAAACCAAGTTGTTATATCCTGCCATTCTCCGGCTTTATCGCGTTTGCGGTCGTTGACCGCCACGGAAAAATCGCAGACGGCATCGCCCTGCGGCGTATATCGAAGCTCGGGATCTTTTCCGAGATTTCCAATTATTGTGATTTTACTGAAAGACATTTTTATTTTCTCCTCTATTTTAATTTATAAATTCATTTCGGCAAACTTTTTCGGATGTTACTCTCATCCATTATAACGGTCAAGTATCTATTGTTTAAATATTTCAAATTTTGAATAATAAAATACAATTATATAACAATTTCAGATTTTAGACAGTTTCTCATATGTCCATAGAAAACAAAAGAAAACAAAAAACGCTGAATTCGCCGAATTGTATAGCCGAAATTTTACTTTTAGCTGTTACTATTTTAGCCTGTTTTTCATTTTATTCTGAAACTTCAGCACAAGAAAGTAATGCTCTCACTTCCCCGTTCGAGTTATGTTGGGAATTAAAAACCGACCAAATATCTTCACTTGATATAGCGTCTGATAATGACTTGAATATCTATCTTTCTCTTTTAAGTGGAGAGATAGAATCAATTAATTTTATGACGGGCAAAAAAAAATGGCAGTCGAAATTAGGAGGCGAAATTGCTTTACCGCCTCTTTCTGATAACAAAAGTGTTTATATCGTTTCTAAGATTAAAACGAAAATACTAGTGCGCTCTCTTAGCACGGACTCCGGCATTACAAATTGGCAAGTTAGCTTTGACTTTGACGATGAGTTTTTTTTAATCAAAGACAGCGACAAATTAGTAATAATTAGCAAAGGGGGGAAATTCTCTGTATTTAATAAAATTACCGGAGTAGTAATCCGGAGTGGAGATTTAGGACAAGAATTGTCATCTGCTCCAATACTATCTGATAATCAGATAGTATTTGGGACTATGAGTAAAAAAATAATTTTTTACTCACTCATAAATGGAAACATTCTTGCTCAATTTGATGTTTCCTATCCCCCAAATATAGTTTTTGTAATTAAAAGCAGATATATCTTTTGGAGTGACTATAAAGGAAACGCTTATTTAAGTGATCTAATAGCAAAAAAGGTTTTGTGGAAAATTCGTGGTGGTGCGGGAATATCAAATATTTTGGCTACCCAACAAGGACTTTTAATTTCGTCTTTGGATAATTTTATTTATCTTGTTTCAATTAAAAAAGGAAAATTTGTTTGGAAGAAGAGGTTTAACGGAAATGTTTCGTTTAGTCCTATTACTAATGAATACATAGTCGTTGTAATATCCGGTTCTGAATTTGCGGATATTATTGATACCGAAAGCGGCAGACTAGTTAATCAACTCGTTATTAGTGGTAATAATTATTTTATAAATAAGCCGCTTGTTTCTGATAACTTGTTTATTTTCCCAACAATTAAAGGACTTTTTGCATACACCAATTCAAGAGCCGAATGTGCCTACAAATAGAAAAGCAGAAACTATTATTTCCTGCTTCTTAAAAAATCTGAATTTTTCTTTAATGTGATTTTGAGTGATTTTGCATTATTTCATAAATTTCATCTTTTATGAACAGTTTCTTCTTTTTGAGAGTTGTTTCTTCGAGTAATTCTTCGTCACTTGGATAAGTTAACTGAGCTAATTCCGTTAATCGCTTTTCGTAATTCTGATGTTGTTGAACCAATTCCCGAAAAGTTTGATTCTCCTTGATTAATTTTTCTTTAACTGTGTCAGTTGTTGTTGTGTCCATTACATTTCTCTCTCCCTTTCTAGTTTAATATTTTCATCAGCTCAAGAGCGTAAAAGTTCATAAGAAGTATATACGTCAAGCCATAAAGTTGATGTTATCTTAGAATGTCTGGATGAATCAAGTTTAGCTTTCTAAAAACTTGTTAAGAGTTTGTTCATAACAATTCCATCTTCTAGCGGATTTCCGTAGAAATTTTTTCTTTTAGAAATTTTTGTGAACCCATTTTTTTCATAAAATTTGATTGCCTTAGTATTGGATTCTCTTACTTCGAGCCATATACTTCTTGATTGTAAATTTGCTGTCCGGCTTACTATCTGATTGATGAGTTTTTGACCAACTCCTTGGTTTTGGAAATTGAGTTTTACAGCTATATTGTAAATTTCAATCTCCGCTTCTAAATTTGGTGAGTTCTTTTCTCTTAGTGAAGTTTCAATAGTGGATGTTAAATTATTAGTGGAATTAGTGGATATTACTTTCATTATCAGACGCGCCACAATAAATCCGACTACTTGGCTTTGCTCTTTTACCACAAAAGCCAGTCCATCTTTTCTTTCTATTTCATTTTTATAATCTAGTGAACTCCACGAACCAACCTGACAGTCTTTTTCAATTTGCCTGACTTCTTTAATGTCGGAATCCGACATGTTGAAAATACCCATATTAAAACTATTCTTCCCTTATCTCGTATCCTTGATGTAAATTGGCTGAAGATTGTAAAACGCGCACTTTTCTTTTTCCCGTCGCCCAATTAAATATGCCAGATTTTCACCGCTGTCAATTATTCTTTCAATTATTGGATTCTCTGTCCGCACACTTGCTAAAACATCTCTGTAAAGTTTTCCGTATAAGACAAATCTTGATTCTAAATCATCCTCCAGTTGTTTGATGAATGTCCCAAATGACAGCAGACACGGCATTGCAGCTTTATTCAACTCACTTTTTTGTCCAATTTTAAACTTCTGAAGACATACCTTTTTTCCTATCGGAATCGCCGTTAGAATGCTATTGTTCCAATCCGCCTTCAAAGTCATTGCTTCCAAAACCGAAACTCCGCAAATACCACACTCTAAAGATTTTTTTAAGCCTAACGCCGTCGCCAAACCAATTCTCGTGCCGGTAAAACTTCCCGGACCTCTGGAAATCACAATTTGCCTGATTTGACTTCTTTCTATCGTGTTTTTTTTTAGAAGTTTTGAAAGTTCATCTAAAATATCTTCCGATTTTGAAATACTGCCGCTACCTTGCCAAAAATCAACTTCTTTTTCGTTTTCCAAGAGCGAAAGACTACCGCCTTCGACGGATGTTTCAATGGAAAGAACAATATTTTTTATCTTTTTATTTTTTACCAATACTCGCGGTTTTATGATATTTATTTATCCGATCTCTCCAGAGAGTTTTGGATATTCTCTTTATTGATGGTATAAAACGAAACAAAAAACTTCCGATTTGATAAAAGATTCGCGTTTTTTCATCAAATTTACCTTCCATCTCAATTGTCGCCTGTATCGGATTTGGCGGAATACGCTTAGATATCTGCTCGAAAAACTCAAGGCTGTCACCCAAACAATTTTGCAGCGGTTTTAATCGAACCTTACTTTCCCACTCTTTCTCAATCGTTTTTACTACCCATCCCGGAAGATTTTCTGCCATCTTGGCAAATGGTGTATTGTCTATATTAAGCCCCAGATACTTGACGGCTAATCTAACCGTGCAATTTATCCATTCTCTTCTTGTTTCGCTGACAATGTTCAGACATCTGTTCCAATCAAAATCTTTCGCACGATTTTGGACGGCATAGACAATATCCCACAGCCGTTCTTTAGCAACTCCGCCGTCCGTCAACCAATGCACACACAAAATCCTTAAGTGATCTTCTTGACATAATATCCTCACCTTTGTTTTATTAAGTTTGAGAAGTTGAGAATGGGCTGTCAAATTATCCCACGCTACCGTATCCAAATGCCTCAGCCCACGATGCAAATCAACTCCAGCGATGGGTTGTTGTTGGAGAATTTTCTGACATTCTAAATAGTCATCAGGGCTGACGGCAATATCTATGTCAATTGATAATCTTTCAAAAGGTTTCGGATAATTTCTTGCCGCCGCCCAGCCTTTTATCAAAATCGGTTCAAAATTATTCCGCCGGAAAATATCAAAGACCCTCTCAATCCTCTGTTCTTGAACTTGTCTTTGTAACAATTTCCAATAGTAGTCATTTTTGTTATTCTCCACTTCCATTTGTATTTAACAAATTATATAAAATTCACAAGTTTAAGTGTCAATAAAAAAGAGTCAAACCAAAATAGTTTAACTCTTCTTAAATAAAAAAAAATCTTGACTAACTACAAGTGCCGCTACAGTGCGGCGCGCCTTGCGGGACATTACAAGGTGAACAACCACCCGTGCAGATTGACGGACAATCATTCGTCCCGGTCATTGAATTACACATACAACCCATCGACGAATTACAGGTTCCCATATTTAAGGTGCAAAGACATCCCGGATTTACACATCGTGATTGCGCCGCCGCCGATTTTGGGGCGACCAACGACGTGACAATCGGTAATGCTACCACCGCCGCTAATCCTACCTTTTTAATTATTTCCCGACGGCTCTCTCCGGCAAATTTTGCCGCAATTTCCTCCGCCAATAAGTTCTTCTCATTTAATTGGTCAATCGCCAACCAAATTAAATCCTCGTCAACCGATCTTCCCGATTGACTGCCAAAAATCTTGGAAATATCCGCCACGGTATTCCGCCCATCACAACTTTTCCAGACCGTTGCCGCCGTCTGATTTAAACAGTGGGCTTTGTTTGTATCCAAATCATAGACCAATACCTCGTCAGACATCTCTTGAATCACCAGTCCTTCTTTACGCGCTACTGGGATTTGCAAATTATTCATTTTCTCTCCTCCGAATAAATTAGAATCGTTCATTTTGAAATTAGGGACTTTATAAAATACTGTTATTTCAACAATTAAGCAGCAAATCAGCAAATTTTACAACTTTGCCTCTTTAACTTTTGATAATTATGACACGGCTTTCTATTTTATACAATACTTATTTATAAAATACTTTTGAATTATTTCCAATTGCAGCCAGGTGCGATAAAATTTGCCTAATCACGGTTTAATTCTTTTTCACCGCCCTTTCTCAATGCACTAACCCTTCGTTATTGTCTTTTCAAAAAAATTCAAAAGTAAATCGGCAAATTTTTGAGCTTCGCCTCTTTTACTTTTGGCGATTATTGCATCATTTACAATTTTATTCAACACTTGTAATGTAAATTTTGGGTTAATTCTAACGGGAATCGTCTGTAATAAAATTTCCAACAGTGCCCTACCGCCACTCAGCACTTCCGGCTTAAAGCCATTTGTGTCGTTTTGAATTAAATTATATGTCGGATCATATTTGGTTATCAAAACCATCCCAATCGGGAGCGGCTCATAACCGACTTTACCGCCCAATGATTCCGCCGTGCAATCCACTTGTTTATATTCATCCGTGATGCCTCGCAGTGAAAGCATTTTTGGAAATGGATGAACATAGCCTTTTTCGTCCAATACCGCGTATTCATCCGAATAATATAAAGCTCCCTTTTTTATCAATGCCGCGACCATTGATGTTTTACCGGAAAAACTACTTCCCGGTATGACGATGGCTTTGCCTTTCCAACCTACAACTCCCGCGTGCAAAAAAACTCTCGAAACTGCATACTCGGCAACCGTCAGACGTATTTCGCTTTCAACAAAATCATAAAATTCTTCTTTCGACGAGCTGTTGGCAACATTTTTTTCGTTTCTAAAAAGTTGAAAATCTCCGTTTTTTTTCTGTTTTAGCAGTAAAATATGGTCAATTTCGTTTTTATCAATTATCTTAAATCCATTTGGCAGGATTTTTCCAAGCCGTTTTTCGATTTCCAACAGATAATCTCGGTTATTTACCTTGACACCGATCTTTACCCCGTAAGCCTGAAAGTTGATTTGTCGGTTATTTATTACTGCTGCGCTGGATGTCTGTTCTTCTTTCATCAATAATTTGCCGATTCTTTAATTTTTAATTTTATTTTTTTCTATAAATTTCAAAAAAATCAGTAGTCCGAATGATTCCAATCCAATCAAGATTAGTAAAACAATCCCGAAATTATATTTAAAGTTTATCCACAGAAGTAAAAGACTTCCGTTCAAAATTGACAGCATTCCATATAAACAAGTTACATATTTATGTGAAAACCCTTCGATAATAAATCTTTGATAGATATGTCCGCGATGTGCCTGCCAAACTTTCTCACCCTGCACCATTCGCCGCAAAAACGTCAAAATCGTGTCCCACAAAAATAACCAAACTAAAACAACGGCAATAATAAGTATAACAACCTGAAACTTGTTCTTTTCTTTTATTGCCAACAGCGGCAAAACCGCAAAACTGTAACCCAAAAAGGCGCTTCCGACATCACCCATAAAAATCTTTGCCGGCTGCCAGTTTTGGATCAAAAAGCCTAAACAAACAAAGGCTAAAAGTCCGCCGTAAAAACCTGTTCCATCAATCCCGAATATCTTGCCGGCAACCATCCAACCAATGCCGGCAGTAACGGCTTGCATTCCCGCCAATCCGTCAATGCCGTCCATAAAATTATAAGCATTGGTCAGCCAGACTATCCAAAAAAATGTCAAAATCGCTCCGAAAAAACCGACATTGATAAAATTTCCAAACGGAATATAAATTTCTTGAAAATATCCGGTCCCAAAAATGACCAATAAAGCCGCTGCCGAATGCACCAAAAAACGCCAAATAACCGCGATGGAAAATAGGTCGTCCAGCCAACTGATGCTTGCTATCAGCATCGCGCCTAGAAAATAACTCCACGAAAAATTGCCAAATATAAAAGTGGTATAAATTGCATAAAATCCCAAACAAACGCTCACAATCACCAGCCCGCCGCTGTGTGGTGTCGGAACTTTGTGCAAACTTCTCTCATTCGGAAGTGCCACGATTTCCCGCCGCAAACTCCAACGACGGACTAGCTCCACGCTAAGATAGGAAATTAGAAAAACCGCTGGATATGTCAAAATTTCAAACACTTATTTTTGCCGTAGTTTTTTCCGGCTTTCTGATTTATACCATTTAACTTGTCTTTTAATCGCTTCCGCTATCGAAAATTTTGGCTGAAAGCCATAAACTTTTTCAATTTTTTTCGCCGAATAAATATCATCCGACAACCATTTTTCAACCGTATCGGATATTTTGTTGACTTTTTTCAGCCTAAACAATTTGGCGTTTACCTCAAAAATTATATTTAACAATCTTGGCGGTAGCTCAATTTTTGGAATTGTTTTGTCCAAATGCTTGGCTATTTCACCGACAAACTCTCTCATACTGATTGGCTCTGCCGCCAAATTGAAAATCTCGGTTTCGCTCTTTTCACTTTTTTTGACCTTTTTATTAGTCAAAATATTGACACACGCCCTTGCCACATCCGTTTTATAAATCAGAGTCAAAAAGTTCTCCGGAAAATCATCCGTCAAATTTTTATACGGCTGATATTTCCAGCTATGAAAATTTTTTGGAACTCGAAAAACTCGGCAAAGTTGATGCGGTTATTCATTCGGCGG
>MWVX01000671.1_pt1 | contig 11130 bp, 11 predicted proteins | sample 1047311 | NCBI WGS metagenome assembly MWVX01 (sample SAMN06349984, study PRJNA376086) | soil metagenome | isolation source: MtG-4 sample Antarctic (ecotone) soil | place: Antarctica | collected 2015-01-13
TAAAAACTGAACGATTAAAAAATGTAAGAGAGCCGGTCAAGATCTTTCAAGTTACTGCTGCATCTGGTGAGGGTTCAACCGTTAACAACCCAGTAATTCGTAAAAAACGAAGAATTATATTGGGTGCACTGGCAGGCTTAATGCTTGTACTTGCCGGCTTCTTTGCATATAAGTCTATTTCCAGTAAAACTTCTACCACTTTAACCGAAGGAGATACCGAAAAATCCATAGCTGTTCTCCCTTTTGTTAACATCAGCAACGATGAACAACAGGAATACTTCAGTGATGGATTGACTGAGGAATTGATGAATTTACTTGCAAAAACCAATGGATTAAAAGTGATTGCCCGTACTTCTTCATTTGCTTTTAAAGGAACGAATGATGATGTGAGGACCATCAGTGAAAAGCTGGGTGTTGATCATATCTTGGAAGGAACTGTGCGAAAAGCCGGTAATCAAATACGTATCACTGCAAAACTAATCAGGGCCAGTGATGCGAAAATGTTATGGAATGATACCTACAACAGGATTATGGATGACATTTTTAAAGTGCAGGATGAAATTGCAAATACTGTAGTAAAAAAACTTCGGGTAGAACTGTTGGAAACAGGCAAAGCAAAAAAAAGCACGCCAGAAGTGCACAACCTAATCTTACAAGGAAATTACTATCATGAAAAGTTGGACAGGGAAGGAGTTCTTAAATCAATGCAATTGTATAAGCAAGCGGTGGCACTTGATTCAACAGATGCAAGAGCATGGGCGATGTTGGCAAAAAGCTACTCCCGTGCAGCATGGCAAAATTATGTTCCTCAACAGGAAGGATATGAACAAGCAAGGCAAACTGTTTTAAAGGGTTATCAAATTGATCCGAATAACACAGATGTCCTGTTGATTTATGCAGGAGTGAAATTGTACTATGACTTTGAATGGAAAGATGCAGAAGAACTGTTACAAAAGGCAATAGAACTGGAGCCTGCAAATGCTGATGCATTAAACACAATGGGAGTTTCATACCAGGCAACAGGAAAATGGAAAGATGCAATAAAAGTGACTTCAGAAGCGCTTGTTTACGATCCATTACGCCCTATAGTATATAGTAATCAAGGCGCCAACTACACATATCTGAATCAATTAGATAATGGAATTGAGATGTATCGCAAAGCTCTGGAAATTAACCCGCAATTTCAAAGAGCTCATATGTACATCGGCAGAAACTATCTGCTGCAGGGGAAAACCCAGGTTGCATTGCAGGAAATGCACAAAGAAAATATTCCTTTTTTCAAACACTTCGGATTAGCCCTGGTGATGCATGCTGTTCGTGATCAACAAGCTGCAGATTCTTTGTTAAACAGCTTTGTTAGAGATCATCAAAAGGAATGGCCTTACTTGATTGCAGAATTATATGCTTTTAGAAATGAGAAACAAAAGGCTATAAGCTGGCTGCAAAAAGCATATGAGCAAAATGATAGCTGGCTTGTATGGATTAAAGGTGATCCGCTTTTGAAAAACATCTGGGAACACCCTGGGTATATATCAATTCTGAAAAAAATGAATCTACATTAGTAACTCTGAAATTCCGTATCATCAATGCCTCAGACCCGCCAATTAGCTGCTATTATGTTTACCGACATTGTCGGTTACACAGCATTAATGGGTGAGGGTGAACAAAAGGCTTTTCAAATTCTACAGAAAAACAGAGAACTGCAAAAGCCAATCATTGAAAAATATAATGGCAGGTGGATCAAAGAATTGGGTGATGGAGTAATGGCAAGTTTTATAACTGTCTCTGACGCTGTGCATGCTGCAAAGCAAATTCAAGAGCAATGCCTGAAATCAGGCGAGTTCTCTTTAAGAATCGGTATTCATGTGGGTGAAATTGTTTTTGAAGGGGAAGATGTTTTTGGAGATGCCGTGAATATTGCAGCGAGGATTCAGGCCATTGCCTCTGTAGGCGGTATTTTCGTTTCAGAGGCGGTGCATTATGCTGTTGCGAATAAACCAGAAATCAAATCTTCATTTGTTAAAACAGAAATACTCAAAAATGTAAAAGAGCCGGCAAACATTTATGAAATAATAGTTGAACAACTAAAGCCTCCAACCACTAGCCGAAATCCAATTAACAAAAAGATTACTACAGTAGTAAAGAAAAAAATAACTGTACCGGTTGCGGCATGGATTATTGGAGCATTGGTCCTGTTGATTGCTGTAGCAGTTTTTTTAAACAAAGAAAAAATCAGTGCCAATTCAGGTGTTCAAACATTGGCAGTACTTCCCTTTATCAACGAAAGTGGCAATGCAGATGGCGAATACTTGTCAGATGGTATGACCGAAACATTGACCAGCAACTTATCACAACTCCCAAAAATAAAAGTGAAAGCACGGACCAGTGTTTTCCGGTATAAAGGGAAGGCATTGGTATTAGATGAAAAACTTTCTGAAGCACACAACTCTCTTGCTTATGTATTACTTTATTATGATTGGGATTTTGCTGCTGCTGAAGAAGAATTTAAACGGGCTATTGAACTGAATCCCAGATACGCCGTTGCTCATCAATGGTATGCCAATCTTTTAACAGCAATGGGCCGTTGGAACGAGCAATTCAACAATTCAAACGAGCACAAGAATTAGTTGTTCTATCACCTGTGATTACTGCAGTTCCGGCATGGACATTCTATTATGCACGACAGTATGATCGTGCGATACAACCTTGCCTGAAAGCAATTGAAATGGATGCGAATTTTGCATTAGCTTACAACTGGCTTGGGCAGGCTTATGAACGAAAAGGGATGTATGAAAAGGCAATCTTACAGTTTAAGGAAGGGTTGCGAATTTCACCGGATGATAATAATCTGAGAGCATTGCTGGCCCATGCTTACGCAGTTTCGGGCAATAAGCAGGAAGCACAAGTTATCCTTAATGATCTGCTAGAGAGTGGAAGTAAAAGATACTTATCACCATACCATTTAGCCACAATCTACATAGGCCTGGGGGATAAGTACAACGCAATCAAATGGTTGCAAACTTCCTTACATAACAGGCAGCACATATTAATTTTTCTGAAGTACGACTCAAGAATGGACGATCTGCGGTCTGATCCGAGGTTTACATCTTTGCTGCAACGGATAAGCAGACTCAGAGACAAATAGACCGGTAGAAGCAAAACACTAACGATCGGGAATATATATGTGTTTAATATCAAAGGAACAAAACTCGACACATTATCAAGCAGGAGAACATACACCAAAGCTTCCGGCATGACTACAAAAACCAACACTTATATATGAAACAATCAATCTTCATTGCAATTATGCTTGTCGCAATTACAAGCTGTAACCAACAAGAAATAGACACCAAATCAGAAGGCGAAAAATTAATGCAGACCAGCCGTGAGTGGTCTAAAGTAGCTGCTACTAAAGATGTAGATAAGATACTAAGCTACTGGTCGGACGGTGCCGTTGTTATGTCAGCAGGAGAACCAACTTTGAAAGGCAAAGATGAAATACGACAAATGGTTGCAGGCGGTTTCAAGGATCCAGGATTCCGGATCAGTTGGGACCCGGAAAGTGCAGAGATTTCTAAAAGCGGGGATTTGGGATACCTGCTTGAGAACACTACAATGAATATGATAGATTCCCTTGGCAAAGCTTCGGTTGTAAATTTTAAAGCAGTAACCATTTGGAAAAAACAGGCAGATGGTAATTGGAAATGTGTTGTGGATGTGTTGAGTCCTCAGTAACCAATAACCTCCCACAGTGGGTTTGTGTCGTCTAGAACCAAAAAATAATTTAAAACATGCTGAGCAATTTGTAGAGGTACCACAAGAAATCACACCTGGGGTAGGGTCTGGGAATGGGTAAAGACTTTAATAAATCCACTGCAACCAGGATTATGAAAGGTGGTTTTGCAACTATGCCTATAGGTGAAGTGCATTATGCTTTTACTAGGGGAGAAACGATCATACAACTCCATGGTGTGGGTCCATGGGGCAATTACGTATGTAAAGGAAGCTGATGACCCACGAAAAAAGTAATTATAGTTAATGATAACAGTGTAATAGAACATTTACATCTAAGCAAAGCATTAGTTTCGCTTTTTATTTATCCATGCTGGACTTTACTAATAAAACAGTACTCATCACCGGTGGATCAAGAGGCATAGGAAGAGCCTGCGCTAAATTGTTTTCTGATCTGAATGCTATTGTGATCATCACCTATAAATCAAACAGCACAGAAGCAGAGAAGACGCTATCAATACTGAAGCCTGAAAAAAATCATTACACTTACCAGTTAGATGTTGCAGATTCCGAGGCTGTTGCAAATGTATTTGCATCACTCATAGAAAAACACGGCCGCATGGATGTAGTGGTGAATAATGCAGGTATTTACCTGGAACATAAAATAGCAGAAGTGAACTATAAAAAATGGCAAGATATATGGCAGCAAACAATCAATACTAATTTGATTGGTGTAAGTAATCTTTGCTATTTTGCTGCAAGGCAGATGATAAAACAGGGTGGAGGAAAAATTGTAAACATTTCCTCCCGTGGGGCATTTCGCGGCGAGCCTGATCATCCTGCATATGGCGCCAGCAAGGCCGGACTGAACGCAATGAGTCAGTCCCTTGCCGTGGCACTTGCACCACACAACATTACTGTTGGCATTATCGCTCCGGGATTTGTGGAAACGGATATGGCTGCAGGTTATTTGAAAACCCGAGCAGGTGAAGCTATCAGAAAACAAAGTCCGCTGAACCGTGTGGCTACGCCTGAAGAAGTAGCAAGAGTGATTGCTGTATTTGCATCAGACGGTTTCGAATTTATGACAGGGGGTATTGTTGATCTGAATGGAGCGTCTTATTTGCGGAGTTAGAAAAAAATTTTTCAGAATACAATTGCAAATAGGTTGCAAAGTGCAGTTCTAAGTTTGATTATACGCAGGACGAGTTGTTATATAGTTTGAAATTTGCTGCGTGGCAAAGCGGTCAACTGGATTTTCAATTGAAGAATGAATTGAATAAATACAATAAATTAAAGATGTATAAACAAGAAAAAGAATTTTAATTCTGATATAATGAAAAAATTAATTTTATCGCTTTTCAGTGTTGCAGCTTTCATCACCCCCACTCTGGCGTAAGTATGCCGTTTGGCGTTGTGTAAAGCGTACTTGTACCTTGTAAGACTTCATATTATCAAGGGTCTAAAAAACTAATTTTCAGTAAACCCTTACCTCTGGTAATCTGCAGCATTACTGTATAACCAATCTTGTTGTTTTAAAACAAACCAGCCGGAACAGGATTGTAATGCATGTAGTCCAATTTTTGATGTCTAAATTTATACTTGCGGCTCATTGCATGTATGTAAGCAATCTGTCTTATAGCAAGGCATAAGATGCTAGTACACATCATACACCTCAATTTTGCACCAGGTTTGGGAACAACGGCAATTAATAGTTCTTATCATCAACATCATTAACTTTATTCAGCAGCGGTTCACGGCTGGGAGCAATGAATGCCGCCACAGCAGCAAGCCGTAAATGCAATCGTATATTGGCAGTTCCAAAAAAAGCTATACAGAGTATGGCAAATCAAGACATGCCGATTAAATTTTAATATGAAAAGACTTCTCACGTTTTATGCATGCATTTTCTGCTTTGATGTTTTGACCGCCCAATCTAATAATTCACGGTGCCTTGCCGTAACACACATAACGGTTGTTGATGTTGAATCAGGTAGCCTGCTGCCTGACCAAACGGTTGTTAGTTGCAAAGAGACAATAACAAAAATCGGCAAATCCAAATCTGTTTTAATACCGCAAGGCAGCCTCATCATCAATGGCAGAGGCAAGTATTTAATTCCGGGACTGTGGGATTCGCACGTTCACCTGAGTTATATAGGCGCATCTACACTGCCTGTTTTGGTTGCAAACGGAATTACTGGCGTTCGTGATTTGGGCAGTATCTTATCCGAGGTGCATGGGTGGCAAGAGAGAATTAGGAAAGGCAGTTTGGTTGGACCTAGAATTAAAGCAGCCGGCTATAATATTGAAAGTGCCGAATGGATGAATGCTGCTAACCAAATAATTAATTCCTCCGAGCTGCTTAAAAGTTATCATCTTTTCACTATTGCACCAAGGTTTAAAATAAGCAATGCTGTAGATGCCCGGAAAGCAGTGGATTCATTGGTAAACATGGATAGTGATGTTGTTAAATTCAGGAATTTAGGCGGTGAAAATTTTCTTGCATTAGCTAAAGCAGCCAAACAAAAAGGAATATTATTGGTGGGGCATTCACCTAAAGGATTAAGCTTGGCTGAAGCCTCGGATGCAGGTATGGCAAGTATTGAACACGGTGAAACAATAGCCAATAGTCTTTCGGGTTTGGATAGTTTGGAAATAACTTCTCAGTTCAAACGATTGGTGCAAAACGGAACAATGTTAACTCCGACTTTGATTGCAGATTACAAATCAAAACTATCTACAGGAAAGGCTATGTACACTGCAATTACAGACACTTCCGGCAGTCAGGACTTGAGAAACAAATTCATATCTCCGCGTTTAAGGAAAATGTGGCAATTGGCTTACGATACCAGAAATTTAGATAGTTCCACAGACTGGGAGCCCGTACTTAATACCTCAGATTTGTTCTTGAAGCAAGCTTATAGTTTAGGCGTTCTGATGTTAGCGGGTACGGATTTAGGAGTGGTTTTAGTATATCCCGGAAGCGGATTGCATGAGGAGTTGGCTATGATGGTGGAAAAATTGGGTATGAGCCCGGCTCAGGTATTGAAGGCTGCTACACTCAATGCGGCTAAATTTTTCAAAATGGATGATAAGTTAGGAACCATAAAAGTTCAGAATTATGCAGATATGGTGATATTGAATGGAAATCCTCTTGAGGATATACGGAACACAATAAATATAAATGCGGTGATACTTAATGGCAAATATTTAGACAGGCTAACATTAAACAGGCTTCTTGCCAAAGCCGTAGCCGATATAAAAAAAGACAGTAGAAAATGAAAAGCTTCAAATGAGGAAAATAGAAAATAGTTGGCTTAACTAACAGCGACAAATACTCACCGAGTGCGCTTTACTTGAACAAGAACAAAACGGCAGGGAAATTTACTATCACATCAAGGCAAAAAAAATGAAAGGAATAGCAGACTTTATTGAACCATTCCGCAAAATGTGGGATGACAGGTTTAATAAATTGGGAGCCATCATGAAAAATACAATCCCGATAAACATCGGGAAAAAAATAGAATAATATGAAACAAAAAACAATGCGGAAGACGGCAAAAAACTTCTCATCTATTATTTCTTATCGGCACAAGCTTCGGTTTCTTTCTCGGTGGTATTACCAACTTAGGACTCAGGTCAGGTAAAATATTTTTTAGTTTTTCTGAGTTATACACATTGGTATCAATGAACCACCAGTTTTTTCCGTTATCATTCGAAATAACGATCATGGAGGTTTCAGCAGTAAGTTCACCTAAGGGAGTTTTCAGGATCGTGCTTTCCGGCAATACAGCCTGCAACTGATTTTTGTACATAACAATTTCGCTGGGGTTGCCGATCCAGTATCTTTTAAAAGTCACACTAAACTGCTTCATCATCTGGTAAGCAGAATCCATTTTTGTTTTCATTTTTTCTTTTCCCCCGGCAAAAGCAATGATGTTTGGATGCATGTATTTTACAAAAGAGTTGAAATCATTTCTGATCACTGCGTTCCCCATGGCCATAGCGTGCACCTTAATAGTGGTAGAAAGGTTTTGTGCTTCGGTGCACAGCGAAAGAAAAATAATACCGGTTGAGAAAAGAAGGGCCTTTATCGTTCTCATTATAAATCTCTTCTTTTATTGATATAGAAGCAAATGCCCCACGTGGCTATCACCAAAAGTATCGTATATACTATGTGCATGTCACTTTGTTCCATCAAGGCTTGCCATTCGCTTTCCTTTTTGGTAAACCATCTTGGAAAGGGTATCAAACGATCGGAAATTTCCAGTGGCAGATATTCGCCTGCATCATTAGCCCACTTTTTTCCCATCGCAACCATATAGGGCTCCAGGGGAAAATAATAAAAGAGAAAAACACCAAGTGCCATAAACGCTTTTCGAATTAAAAAAGCAATTAAGAACGCTATGGATAATTGCGAAAACACTTGTAGGAAAAACAGCCCTATATATTTTGTCCCGTCCCAAATGTTTCCATTCGCAGTATCTGTATTTATAGTACCTATTACAACAGCCGTTATAATGTATAAAATTGTGGCGACCAGGCATATAATGACAACATCAATCATCTTACTCATCATAAACTGGTTCCGGCTCCATCCATCTATTATATTTTGGCGATGTGTTTTATAAGTATATTCATTTGTAATGAACATGATCACAAGAACAGAGGGAAGAAAAACAAAGAGGGAAGAAATAAAAGCTACCGTTTGCCAGGCATCAGGGAAAGTGAATGGGTTGGGCAGCATCCGCAACACGGGCCCCATAGTTTTATCAGCCAACTGATCTTTGTACCCACTAACATACAGCATGTAATTCATGCCCGGATAGGATATGGCAACAATTACCAGCATCCACCAGAAGGCGGGATATTTTTTTATCTTAAGCCACTCAGTTTTTAAAAGACTCGCCATGTAATATTTTTTGATCTAGAAATATTTTTTTTAATGTAGGGGTTTTTACCGATGAGGTCTGTTCGGATCCACTTCCATTCCCGATTGATCATTTTAGTTGTTGGTTAATTCAAAGAACCGGGTTTCCAAACGTTTCTTCTTTAATAAAAGATGATTCAATACAACCCCTTTGCTAAAACAAAAATTATTGATCTCATCTAATCTTGCCGTTCCTTTTGGAAGCGAGAATTGAATCGTGCTTGAATCTTTATTGATGCTAACGTGAGTGCTGAACTGTTGAAGAATAGTAGCTAACGTCTTCAAATCATCAGCACTTAATTCCACGACATCTTCATCCTGCATTACCTCACTTACTTCACCGGTAGTTATTAGCGTACCCGTTTTTAAGATAGCAACGTGCGTACAAACTTTTTCCACTTCATCCAGTAAATGGCTTGCTATGATAATGGTGTGCCCTGAATTTTTTAGTTCAATAATGAGTTCACGCATTTCAGCAATACCAACAGGATCGAGACCATTCGTAGGCTCATCCAATACAAGCACCTTTGGATCGCCTAATAAAGAACCTGCAATGGCCAGGCGTTGCTTCATTCCAAGGCTATACGTTTTAAAGCGACTCTTGCGACGCTCATATAATTTTACTTTTTTTAAAATCTGGGTTATGTCTTCATCTGTGCCTCTTCCGCTGATGCTTTGTGTAACTTTTAAATTATCAGCACCAGATAAGTAATGATAGAAGTTTGGCGTTTCCAACAACGAACCAATCTTTTTTCTCTGCGCCGGCGAGCCCGGTTGACCAAACCATAAAAAATTTCCATTATTTGCTTTCAGTACATCGAGGATGATGCTTAACAAAGTTGTTTTACCACTTCCATTAGGGCCAAGAATACCAAACACACTGCCTTCAGGAACGGTGAAGGAGACATCTTTTAATGCCTGCACAGGACCGTAAAATTTTGTGATGTTAGATAAGGAGAGAACATGGCTCATAAGTAATTAATTTGACTTTAAAATAAATAGATAAAAAGCACTTTGTGTTTCAAAGTAAGTGCAAATATGTCAAACAAACAAACAAATGAATTCCTAACAAGTTTTGTTTACGTCACGCCAGCGAAAAGCCCCTTTCTTCGCCTGGAGTCTAAAAAGCCAATTACAGGAACAAGACAGCATATCCAGCGGAAGTCCATCTAACTTGATAGAGCTGGTGTTTATATTCGGGGACGTTGTTGAAACACAGAAAATCTCACAAAGACTATTGGAAATCATTAATTCTTTGCCATCAAAAAATGGAGTTAGAGTTTTGGAAATTGGTTGTGGAACAGGTGTTGCTGCACGAGAGATTGTAAATCGAATTGGGGATGGAAAAGTTTTAGCAATTGACCGTTCCTCTAAGGCAATTGAACAGGCTATAAACTCTGCATCGGAAATCAGCAATGGAAGACTTCAATTTATACAATCAAAAATTGAAGAGTTTGAGTTACCAAAAGAGGACCAACTCTATGATATTGCTTTTGCCAGTAGAGTTGGAGCATTAGATTTACGACATCCAGAAATAAACAAAAAGCTTTGAGCAACATTTCTAAAGCACTAAAGAAAAATGGAAAACTATTTATTGACAGAGGAAATCCTTTGAAAGAAATTAAACTAAAGAAAGCCTACCTCTAACAGGCAACAGAAATATTATAAAATTATGAAAAACACTATAGCAATAAAAAGGAGTTGTCATCAGAACAACGTGAAAACCTACTTAGAGCATTGAAAGTCCGTTTTGAGAAAAACATGAACCGCCATAAAGGTCTTGAATGGGCTAACGTACAAGCAAAGCTGGAAGCTAATACTGAGAAACTGTGGTCGCTCAATGAAATGGAAAGAACCGGCGGTGAACCGGATGTTGTTGGTCATTATAAAAATACGGGTGAGTACATTTTTAATGATTGTTCGGCGGAAAGTCTAGAGGACGCAGAAGTGTTTGTTACGACGGTGAAGCGCTGGAGTCAAGGAAAGAACATAAGCCGGAAAATAACGCTATTGATATGGCTGCTAACATGGGCGTTGAACTTTTAACAGAAGAACAATATAGCGAGTTGTAGAAACTTGAAATTTCGATACGAAACAGCGAGCTGGATAAAACACCTCCTGATATCAGAAAGCTCGGCGGCGCCCTCTTTGCTGATTGGCGCTATGGGCATGTCTTCGTGTATCGCAATGGTGCAGAATCTTATTATCGTGCGAGGGCGTTCCGTGGCTCGCTACGGGTCTAAATTTTGCCCAGGGCAAAAACATTTGAGCATATATTTATAATCATTAGCGTCTTGTTATAAATCAAATAGTTTCAATTGATTAGCTTCTTGTTCTTTGACATATTGCGGATAATTGTTTGCAAATAATTCAAGTAAGGGGGTTTTACACAGTAAGGATACACTAAGTATTTGCAGTATTTCATACTGTGTTTGTTTGAGCTTTAATTGATGTTTTACAATCGCAAC
>MWVX01000672.1_pt1 | contig 11128 bp, 8 predicted proteins | sample 1047311 | NCBI WGS metagenome assembly MWVX01 (sample SAMN06349984, study PRJNA376086) | soil metagenome | isolation source: MtG-4 sample Antarctic (ecotone) soil | place: Antarctica | collected 2015-01-13
ATGCTGACCTACGCCGCCCCATGCAAATTAATTCATCAGGTTATTCTACAAAAGATTAGCCTGAACACCACCGGGCAGTCCATCGTTTATCTTTGTAGTATAAGGTACCAGCCGATAAGCAAGACCCTCCTGTTGCAGGAAATCATTTAAACCCAAATATGCGTCTGGCGCAACGGAAATTGCAAAGTAAATGGGCCGTTTCCATAGGTTGCTACGCAATATCTCCATGGTAAGTATATCATTCTTCAAAAGCGTGTTTTTGTTCAGACGCCATTCCATGCGGCTTACGATTTTTGAAGTATCCTTTGGCTGCACTACCTTATTTGCCAGTATCTCCTGCTTATTAACAGGTATAAACAAATTTTTAGCAGGCACATAGTTCACTACATCTCCACCATAGTCAATCATATTTTTTCTGTCGGTGCTAAACATATAATCCAGCACTGAGCTAATGGAGTAAAATTGATTTTGATTGATTGACTTGTTTTCATAAAAACGGAGGTAATCCCGGTTTGACCCACGATAGGCAGAACTATCTACTGAGATCACAACAGCATCTGATTTATTCACTTTTCTTCTCAGATTATCAATGTACCAATCTACTCCGAGCAGGCTAAGGTTTACAATTCGGATATCCTCGCGTATCCCCTCAACTTCCTGTGCATACCATAGCGGATAAGTATCATTATCGCCCTGTGTGAAGAGGATGGCATTAGGAGCACAAGACTCCAGGTAATTTCTCCCGAAATCCCTTGCGGTGAATCGGTGCGACCGATCATGATCGTCCCATCCCTGGGCACCCATTAAAACAGGTATCAAAAGCGCAATGCCGGTAGCAAGCAGAGCTGCATTTCTTGGATTCATCCTTTTTTTAATATAATCAAACAAGGCAAGTGAGCCTAACCCAATCCATATTGTGAAAGCATAGAAAGATCCGGCGTAAGCATAATCCCGTTCCCGAGGTTGCATAGGGGTTTGGTTAAGATATATTACGATGGCCAGACCTGTAAAGAAGAAAAGCAACAACACAACCCATGCATCTAATTTGTTTTTCTTAAAATGAAAAATGGCACCCGCCATACCGAGGAAGAATGGTAGCAGATAAAATTTATTCCTTGCTTTATCTCTATTGGAGGGATATGGAAGACTTTGCTGATCTCCTATCATCGCATTGTCTATGAAGGGATATCCAGTGATCCAGTTCCCATGCTGAATGTCCCCATCTCCCTGTACGCCATCCTGCCTTCCTGAAAAATTCCACATAAGATACCGCCAATACATAAATCCTACCTGGTAGGTGAAGAAAAAATTCAGGTTGTCACCCATGGTCGGTTTCTCATCCTCTTTCAGATTAAGCCAGTTCCTGTAAAATCTGATGTGTGAAGGATCATCATTGTCCCAGACACGCGGAAAGATCATCTCGTCCTTCGAATCATATTTTACAATGGGTTTACGATCTAAAAAAGTGTATTTGTCTTTATCACGGAAATAGCGTTTTTCTCCATTCTCCCTATCAAGCTCAATTGGTTGTGCAGTAAAAACGGGGCCATGTGCCAGAGGACGTTCGCCATATTGTTCCCGGTTGAGGTAACTCAATAGGGCTATCGGATCTTTTGGGCTGCTCATATTAATTGAGGGATTTGCACCCGCACGTATAACTACCATTATGTAAGAGGAGTAGCCAATTATGATATATAGTGAAGTTAGCACGGCAGTATGCAGAATGTAGTTGCCTTTCTTTTTTGCATACCATAAGCCAAACACTATCGATGCGGCAAGAAGTAAAAAGAGAAATATAACACCGCTATTGAAAGGTAGTCCCAAATCATTCACAAATAAAATGTCAAGCTGAGCCGCAAGCTTTGGTATGCCTGGAATAATTCCATATTGAATTAAAGCTATGATGGCTATACCTATGGCGGCGGTTCTAATTATATTCCACCTGGTGGGTGGAAATTTTCGGAAAGAGTAGACAAACACCATCGCAGGTAACGCAAGGAGCCCCAACAGATGCACTCCAATAGAGAGTCCGATAAGGTAACCGATGAGGATGATCCACCGATCTGCATCAGGCCGGTCGGCAACATGATCCCATTTTAAAATTGCCCAGAAAACAATTGCGGTAAAGAAAGATGACATGGCATAAACCTCACCTTCAACCGCCGAAAACCAAAATGAGTCAGCAAAAGTATAGGATAGTGCTCCTACCACACCTGCTCCCATTACGGCAATTAGCTCTGCCCCGATTATGTCTATTTCTTTTTTACCAATGATCTTTTTGGCAAAGGACGTAACAGTCCAGAAAAGAAATAAGATAGTAAGCGCGCTGAAAATTCCAGACATATAATTTACCATAAGGGCAACCTTCGATGGATCACCTGCCAGCAGTGTGAAAATATGCCCGATCATAATAAACAATGGAGCACCGGGAGAATGCGCAACCTGTAGCTTATAGGCACAGCTTATGAATTCGCCACAGTCCCAGAAGCTCCCGGTTGGTTCTGCTGTCATCCAATAAACGGTAGTTGCTATAAGAAATATGGTCCAACCTACTATGTTGTTGACCTTATTATATAAACTCATGAATGAATTAATTTTAGGATGGGCAAAAATAGTTATTTGTTAATTGGTTCAAGGAAGGCAGGGACGATAAATGAAGTTAGAGCGACCGATGCAATTTGTAATTCCGAACCCATCCTTTAACTTTGCCGCACTTAATTGACCGATAGTGTAACTGGCAACACGTCTGATTTTGGTTCAGAAGAGTCTAGGTTCGAGCCCTAGTCGGTCAACTGTGAAAGCCGCCAGATATTGTTGGTGGCTATTATTTGATCGCTCGCGCGTTACAATTAGTGCATATTTTAATTGGAATTGACCACAGCTTACTATATCCTGAACCGGTCATTTCGATTTAATCCAAGTCAATAATTAATCCTGCTATTCGTATCTCATTGTTATATGGAATTTAACAACTGTTCCACAATGGTAAGTGTAATTATTAACCTCCTTGCCTCAAAAAAATAATTGCATATATATTTTTACAATAAGAAAAATATTTACTACACGTGGTAGATTTCATACGAGGTTTTATTTTACAGCCGGTTTTTGGTATTTCTTTTTCTATCTTTGCCGACTTTAAAAAATGGAATGGAGTCTCAGGTTAGAATATTTTCCGGCACGAACACTAAATACCTTGCCACCTCCATTGCAGAAGCATATGGCGTCGAAGTCGGCAAGGCAGAAGTTCGCCATTTCAGCGATGGGGAAATATGCCCTGTAATATTGGAATCTATTCGTGGAGACTATGTGTTTCTTGTTCAATCAACAGTAGCTCCGAGCGACAACCTCTTTGAATTGCTGCTGCTCATTGATTCCGCCAGACGTGCATCGGCAGCATACATTACTGCTGTTATTCCCTACTTTGGTTATGCCCGCCAAGATCGCAAGGACAAGCCGAGAGTACCTATTGCAGCCAAACTGATTGCCAATTTACTTACAGCCGCGGGTACCAATCGAATCATGACCATGGACCTTCATGCTCCTCAGATACAGGGATTCTTCGATATTCCTGTAGATCACCTCGAGAGTTCGACAATCTTTATCCCATATATTAAATCTCTCGATCTGCATGATGTAACTTTCGCAGCACCGGATGTTGGTGGAGTAAATCGGGCTCGGGCTTATGCTATACATTTCAACAAAGAGATGGTTATCTGCGATAAATATCGCAAGCGGCCAAACGAGGTGTCAGCCATGACCGTGATTGGTGATGTTACAGGTCGAAATGTAATTATCTGTGATGACATTATCGACACCGCAAATACGCTTGCCAACGCATCTGACCTGCTGTTATCAAGAGGAGCGAAAAGTGTTCGCGCGCTGATTACGCATCCGGTATTATCAGGCAGAGCCTATGAAAATATTGAAAGATCATCGCTAACAGAAGTAGTGGTATGCGATACAATTCCTTTGAAAAAAGAGTCGAGAAAGATAAAAGTACTTAGCGTTGCGGATTTATTTGCTACAGCCATTCTAAACATGTATGAGCACAAATCCATCACGTCCTTATTCATTAATAATTAAATTTTTTTATCATGAAATCTATTTCCATTGAAGGTCAGGTAAGGCAGTCAACCGGTAAAACTCAAACGAGAGAACTTAGAAAAAACGGGCAGATACCATGCAGCATCTATGGTGTTAAAGAAAATTTAAGCTTTTCAGCACCAGCAACGTCTTTTAAAGATCTTGTATATACTCCAGAGTTTTACACTGCTAAAATCTCGCTCAACGGCAGCATTATTGAGGCTGTGATGCAGGACATTCAATTTGATCCGGTAACAGATGATCTCATCCACATTGATTTTCTAGAGATTCATCCTGAGAAAAAGCTTACCATCGAGCTCCCTGTTAAGCTTGAAGGTATTCCAGCAGGAGTCAGAGCGGGGGGCAAGATAAATCAGAGAATGAAGAAAATGAAGGTGAGATTGTTTTCAAAAGATCTGATTGAGCACATCACGATAAAAATAGACCATCTTGAACTTGGGCGCTCTGTACGTGTTGGTGATTTTGAGATTCCCGGAGTGGAATTTCTGAATTCTCCCAACATACCCATAGTATCGGTGCTAATACCACGGGTTGTTAAGGAGGAAACCCCAGTTGCGGCTACTGCCGCTGTAGCCGCACCAACACCGGCAGCAGGAGCAGCTCCTGCAGCTGAGAAAGGTGCCGTTAAGCTTGAAGAGAAAAAAAAGGATGAGAAGAAAAAAGAAGATAAGAAAAAATAAAGACGTTGATGTGGCGGTTTATGCTAACGCAACACCGATAATCTGATTCATAGTGAAATTCTTGATTGCAGGCTTGGGTAACATTGGTGAAGAGTACTCTGAGACACGTCATAATATAGGGTTTAAAATTGCAGAAGCATTGGCTAAGGAAGCGGGTGCTTCTTTTAGTTTAGACCGTCACGCTTACCATACATCATTCAGGCTAAAAGGGAAAATGCTTCACATAATTAAACCTGCCACCTATATGAATTTGAGTGGGAAAGCAGTAAAATATTGGAGTGAGAAACTCGCCATTGAAAAAAATCAGCTTCTCGTAATTGTTGATGACATTGCCATTCCATTTGGAGAGTTACGAATCAGGAGCAAAGGCAGCGATGGCAATCATAATGGGTTAACATCAATGCAGGAAATATTTCAAACCAATGAATATCCGCGCATGCGTTTTGGTATAGGTGGAAATTTTCAAAAGGGCCAGCAGGTGAATTATGTGCTTGGAAGGTGGACTGAACAAGAGCAAAAGTTACTTCCCGAGAATATAAACACCGCCTGTGAGGCAGTTAGAAGCTTTGTGCTGATTGGATTGCACCCAACAATGAACCTATTTAATAAGACGGGCAGAAAGCCGCTAACAGGCGACGAAAAAGATCAGGATTTATAGACATCATTAAACCCTATTATAACTGGAGATTTTAGCAATATTCATCAATAATCTAACAATTCTATAAAAATGAAAATAGCAATAGCAGGACCATACTCTGCACCCACGGGGAAAGAACGCCAGGACAATCTTGACGCAATGAATGAGGCCGCGGCGGCAATATATGAAAGGGGTCACATTCCGATCATAGGCGTAAATGCAGCATTGCCGGTTCTTGAAAAGTCCGAAGTAGATGATGAATACAAGCTGATCACAGACATTTCTATGGCCATTGTTGAGAGTTGTGATGCAATGCTGTTTCTTGGGGAATCTCCGGGTGCAAACCGTGAAAGGGATAAGATTATTGAGCAACAAAGACCTGTTTATCGTTCACTGGACGAAATACCGAAAGCTTAAGGGTACAAACTATTTTTAGTGACAAATCTGCTGAGTTTTCAATGCAATAAATGCTATGGCAACAGATTCACATCATGAATATTAGCAATGCAGCTTCGTGAATAGAGTTAGTTGAACCTTGTCACCTGAAGATTTTAACTGACATGAGTATTTCTATTTATTACATAGCACAATATGTTTTATTATCATGAAGATAATTTGTGTTGCCCGCAATTATGCAGAACATGCAAGAGAATTAAAAAATGACATTCCTGATAAGCCAGTAATATTTATAAAACCCGATACAGCATTAAAGCGGAAGACGATGCCTTTCTTTCTGCCTCATTTCTCACGGGATGTGCATTATGAGACGGAGATTGTGCTGCGGATATCCAAAAATGGAAAAAATATTGATGAAAAATTCGCTCATAAATATTTTGATGCGCTAACGGTAGGTATTGATTTTACAGCGCGCGATCTTCAGGGAGAATTAAAATTAAAAGGGTGGCCGTGGGAGATAGCGAAAGGATTCGATGGCGCCGCATGTGTAGGCGATTTTAAGATGACGTCGGAATTAATAGATTTAGATGTGCCTGAAGGCAATATAAGAGGGCTTAACTTCTGCATGTATAAGAATAAGGTGCTGGCACAGAAAGGCAGCACAAAAGATATGATATTTTCTTATAAACAGATTATCAGCTATATATCAGGGTTTTTTTCTCTCTTAAAAGGTGACCTCATTTTTACAGGTACTCCCGCCGGAGTGGGCCCCGTTACATACAATGATCATATTGAATGCTTCCTGGAGGATGAAAGTGTTTTGGAGTTTGATGTAAAATAACGCGACCAGGTTTATTACTCTTTTCTTATAAGTTTTCCTGCACCAATCAATGAGTTCTCCTCGTATACCTTATAAAAGTATATTCCTTCCTCTTTTATAGCCGGATTAATTAAAAATTCTCCAAAATGAAATTCACCGGCAGTGAATAAGGTCTCGCCCAACAAATTAATTATAGTAACTGAATAGTTTTTCTTAAGTGCTGCACCCTCAATGGTAAACTGTATAAAATCTTTAAAGGGGTTTGGCGAAACCGCAATTTCATAACCTGTGTTCGAGAACATATGAGATGAGGGCATGTAAAGGTTATCCCTACCTGCTATACTAACAAAGCCTAAGTTAGTATTCACCTGTGCATTGTAATCAAAAAGAATCTTAGCGGAGTAATCAATCTCAGTACCCGATGTGTTATTCTCCTTCTGCCGGATTTTATATTTCACAAAACCATGACTGCCAGGTTCATTAAGATTGCTTTGAGGCAGATAAATGTTATTGAAGGCAAAAGAAACAACACCAGTGCTATGCACAAAAAAGGAATACTTATCGCTAGCTGCCCCAGGCTGAATAGAAGTAATATCCAGATGCTCCATATCCAGTGTATCGATGATAAGTGCATTATACGCAGTATCTGCTCCTGTATTTTGAAACTGAATTATATAATCCAGCTCATCCGTAGGAGATATAAGGTGATCTGGTCCTACACCTGATGGCTGAGCGCTTTTTAGGTTTGCATAATACGATGACGTTATCAGGTGACAATCAATCTCCACCCACTCATCTGCATCATCCTGCATTATGGGGATTATTTTATTTAAGGAATACGGCGCATTCCCCCACAGCTCCTGGAAATCTCTTGGATGACTTTTACCTGGATGACCTGCACTTTGTTGCGCTTCAACACGGTAGGTGGCTCCCGTAGTTGGTTGCTTGATGATAAGGCTATCCCCTGAATCAAGATCGATAGTAACGCTGCCCATGAGAAGGTCATCTTCATAAATTGTTACAGTATTGTTTACTATCATATCACCCTCACCTTCGTTTTTAATAACAAATTGTAGGGTATCGTTGGTAGAATTGCAACTTCCAGTCACTTTAAGGTGAGATTGATCCCATACCGAATTTATCGGTTCGCAAGTAGATGCAGGAAATATATTTGCCTTTACGCAAGCTGTTTGATCAATTAGGGCATTGCATGAAATGGAGTCAGTAATTATAAAAGAATCATGATAGCCAGGTGAAATTGTTCCAATATCAAAACGGAAAGTATTTCCGTTCACCGATGTCCAGGGTAAAGTGCTTGACAACGGAATGATTTCAGGATCGAAAGTAATCTCGATATAAGTATTAAAAGCTGTTAAAGTACCTTTGTTCCCATATTCCACCGAATATATGTTGTTACCGGAACATAATAGCTGCGCCGCAGTAGCTATATCAACAGAAGGCAATGGACAATAGGAACTGACATGGTTTGGAAAATTACGGTGGTTGAAGGTGTCTGTTAAAGCATTAATTGTCACCGATTGCACATTCCCATTACAGGGCAGCAACCACAGCACATCATTTGGATTTACTTGCGATAGTTGATATGTGCCGGCAGTATCAACAGCAAAAGCGTAATATCCATTTGCATCGGTACTCGTATAAAATTGACCTGAATTTATTACGATAAGCCTTCCAGCTAAAGGTGATTCATCTGAATCAAAAATACAATCGGCATCAAGGTCCTCGAAAGAGTAACCTGAAATATTGTATGGTATGCACACACTGCTTGGGGAGCACAGTGGAGGAAGAGGTGTATTGCAATTATAAAAGGTAGATCCGGGAGGTATGTTGGGTACACACGTAATCGGTGTATTGCAAAAAATCAAATGAAGGCTGTCTGGTAATTGAGGCAGACATTGAATAGGGTTCGAACTTATGTCAACTTCGCAGGAAAATTCCGGACCCGGAAAAGGAGACATTTCAGTAATTGCATTGTCATGGGCTAATAGTGTATTTAAAGTAATTGGTAAAGAAGGTAATATGGTTATCTGGTTGGTAGCACATCCCAGATAAAGCAAATTTGGAGGCAGGTCAGGGAGTAATTGCAACACATTCGTTGCGCACCTAAGTTCGGTTAATGTAGAGGGCAAAGAGGGAAGAGATGAAAGAAAATTATTATTGCACCATAGTAATAACAATCCTTCAGGAAGCTCCGGCAGTGAAGAAAGTTGATTATCACTTATTACCAGGTTTTCTAACGCTGAAGGGAGATCGGGCAGCGATGTAAGATTATTTCCTGTAGCATTGAGATAAGTCAAATTTGTTATCGGTGGAAGAGAGATAAGTTCATTTTCTCCACAGCTAAGTAAATTCAAAGTGGGAGGTAGTGGTGGCAATTCTACCAGCTTATTGTTGCTGCAATACAATTGAGCAATTCCTGCTGGCAAGGCAGGTAAGACAGAAAATTTATTATCGTTAATATTTAAGGATATGATGCCCGCCGGTAAGATGGGTAATTGGGTTAAAAGATTGCCATGACAATCAAGGTACTTTAAGTTGTCGAAATATTTAACTCCGGTTAGGTTCTGAATCGCAGCATTAAATATTATAAGGCTGCTAACATTTGTAATTGTGGAACAGGTGGTATCAAGCTGGTTAGCTGTCATGCACCCTGGAAAATTATTTTGGAGGAAGACTGCAAAGTTCGAATCAGGAATGGTAACATACTGTGAGTATCCGTTAAAAAAAAGAGCTACCCAACATAAGAAAGTAAAAGCCAGCGCTTTCTTTATAGAGTAAAATTTGAATTTATTTTGTAAGAACTCTTTCATAAAAAGGCGGCAGTTAAGGATGCGTGATTCAAAGTTGACCTACTCAAAAGGGTAAAACGACCAGAAATTCCGTCTGTTGTTTGATTAATTATCTAAAGAAAGAATAGCTTTACAATCATTATCTAAGGGGACCCATCCCTCAAAAATACATTGTTTGTTTGAATTTTTTGCTTTAACATGGAGAATTCAAAAATTGTGAGTCTTTTACGTTCAATGCCGGAGGCAGAGATAAAGGCATTGCGGCGCTGGGTAAAGATACATGGAGCAAAGAAAGATGCATACAGGCTCTTTGAATATATTTTTAAAAATTTATTGCCTGAGAACCAGGAACAGCTATCAAAGCAGGTTGTTTTCAAATCTTTATACAGGAATAAAACATACAATGATCTGAAGCTGCGCTACATGAATTTTGAGTTGCTTCGGATGTGTGAAGATTTCATTGTATTTGAAAGCATCTCTCAAAATCCCCATCAATATCAGCTTTCTCTCTTGCAATATTTTCGAAAGCGCTCTCTATCCAAGTTTTTTGATCAGACCTATAGCTCATTGAAAGACGTGCTGAATGCACAACCGTTGCGCGACAGCGATTATTTTTTTACCAGCATGAGCGTTAACAGTGAATATAACAAATTTCTTAAGTCTAAGCAAAACCGCGCCATTGAACCTAATATTCAAAGATTATCTGATGACCTTGATATTTTTTATCTGCTTAATAAGCTGAAAGTTTATAGCGAAGCTCTGAATTATAAAAATATTCTGCAGGTTGATTACAATATTCGTTTCGTTGATGAGCTGTTAAAGGAAATACAGCAGATTGGAATGGATGATTATCCTGCCGTGAAGATTTACTATTATGCCTTACTCACCCTGCTGGAAAATGAAAACGAAGATCATTTTCATGAGTTGAAAAAAAATATTCTGCAGTATAAAAAGATTTTTTCAATAGAAGAGCTCCAGGGCACTTATACACTGGCGCGCAACTACTGCATTAAAAAGATCAATCTCGGAAACAAAGAATTTGTGCGGGAACTCTTTGAGCTGTATCAGTGGGAATTGGAGCTGATAAACGAATCTGAGGACAAGGAGTTACCGCCTGCCATTTATAAAAATATTATAACGCTTGCGTTTATGCTCAATGAACTGGAATGGACTTTCCACTTTATCGAAAAATATACCCCCTATCTTCCTGAAGAACATCGTGAATCGCATTATAACTTCAATATGGCAACATATCATTTCAAAAAGAAGGAATATGATCGGGTCATTAAATTGTTAAGTCACGTGGAGTATAACGACTTCTTCATGCAGCTCAGCGCGAAATCACTTTTGATGAAGACTTATTTTGAATTGAAGGAATATCTGCCCTTTGATTCCCTGGTTCACAGCTTTAAAATATTGGTACAAAGCAAAAAGGTTCTCGGTTATCATCGAAACAATTATATCAACTTTATAAAATATTGCAGGAAATTATTATTTTACGAAAAGCTCTCCTCAAGCGAATTATCAAAGCTCGGGCAGGAAATCTCTGAAACAAAAGAGTTAGTTGAAAAAGATTGGTTGCAGGAAAAACTTCACGGGCGTAGCAGCAGCAGGTCATAAAACTCATGTTTCGTGAGTTCTACAATATCACCTGGTATCATTTTATCTATATTTATTTTCT
>MWVX01000673.1_pt1 | contig 11127 bp, 4 predicted proteins | sample 1047311 | NCBI WGS metagenome assembly MWVX01 (sample SAMN06349984, study PRJNA376086) | soil metagenome | isolation source: MtG-4 sample Antarctic (ecotone) soil | place: Antarctica | collected 2015-01-13
GCCCAGTACCACGCCATCGCCGAGCACCACGCCGTCAGCTATCAGGATGCCGTCGCCCAGTACCACGCCATCGCCGAGCACCACGCCGTCAGCTATCAGGATGCCGTCGCCTAGCACTACTCCATCGCCCAATACCGCGCCGGCCCGATAGATCTTCTGATACTTGCTAATGAGGTTAGTTCCGGTCGCGTAGGAGTAGTTGACCAGAATACCCTGAGCCCATGTGAATGATTGGCCGGCAATCGTTGACGCCGCAGTTGGAAGGGCAGTTGTTTTCAACAAGCGCGTACCGAGCGGTGTCGTGGCCCAGTTAAGATCAGTTCGCACCTGTTTGGCGAGACGTACAGCCCCTTCAATATTGAGCTGCCCTGTGCCTTGTTCCAACATATTCGCACCCTCAATGGGTTGTGCGGTGTACATAAGAATCATCTTCACCATGTTGGGGGTGAGCTTGGGGTTAGCTTGCAGAAGGAGCGCAGCCGCGCCGGAAACCACGGGAGTCGCCATTGACGTACCACTCAAACGCATCAATCGCTTCTTGTAATCAGAGTTATTGACGACGCGTAGCTCTGGATGTTGAGCCAGGAGATAGTTAGGAACGATTTGGTCCTGACCGTTTATGTTCTCTTTCGTTGTCGCCTCAGCTGCGATCAATTTGTTGCCGGGCGCAACGAGGTCAGGCTTGATTAAATTGTCATAGCGCCTTAACCCATTAACGGTTGAGTAGCTGCGCGTTGGACCGCGCGAACTGTACGTAGCAATTGTGTCGTCAGCACGCCAGTCCGTGCCGTAGGTATTGGTGGCACCGACGGTAATTACGGACGGCTCGTTGCCTGGCGAATGGATATGTCCATAGAGTTTTTGGCCCGAGCCGTCTTTACCGTTGTTGCCGGCCGCCGCAACGACTACGATACCTGCGTCGACCAGACGACGCGCTGCGCGACAGAGCGGATCGTTCTTGTAGGAATCAATCGCAAAAGTACCGAGGCTCAGGTTGACAACTCGGATGTTGTACTTCTTGTTGTTCTTTTCGCCTGAGGGATTATTGGGATCGACTGGCTCGAGAATCCAGTTGAGCGCTCTAATCAGCGTAGAAACCGAGCCCGTGCCCTGTGAGTTCAGCACACGCAGGTTAATGAGCTCCGCTTTCGGCGCAATACCCGTGTACTGTTCAAAGCTGCTCACCTTGTTGGCGATAATTCCGGTCACGTGGGTGCCATGGCCGAACTTATCAATCGTCCCTCTTCCGTCACTTGTAGAGTCTTTCTCGTAGATCACTTTGTCCATTCCATCGTGTTCGCGGAAAAGACCTGAATCAATCACGGCGACACCAATATGCTCGCCCTCAATTGCGCCGTTGCCCGATTGGGTCCGCATCGTGACCGCCCCGGTCGTGTTTTCGACATGACCGTTGAGCGTGCGAACTTCGCGGTCTAATGAAATGTATGAGGTGGTGTTGCTGGCCGCCAGTTCCTCGATTACGTTAACAGGCAATTCCAATACGAGCGTGTCGAGTTCTTGAAATTGGCCCTTGATTTCCACCCCGTGGCGCTGAAATATCTTCTGGAGTTTGGCGTTTCCGATGTTTGCAGACTGCAGAATCACCTTCACACGTTCTGAAGAAGATCGTTGGATAAGTTCACGCAGGTCAGGAGAAACTTTATCGCCCTCGAAATCAACGCCACCTGCGCTCCCCGCATCGTCGTCTAACTCGGCGATGTCGTCTGCACCTGCATCGTTAAGAATCAGCTTGAAAAGGCTACGCAAAGAGGCATCGCGCGCAATATATTCGCCGTAGGCTGAGACTGTCGTTGCGCCAATCACGCTCACGTCCCGTCGACGCAGCGCTGACTTCAAGTAGGCGGAACCAAACTGAGACGCTCGCGATCCAACAAACTGGTAGAGTTGGTCAAGGAACAGAATGACCTCGCCGTCTCCGTTGGACGCGTCGTCAATAAGGGCTTTGAGGCGCGCGTCAACTTCGTCTGAAGTCTTAAGACCAGCAAAGAATTCGTTCACATTGATACTAAAGAGGCGCTTGGAGAGAAGAGCCGTGGGAACCTCGCCCGCGACGATCCGCTTGGCTACAGCTTCGGCAATCTCTCGAGTATTGATATGGGGATCTTCCAGGAGTACGGGATGTCGGGTACCGGAAAGAATTTCAATGGTTCGGTCGACTGACGCGCTATCGACTGCAGTGGTTCTTTAGCTTCCGTTGGCGGGCCAGCTCGGTGAGGTCCCTGGCATAACGCGAGAGCACAGGATAGTTCGCTTTCCTGCCTGCCCGCGTGCCCCTCGAGGAACTTTTCTCAGTCTTCGCACGAGCGAGATCCATCGGCAAGAAACTCGCACACATGGTAAAGGCCAAGGAAAAAATTGTTAGCCAGGCGAGCCCGCGTGTCTTTTTCATTCGTACCATCTCTCAATCTCCCGTTCTGTTAAACCCTCAAATCGTTCAAGGCTTTGGCCATGTGAATGTCCCTGTCTCAATTGGAGACGTCGCCTCGTAGACTACTATGGCAACGCTTGTGCCTGGGACACTTTCCTTTCGCAGTGAGGAAGTTTGGGGGCGAAACAAAAAAGCCCACATTCTGCCCACATTCTGATTGACCGGCTCGGTCAGTTTGAGCCTGTCAACCCCGGTCAGATTGCAAACTGACAGTCTCAGGCGATGGATTAGCAGGAGCTCAGTGGTCGGGGCAGTAGGTCAACCGCACCGCTCGCAATAGAGATTGTGTGAAAAAGGCTGGGGCAATTTGCAGCTGACCAGCAAGTTAGCGGGGCTTGAGTCGTCTTTTAGGGATCGCAGAGTCTTGACACACAGCTCTATAGCAGCCGCTCTGAGAAATAGGTAGTCGCCTCCGCTCTGGATTAATATATCCGGGAACATAACCAAGCTTGTTGAGGTGTGCCGCTGTTAGAAGAACTGACAAATTTATCAGCATCTGAATTGGTTCGACTTATTGTCGAGAAACAAGCGTCACCCGTTGAGGTGGCCCAGGCCCACCTGAAGCGGATTGAGCAACTGAACCCGGTGCTGAACGCGATTGTCACGATTGCTCCCGATTTTCTTGACCAGGCCCGCCAGGCCGAGGCTTCGCTGATGCGCGGCGACACGCTTGGTCCACTCTATGGCTTGCCGATCACGATAAAGGACACCATTGAAACCGCATACTTACGCAGCACCAGCGGGTCTATGATGCGTTCGCAATTCGTTCCTCGCGACGATGCTCCTTCAGTTGCGCGGCTCCGGAAGGCCGGGGCAATCATTCTCGGGAAAACCAACGCAGCCGAGATGGCGATGGACTACACAGCCGACAATCCCGTCTTCGGTAGGACGAATAATCCTCACGATCTCTCGCGCACACCAGGCGGATCCAGTGGAGGAGAAGCCGCGGCTATCGCCACTTGCATGTCCGCCGCCGGGTTGGGAAGTGACCTGGCAGGGTCGATTCGGATCCCGGCACACTTTTGCGGCATCACGGGGCTGAAGCCGACCACGGGAAGCGTTCCGGGGGCGGGTCAATTTCCGCCCAGCATCGGTCCCTACTCGCTGGGGGCGGCGATTGGTCCAATGGCCCGCCGCGTTGAAGATCTTCAACTGCTGCTTAGCGCGCTTCGCGAGACGAAAGTGCCAACGGGCCCACTCGCTACAGACTCTTTGCTGAACCGGAGCGCCTCGATGCGTGGTTGCCGTGTCGCCTGGTATACGGATGATGCCGTCGCCCCGGTAACGGAAGAGACCCGGCGTGCAGTAGCGCGTGCTGCAGGTGCTTTAAACGATGCTGGGCTGATCGCGGAGCCAAGTCGACCGCCCGGCCTTGAACGCGGGTACGAACTATGGCTGAAGTTGTTTTCGCGAGCCTCTGTAGTTCAGCTTCGCAATATTTACACGGGACGGGAGGAAGAGGGCGGTGACTTTGTGCGTTGGCGCCTCGCTACCGCCGACGATACTCCTGCTCCGAAGCTTGACGAGTACATCAGCGCCTGGATGGAGCGCGATCGTCTCAGGGTGGAGCTGGACCAATGGATGACTGAAGTTCCCCTTCTGGTGGCTCCGGTTGGGGCAACGCCGGCCCTCAAACATGACACACTTAAGGTAACGATCGGCGGGACAACGTTGAGCACCTTCCGCGCTTTCAGTTACTCGCAGGCATTCAATGTTTTCGACCTGCCTAGTGTCTCTGTGCCTGCGGGGGTTTCAGCGGAAGGATTGCCAATTGGGGTGCAGATTGTCGGCCGGCCCTTTGAAGAAGAGGCCGTGTTAGTTGCGGCGGCTATTGTTGAAGATGCACTCGGTGGCTGGCAGCCCCCAAAGTTGAGCGACAAATTTTAGGAGCTTTCGGCGTTGAGGGCGAGTCATGCTCTACTTGATTGAGTGCTGCACCAGCGGGGGGAACCGCCAGGCCTTGTAGATTTTCCGCCTCGATTCTTATTTGGTTGCTGCGGAGGTTTTCGAGGAGAGTTCTAAGCCAGTTCAAGAGTCTCTTGGTTGGTGGTGGTTCACCCAGCTGGTTCGCTGTCACTTGCGCTGAGCCGTTGCCGTGGACCCGTTCACTAACGCTCAACAGTTCCCCGGTTTAACGTGCTGCTTCTGCAATCATCTGCGGCACACCAGGAAGGAGGCACGCTTCCAAAGAGCGTCGCCGATCCGATATAGTTCGAAACAGCAATCACCTATTTTTCGCGCCTTGAATAATATACAACGGAGGCAACTATGGACGCTCTGCTTACTTTTTTCTTTTTCGGTTTTATTGCCATTGTGCTCTTAGTAATCGCCGCGAAAGCGATCAGAATCGTCCCGCAGGCCACGGTTATGCTGGTCGAACGACTCGGCCGGTTCGACAAAGTAGCCAGCAGCGGACTGAATATCCTCATCCCTTTTTTGGACCGACCGCGTGCCGTTTATTGGACCAACGCGCGTCCCGGGATGACTTCTATCGATCTCCGTGAACAATATATCGACTTGCCTCCGCAACCCGTGATCACTCGTGACAACGTGACCATTCACGTCGACTCCGTGGTTTACTGGCTGGTTACAGATCCGGTTAGAGCGGTTTACGAGATGAATGATTTGGTTGGTGGCATTGTGCAACTGACGATAACCGGCATGCGCGCGGTGATGGGCGAGATGGACTTGGACCACACGCTCTCCTCTCGCGATCAAATCAATGCCAAACTGCGAATTATTCTGGATGAGGCGACGGACAAATGGGGGGTGAAGGTGACTCGGGTTGACGTCAAGAACATCAATCCTCCCGAGGACGTTCGGATCACCATGGAGAAGCAGATGACCGCCGAACGCAATCGCCGGGCGTTGGTGTTGCAGGCAGAAGGCGACAGGCAGGCAAACATAACGCGCGCGGAGGGCGAAAAGCAGGCAGCAGTAACTCGGGCAGAGGGCGACAAGCAGTCGGCCATTCTGCAAGCAGAGGGTGCGGCGCAGGCGCGATTGCGCGCGGCCGAAGCCGAGTCAGAAGCGATCACGCGCATCTCGCAGGCCATCGGCACCGGTGATCCAGCGCAATACCTGATCACGACGCGTTACATAGAGAGTTTGAGAGACATGACCCGGAGCAATAACTCGAAGGTGATCTTCATGCCGATCGAAACCTCGGCGATGCTGTCGAGCGTCGGGGCAATCAAGGAAGTGTTTTCTCAAACCGGCGAAAAGAGTGGAGAGACTCCGCCCCCGCCTCCGAAGCCCCGGCAACTGCCGACCTGATAACCGAAGGGTGCAGGAGCAGGAGGCAGACGGCAGGAGCAGGAGGCAGGAGGCAGGTTTTCCATTTCTCATTTGGGATTCGCGAATTGTTGACTTCCTGTTCGTCTAAGTTCGTGTGATTTCGTGGATCGTTCTCATCTCTCGGCCAAGCAAACGATCCACGAATCAACACGAAATGAGATCAGAAAAATGACCAATGAAAACGTCAAATGAGAAATAATGAAGAAATGAAAAATGCTTCCTCCTGCCGTCTGCCTCCTGCTCCTGCCTCCTATGCCTCCAGCGGGTGCCTTGAGATTACCGTATATCGGGATCCCGCGCCGCTCAGTTCACTTCTTATCACCAATAAGTCTGATACCGCGACGACGGCTGGTTCAAAACGCATCTCTTTATGCGCCGCTGCCAGGGTACGCGCGCCTTGCGGCTTCCGTAGACGCGCGATCGTCAGGTGAGGGTGAAACGGTCTCTCTTCCCTCGCAAAACCCTCCCTGGCACACGCCTTCTCCAGACGAGTGTGAAACTCGGCGAGCTTTCCTGATTCATCCTTGATGCCGATCCATAAGACGCGCGGGCTACCGTGTTTGGGAAACACTCCGGTTTCCTCGAGAGTAATTTGAAAGCGCGAGAAGTCTGCGACTGCGCGTGCGGCCGCATTTGAGAGGTTGTTTAGTCTCGATGTTTGGATTTCACCCAGAAATTTTAGAGTCAGGTGAATGTTTTCCTCGCGGCTCCAGCTCGCCTGAGCCCCGGGTACCGCTTCGCGCAACCGGTTGATTTGTCTCACCAGACTGGCGCGCACGCCAACCGAGAGATCGATGGCGCAAAAGGCGCGCCAACTCTCCTGCCTTGAAGCCCGAGCATTAGTCTCTAACGGGAGGTGTCCTAATTTCATTTTTCCTTTGTGCTACCCGAAGCAAGCCGCCTTTCTCGCTACTTGAGCAATTTCCACCGACCTAGGCGATCCACGAAATCAACCAACCGGCACGAAATGGGTTAGAGCCATTTCGTATGATTTCGTGGATCGTATCTAACGCTACCTCTAGTTGGGAGAAGCGCTGGGCCGCTCAGACTAAGAACCCTACCCTCTAACAACCCAACTTGCGATCCGCCGCTGCTGCGGACTAATCAATATTCGATCCAAAATTTTGTACGAGAACTGGAAATTCGGACCATAATCCTGTTCTGAAAAAACGCCGAACTTCCTAAGGCTCACAGTTTGAGGAGTTTAAGTTGTCGGCTGGCTCTGTTTTTCAACGGAATAAAATCTGCAAGGAACCGAGTGAACACGAAACGAGGTTTGGCTGGCTCTCCCCGACGCTAAGCAACAGCCACAAACCGGGTTAGTCAGCCCAAGGTCGAAACCAAGGTAGTTTAGCTTTATAACCTCGCATCTATGCTGGAACTTGAACTTGGAGTTCCTTGCAAAGTAGGCACATCTCGATTCGGTTCAGGTCGGTTGTTAGCACGCTCTAACCAGCCAAGATTCCAAACATCTTCCATCGGAGGAGCTCCATGAAAAGACAAAGCCTTCTAGAAAGCCGCATAGTTCTAAATCTCAGTGCGCTTCTTGCTCTCCTGGTTTCTGCGATAGTCGTCTTAGGTCAGTCCGGTACCTCGACCATCAACGGAACGGTTGCCGACCAACAGAACAACCTTGTGGCGGGAGCAACGGTTACCCTTAGCAATGCCGTGAAGAGCTTTACGCGCACACAAACTACCAGTGAAGCAGGTACGTTCACATTTAACCTCATTCCCCCGGGCTTATATCAGATCGAAGTGGAGGCGAAGGGGTTTAAGAAGGGGGTAGTCACGGACGTTAATGCCTTGGTAGCAAAACCGACGCAGGCAGACGTGCGCTTGGAAGTTGGTAACGTAGCCGAAATTGTAACGGTAGTGTCTGGAGCGGGAGAAGTACTACTTAACACGCAGGATGCCGCTCTGGGAAATAACTTTACGGCCCAACAGATTACTCAACTACCGTTGGAGTCTCGAAATGTGGTTGAGCTACTGAGCCTTCAGGCCGGAGTAACGCAGGAAGGATACGTGACTGGCTCGCGCGCGGATCAAGCTAACGTAACGCTTGACGGTGTCGATGTTAATGAACAGCAAACCGGGCTGGACACGGTGCAGGATATCGCGTTTGATGAAGTTCAGGCTTTCTCGAGCGTTCTGCGAGTAAGCGCCGAATCGGTACAGGAATTCCGCGTGACAACCACGAATCCCAACGCTGCGCAGGGGCGCTCTTCCGGCGGCCAAGTTGCTTTGGTAACCAAGAGTGGCACCAACGATCCACATGGATCGCTTTATTGGTCGCATCGTAATACGGTGACCTCTGCCAACGATTTCTTTAACAATCTCAACGGTACGGAGCGGCCCACTCTACTACGTAACGTTTATGGCGGCTCTTTCGGCGGTCCGATAAAAAAAGACAGACTCTTCTTCTTTTACTCTTTTGAAGGACGCCGCGACGCCAGCCAGACTCCGGTTACTCGGGATGTCCCGCTGGCGAGTCTTGGCCGCGGGGAAGTGCGCTATCCAATCGACACGAATGGCGACGGAGAAGCAGATAGCGTGAGAACGCTGGCCCCGTCCGAGATCGCTGCGCTCTTCCCGGCTACCGGGGGAGTAAACCCGTTAGCATTGGCTGTTCTGGCGGATGCTGCGAGGAAGTATCCGGCTAATGACTTCACAATAGGCGATCGGCTAAATACGGCTGGCTTCCGTTTCAACGCGCCAACTCCGTTGGAGTATAACGCTCACATCGCTCGTTTCGACTGGAATGCCACCAAGGACGGCCGGCACGTGCTTTTTCTTCGCGGCAACTATCAATATGATGTGGTCGGTGGAGTCCCGCAATTTCCTGACACGCCGGCTCCGAACTTCTGGAACCACCCTTACGGTTATGTTGCCGGCCACACCTGGGTCATCAACAACCGACTCATTAATAACTTTCGTTATGGTTTGACTCGGGAGGCTTTCACTAATCAGGGGGACTCAACGGAAAACTCGATTAATTTCCGTTTTGTGTACTCGCCGCGTCGGTTTCTGCGCACTTTAAGCCGCGTAACCCCGACACACAACATTACCGATGACTTGTCCTTTATCAGTGGTAACCACAATTACCAGTTTGGGACAAACATCCGAATAATCAGAAACCGGCGAAACACCTTTGCCAACTCGTTTGATTCCGCTGTGACTAACCCATCTTTCTACGACGAATCAGGAGCGGTTTTGGACGCACCCATCACGGATATTATAGGGTCGGTTTCCCCGGTCCAAAATGCTGTTGCTGCGGTTTTGGGACGATTTTCCCAGTACTCCGCGAACTTCAATTTTCTGCGCGAAGGAGATATTCAAGGCGTGGGCGAGGGAGTTGAGCGAGAATTCGCCACGGAGGAGTACGACTGGTACGTTCAGGACGTATGGAAACTTCGTCCGAATCTAACTTTGACTCTAGGGTTGCGCTACGGATTGAGTCGCCCTGTTTACGAGACCAGCGGCCTGCAAGTTAAACCAAGGCTGAGTTTGACAGAGTTCTTCGCCAGAAGAGTAGAGGGTGCCTCCACAGGCCGGCCCTACAACGACTTGATCACGTTCGATTTGGCAGGGCCCGCTAATGATCGGCCAGGGTTCTACGAATTGGATAAGAACAATTTCCAACCCCGCGTTTCAATAGCCTGGTCGCCAAGCTTCAAGAGCGGGCTCCTCCACAAGATCTTCGGGAACGAAGGCGCATCTGTCCTTCGCGGTGGATTCGCCATCACCAATGACTACTTCGGCCAACAGCTGGCAGTGCAATTCGATCTGAACAACCCGGCGGGTTTCGCTTCCGCGTTTAATATTTCCGCCAATACATTTAACGTCAGCGATAGTCTGGCGCCGCTCTTCACAGGCTTCGCTCAAGACGTTCGGAGTCTACCCCAAATTAGAGTCCCGGGTAGATTGACCTTCCCGTTTACACCACCAGCCGCAGGTGAGGCGATTGAAACCTCGCTGGATGATCGAAACGTCTCACCGATTAATTATAGCTGGAACGTTTCGTTCGGGCGTACCTTGCCCGCAGGGTTGTCTCTCGATGTCGCTTATATAGGGCGCTCGGCGCGGAACCTTCTCGCGAGCAGGGATGTGGCGCACTTCAACAACCTGAGGGATCCTACATCTGGAATGGATTGGTATACTGCCGCCGGATTGCTCGACGATCTTCGCGTCAGGAACGTACCCATTAGCAGCGTGCAGCCAATTCCCTACTTTGAAAATTTATTCCCCACATTTCGAAGGCTAGTGGGTGGCGTGCTGCTGACGCCTACCCAATCGGCATATCGTAGGGTTGCGCGGGAAGCAGCGGGCGGCCAAAACATACTGGATTGGACTTTTCTCCAGTCCAACTGCGGAAATTGTTTGGACAATAGAGGGATATTTCCTGATATGTTTGTCCATCCGCAATTCGCTACTTTGGATGCCCTGAGCACCGTTGCGAGTTCTGACTACCACGCCGCCACGTTCACGCTACGGGAGCGTTTCAAGGAACACTTGACGTTCGACTTGAACTATACATTTTCCAAGTCGATAGACAACGCGTCCGGCTTGCAACAAGACAGTCTCTTTGGCTATTCCTCTTTGATCCTTAACCCTCTCGATCCACAGCTCACCAGATCGGTATCGGATTTCGATGTAAGACACATCCTCAATGCGAATGCTGTCTGGCAAGTTCCGCTCGGCCGCGGTCGCCGCTTTTTGAGGGACACATCGTCAGTTGTGAATAGTATTTTGGGCGGCTGGCAGATTTCCGGGATTTTCCGCGCGAACACCGGACTGCCAGTGCGACCTCCTATCGATCAGGCCAAATGGGCAACCAATTGGAACACCCAGAGCTTCGGTGTGCGGGTCAGGCCGATCCAGTCTGCTCCTTCCTTTGATGGACCAAATGGGCCAAACTTGTTCTCCGATCCTGATGCGGCCTATCGAAGCTTTAGAAATGCCCGCGCCGGAGAGGTGGGTGACCGCAACTCCCTCAGACTCCCTGGTTATTGGACGTTGGACATGGGAGTATCCAAATCCTTTAACATGCCTTGGAGCGAAAACCACAAGCTCCAGTTCCGCGTTGAGGCATTCAATATTACCAACACCCAACACTTGGGTACGATACAACTTGGTCGAGTATTTGGACTCGATATCGATCCGGAACTGACTGACCCGCAACCAAACTTCGGAACTTTTACCGAAATCCAGGGAACACCGCGAGTGGTGCAGTTTGGATTTAGATATTCGTTCTAGGTTTTGCTCGTGCCACTTAGGAGGAATGCGGACTGGGGCAGTGGCTTCAGTCCGCTTCTATTTATTGGCTTGAACCCCTCAACATAACCAGGAGATCCCCGACTCAGAAAGACCTCCCTATCTTCGGA
>MWVX01000674.1_pt1 | contig 11125 bp, 10 predicted proteins | sample 1047311 | NCBI WGS metagenome assembly MWVX01 (sample SAMN06349984, study PRJNA376086) | soil metagenome | isolation source: MtG-4 sample Antarctic (ecotone) soil | place: Antarctica | collected 2015-01-13
GTGTACTAATGAGTAAATCTTTTTCATGCAATAGAAGTTTAAGTGTTAATTCATATCGGCTTCCAAAGGCTTCGGAAATTTTTAACGGATATGTCTTCTATAGGATGGGAATGTGGTATAAAATTATAAAAATTGTTGTAATAAGCAAGAGTGTATTTAAACTATTTCGCTTAATTCCAGCCAACGCATTTCTTTTTTATCCAATGCATCGTTTATTTTACTCATACGGGAACTAAGTTGTTGTATCTGACTATAAGGCTGCTCACTATCATTTAGCTTTAGATTAAGTTGTTTACGCTCCGTTTCAAGTTCAGCTATTTCTTTTTCTAATAATTCAAATTCTCTTTGGTCGTTGTAAGAAATTTTTCGTTTTACTGGTGATTGTTCAGTTTCTACCGGTTTCTTTTCCTTTTTTATGCTTGTATTTTCGCTGTTTTGGTTCTTTTGCCACTCCCGGTATTGAGAAAAATTGCCCGGAAAATCGCTAACAATTCCCTCTCCTTCAAAAGCAAAGAGATGGTCCACCAGCCGGTCCATAAAATAACGGTCATGGCTAACAATTACAAGGCAACCTTCAAACTCTAGTAAAAAGTTTTCGAGGACAGAAAGGGTTGGTAAATCCAAATCATTTGTAGGCTCATCCAATATCAAAAAATTAGGATTACGAAAAAGAATGGAGAGTAAATGCAAGCGCCTCTTTTCTCCCCCGCTTAATTTACTTATGTAAGAGTATTGTTGTTCCGAAGTAAACAGAAACAACTCCAAAAATTGCGAAGCGCTTATGGTGGCCCTATTCGCCAAAGGAAAATGTTCGGCAATATTTTTTACAAATTCAATGACCCGTATGTCTTCTTTTACTATCAGGCCCTGTTGCGAGTAATTTCCAAAGATCACAGTATCGCCAATATTTATTTTTCCGCTGTCTGATTTTTCCAATCCCTGGATCAGGTTAATAAAAGTTGATTTGCCTGTACCATTTTTTCCCACTACGCCAATCCTATCACCCTTTTTAAATGTATAATCAAAACTTTTTAAAATTATTTTTTCTCCAAAGCTTTTAGATACTTTTTTCAATTCAGCAATATTACCACCCAGGAGGTTATTTTTACTTTGTAATTGTAATTGCTGTTCCTGTATCTGTTGCTTTGCTTTTTGTTCCACTTCGTAAAAAGCATCAATACGGCTTTTACTTTTAGTTGTCCGGGCCTTTGGTTGTTTGCGCATCCATTCTAATTCCTTACGATAAACGTTGCGGGTTTTATCTACACTGGCCAATTCACTTTCTTCACGTTGTGCTTTTTTATCTAAAAAGTTTGCATAGTCTCCTTTGTGTATGTATAGCGTTCCATTTTCAATCTCCCATATTTCATTGCAAACAGCATCTAAAAAATAGCGGTCGTGCGTAACTAAAACCAATGAGCTATTTTCTTTATTTAAATAATGCTCCAGCCATTCTACCATGTCCACATCCAGGTGGTTGGTAGGTTCATCCATTATCAATAACACGTGCCTATGTTCAAAACCAATATCTATGAGTGTTTTAGCCAGGGCTACACGTTTAAGCTGACCACCACTTAATGTGTTTGCTTTATCATGTAAGTGATGAATATTAAGTTTGCCTAATATTTGTTTTACCTTGCTTTCAAAATCCCAGGCGTTTAGTTCATCCATTTGTGCAAGGCTTTCAGTCATTTGCTTTTGATCTTCTGTATCAACTGCTGCTTCGTATTTTTTAATAGCATTTATTACCGGGTGTGAGTGATGGAAGATATTATCCAATATTGAGGCGCTTTCTATTAATAAAGGTTCCTGTTCAAAAAAAGCAGAGTCCACATTTTTATTGATCCATATTTCTCCTTGATCGGGTACTTCTTTACCAGCAATAATTTTTAATAAAGTTGATTTGCCTGTACCGTTCCGTGCAACTAACGCAATTTTATCCCCTTCGGAAATATGAAATGAAATATTCTGGAAAAGAGGCTTTACACCGTATGATTTTGTCAAATCTTTTGCCGACACATAATGCATTAGACAAAGATAGCCGGAGCATGTCTCTATGCTGAATTTTAAATGTTGAATGAGGTTTTATTCAACTTTAACCTCCCTGTATTATTTTTATTTCTTTCCAGGAATTGTTGAATAAAATGCATTTAAAAGTTAAAAAAAACATTCATTATATTGATTAAAAAAAGCTCCTCTGTGAGGAGCCTTTCGTTAGCGTCTGTCTTTATCAAGACCTTTTAACCAATCAATGACATCTTCACGAGTTTTACCCAATTTGGTTTGCAAACGTCCATATAATTCATCTTCTTTACCATCTTCATATCTCAGATCATCATCGGTTAAATCGCCATGAGCTTGTTTGACTTTGCCTTTCAGCTCATTCCACCGTCCTTTTAATTCTAATCTGTCCATATTATTTGTTTTTAAATAAGTAGAAAAATTTGTGCCATGTTTTGCCTGTTTCGAGGCTTGTAGACGAGGCACCATAATTTGCAAAATCCCAGGTAAGATCTCCGCTTTCAGTTCATTAACCCGGCCACGATATTCACCGTCTACCTGGAAATAGGTCTTTTTCATTGTAATTAATTTTGCCGTTTTAGTCTTGAAAACTTCTATTCGGTTAGGGTGAAATGACTTATCTGTAAACAATCCCTTCATTATTTCAATCAGGTTTATTTTACGCATCACCACCACTTCAAAAAAACCATCCGATACATCGCCATCCGGATTGATATTACCTCCTGTTCCATATTTACGTGCATTGGCTAAAACAACCATATACGCTTTGCGTTTGAAGGTTTCTTTATCTGTTTTTATAGTAACGTGCATTTTTTGCTTATCCCACATAACCCTGAAAATAGACTTCCCATATCCCCACATTCCTCTTTTTTTATAACCTTCAAAATATTTGACCAGCATTGCATTCAAACCCAAATCACTTAGGTGTATACACATTTCCTCGTCATTTATTTTAATTGCGTCCAAACTTTTTTGTTCACCATTGATTGCCACTTCTAATGCTTCATCCACATCCAACGGAATCTCCAATTCCTTTGCCATACCATTTGCTGACCCGGCAGGAATAATAGCAAGAGGTAAATTTTTATTTTGAAGCAGTTCTGCCACCATTTTTACGGTTCCATCGCCACCAACAGCAACTATACGATCGGGACTAACTGACTCAATATGGTGTGCGACTGAGGTTTCATCACGTTCCCCCGAAAGCAAATAAAAATCCATAATGTGGGGGGAAGTTTTAAAGTAAAAGCGTATTTTTTCTTCCCAGTCTGATTTTTCTTTACCGCCGGAAACAGGATTAATTATGAATAATAATTTTAGTTTTTCATCTTTCTGCATGTTTATTGTGTAATATTTTAACCAATATGATTAGTAACCAACAAACAATAAAAAAGAGTTTAAAAACCCGTTTTCTATATTGGCTGCGGCTTACTGATGAGCTTATAATAAAAGTGTACCACGGTTATGGCCATGCCGATCAATTAGTTATTTACGGCCATGTTTTTGGGCTAAGCCCCTTACCCAGAAACAGATATAGAAAGAGTGTATTAAATAATACCTGGGCATTGCTTCGGTTATTTATGGTTAAACCTTTGCCCACTGTTAGGTTGCAAACTGAATGGCAAGGAAGACAATTATTTACTGAAACAGATAAAGACGGCTTTTTCAAATTCGAGTGGAAAGATGAACCTCCGTTAGAGCAAGGCTGGCACGAGATGATTGTTAAAATGGTGAGTGAAAATGGGATTATTATAGTACAAGGAAAGGGTTCAGTATATATTCCTTATTCCACCCAATACGGCTTTATTTCTGATGTGGATGATACTTTTCTAATATCACATTCTGCCAATTTGCGTAAGCGGCTATTTGTTTTGTTTACACAAAATGCCCGCAGCAGGGCGCCATTTGATGGCGTTGTTAATCATTACCAGTTGCTTGCTGAGGGTAATACAACACCAGATGCGCCTAATCCATTTTTTTATGTATCGAGCAGTGAGTATAATTTGTATGATTATCTTTTAGAGTTTACACGGGTTAATCAGTTGCCCAACGGTATTTTCTTATTAAATATTTTAAAGCAGTTAAATCAATTATTGAAAACGGGGCAAAGCAATCACAATGGAAAATTTACAAGGATAGTTCGTATTATTGAAAACTATCCAAAGCAACGGTTTGTACTATTAGGTGATAGTTCACAACACGATCCATACATTTACGAAGCCATTGTAAAACATTTTCCAAGGCAGATTCATGCAGTGTATATACGTGATGTATATAAAAAGAACAAGCAAAAAGCCGCTGATGTTTTGCATTCGATAGAAGCTAATGGAGTTCCCTGCTGTTTTTTTCAGCATAGTTCAGAAGCTATCCTGCACTCAAGAAAAATTGGATTGATCACAAAAACGGAAGCGGTAGAATCGCTTATAAATGATCCTGCGAGTAATTAAAAATTCCGGTGTAGAACAATTGACATACGATTTAACCTTTAAATAAAAACACATAATTATTCATGGAAAAAAATTTGGAACAGCAAGAGGCATTAAAAAAATTTAAGAAACTGGTGGAGGAAATACGTACTTGTATGTTTATTACAAACAGCACATCCGAGCACGAGCATACACGTCCAATGGCTACTGTAGAAGTGGAAGATAATGGTACGCTTTGGTTTTTTACTGATATAAGATCTATTAAGGTAGAAGAAGTAAATATGGATAAATCTGTTCATCTTACCTATGCGCACCCAGGTAAAGAAAGCTATTTAGATGTATGGGCAAGGGCTTCTGTTATTACTGATAAACAACAAATAAAAGATAAATGGTCGGTCATTTTTAAAGCATGGTTTCCGGGTGGGGTCGATGATCCTAATTTAGGATTATTAAAACTGCAGCCAACCGAATGTTACTATTGGGATAGCGAAACTGGCAAGATGATTCAATTTTTAAAAATGGCGGCTTCAATTGTAAGTGGGCAACGTCTCGCAGATGGCGCAGAAGGGAAGCTTATTTTATAATTTTTATTTAGCAATGGATGTCAAAAGGGAACAGGCATTTTCTATATTAATTAACAGTTGCAAAATTTATCTCCACTTGATGCGATGTTTCTTTGATTTGCATCAACAATAAAATCTTTTTTTATTGTTTTATCTATGAACAGTTTTTCATACAATGGGCTTTCGGTTTTTTTCCATTTATCCCAAAAAGTAAAATACAGGCCATAATTATATTTGAATTGTTTATGGTGCAAAGAATGGTGTGAAGCGCCTATCAGCCATTTTCCTAAAAAATGTTTATAAAAATTTTTTGGATACACTTCAATATCAAGGTGATTGATGACGCTACTAAATGTCATGATCGTTAAATGAATAATGATGACGTATAGATGTATGGGTAATACCGTTAATAGTACAGGAAGAAATATAGCTTGCAGCAAACCTTCCAATGGATGAAAAGAAAAAGCCGTCCATGGAGAAGTGATATTGCTATCGTGATGTATTTTATGAACAAGTCTGAAAATTTTTGGCTGGTGCATCCATCTGTGCAACCAATAATAATAGGTTTCATGCAATACCAATGCAATAGCAAGGCTAAGCGGCATCCACCATAACGCATATTCACTGATATGGAGGTACACTTTTGTAAATCCTTGCTGCCACAAAACCAAAAGAATACTTCCGGCCACTGCAAACAACAAAGCGGTTACAATGCTCCATTTTATTTCCTTTTTTAATTGTCCTGGCTTATAGGCTTTTTCGTTGATCTTTCTTTGTTGCCATTTGTAAGGAAACCATAAATAAAAAGCGCAATAAAATAATCCGGCTATCAGCAGGTAACGGCCAATAACTATTGCAAATACAAAGAACGTTGCAACCAAAAACCAAAGTGGATGAGTAAAGTCAGGCAATTCCATCAGTCTGGATTTAATTTAAAGTTAAACAACTCCCGACCTGCAAATGTTTTAAATAAAGCATTAAATTTTTTAAATTAATTGAATAAACCTTAATATATTTTTTGTGTATCAACTATCTTTCGCTGAACCATTAAATTCTTAATGGTTGTTTGGTTCGATTCGTCAATATCCAATGATCTTGCAATGGCAGACAATAATGCTTCCTCGTTAGCGCCAATAGAGGCATCACTCAGACAAAGTTCTATACAATAAGAAAACAACGCAAGTTCGTTAGTTGGCCTGATCAATTTTACCAGGAAGTTGAGATATTCAGTTTCATTAGTAATAGCAGAACGGTATTCCTTGTATTTAATGATCTCTTCTTTAAAATTTAATTCGCTATTTAAGCCGGCATCAACTATTTTTTCTGAAACAGCTTTTATCTCTGACGCTGAAAATTCACCGTCTTTTAAACAGCAATGAAAGAATAAATGACATAAGGCTTCATCTTGTGTTTTAATCACGTCGTGATACATAATTATATTGTTTGCTTGTTTGTTTCAACTTTAATGCCATTAAAAGCTGTTAATCAAACTAGGCTTCTCAAAAAGTAAAAGTAAAAAAGGGTTGAGTTTTTGATTTTGATTTTTTTTTCGGTTGACGTAACACTATAAATTCACTGCCAGTCCCATACTACTACATTCCAACTATCCATAACATCGCGATAAGTGTGAATAGTTTTAAAACCAACTTTTTCATGTGCCTTTTGTGATCGCGAATTGTTAGTTGATATTTCTGTTACTAAAAGATTAAATTGTTTTTGATAAATTTTTTTGTGGTGCTGATAAAGGCTATTGAACACTCCCTTGCCGCGATAATTTTTATCAATACAAACTTGTCCCATGCAATAAAAAGAATAAGTAAATAAAGGCTTGTCCTTATATTGAAGTGGTTGCAGGTTGGCGATCATTGTCTGTAAGTCGGAATGGAATTCACTGGCTTCTTTTAAGGTGACGAGTGCATACCCTATGACTTTATCATTGTCTTTTACAATAACGCTGGGCGCTAATTTGTGCATGTGCTGCAAGAGGTCTATGGAATACAGCCACGATACAAAGCCTTCCTCTTCCTTTTCTTTTTCCGAAAGATTTTGTTTAATATTTAATTGGTTAAGTTGATGAATTTGCGCTAACTCATCTTCTGTAGTTACCACGGTAACTTCAAGCATAAGTGAAAAGTGAAAATTAAAAAGTCAAAAGTCAAGGTGAAAAGTCAATCGGGAGACACGAATTTTATTCAGAAATAATCGTCCGATCCTCCATTAGTAAATTTCTTTGTTTAGGAGAGTGCTTATTTCTTATTAATTCCTAAATCCCCCAAATCATGGTCCAATCATTCTTCATAAAAACGCAGCCTGTTTTTTAAACTGGTTATTTCATTCTGCATATTTTCTATACGGTTTAATAATTGAGCAATGGCATCAATGCCTTCTGGGTTTATATCTAATTCGTGCAGGTGGATGAATTTTTCCAGGTCTTTTAATTTGTCCAGGGGAATGCAGGTTCTTTCATTGATAGTAACAATTTCTATTAATCCATAATTATATAGCGCATGGATAAATGAGAACTCAACGTTATGCTGCACACAAAATTCATCGGTTGGTATTAAGTCTTCTTTTTGCATTCTGTACAATTTACATTGTTGATAATTGGATAAATAATTCCTTTTGCTTATCCGTTAAGTTGGTGGGAAGAGTGACCTGGTATGTAATATATAGATCTCCAAACTGCCCTTCCTGTTTATAAACGGCAAAGCCTTTGTTCTTCAATCTAATCTTCGTTCCGTTCTGTGTTTCCGGTGCCACTTTTACTTTTATTTTTCCACTCAATGTATCTACAAATATTTCGCCGCCTAATAATGCCGTGTATAGATCTATACCTACAGTAGTGTAAAGATCATTGCCTAAACGTTTGTAACGAGGGTGACCCCCAATTTGAAAACTGATATAAAGATCACCATTTGGGCCTCCGTTTATCCCAGGTCCACCGTGGCCTTTCAATTTAATTTTCTGCCCGCTCTCGATGCCAGCTGGAATAGTGATGCGAATATTTTTCCCATCGACTGTTATGGTTTGCTGGCGAGTGGTATAAGCATCTGTGAGGTTAAGTGTTAATTCTGCATTATAATCCTGTCCCCTGAATTTGGTTTGCCTGCTACCGCCTGCACCCGTACCAAACATGGAAGCAAAAAAATCAGAGAAATTCTCTTCATCAAACCCACCGGAAAATTGTTGCCCACCTCCGCGTGAGGATTGTCGCTGTTGTCGTGCCTGTTCAAATTGCTCAGCATGTTGCCAGTCTTTTCCATACTGGTCATACTTTTTCCGTTTTTCGGGATCGCTCAACACTTCATTGGCTTCATTGATCTGTTGAAATTTTTTTGTAGCCTCCTTATCACCTGGATTTAAGTCAGGATGATATTTACGGGCTAATTTTCTATAGGCCTTTTTAATAGCCTCGTCCGTTGCACTTTTATCAAGCTCTAAAATTTTATAATAATCAATATACTCCATGCCTTACGCATTTTATGAAAAATTCATTATGACAGGTAAATTTAAAACATCATTGTGAAGGTGGATGTGAATGTTTAACAACATAATATCTGCGTAATCAACATTATATTATCTTGACTTTAAAATAACGTTTTTGTTTTTTGTGACAGGTAAGTGGAAATGTAAGACATGTTTGACGTTTCATGTTACGAGGTATTAGTAGAAGATTTCAAATATTTGTTTCTTATAATACTATCCACAGGGCTGCTATATATTTTACTTTCAAGCCAGGATATAAAATCAAGATAGGAGAATGCCCTCGCTTCATACTGATTCTTTTGCAATTGTTTCAATTTGTATAAAAGCTCTTGAAATGCAGGAACCATTTCTTTTGCAGAAAAATTAAAAGACTTACGCAGAAACACGAAAATTTCTTCTTCAACCGTACTTAAACTTTGCATTTTTGCCATGAAACGATAGACTGATTTTATAAGGTATTCCAGGATGTCAAAATTGCCTATTTCGTAATGAGCTATCAGGTGCAATAACCTTGAATAACATTGAATGTCGCTTCTGAGGTCTATCTTCCAGTTTATTATTTTATTTAAATAATCGATGGCTTTGTCAAAATTTCCATTACCAAAATAAAGGCATGCAATCTTGTAATAGAATATTAGCACCCGGTGCCGGTCTAAGTACAAAGAATATTCCTCTAGTTTCTTTTCAATAAATGGCACTAATTCCAGGCCTTCTTTAAAAGTCCCGTACATAATGTGTTTGTTTATTTTGGCTAGATATAAATAAACAAACACCTGTACACGATTATTATCATGCCGCTGTACAATAGCAGAAGCAGCGAAATCTTCAAATTGACCTAAGGCCTGGTCAAATTTTTTGTAATTGCTTAAGCTAAAATGTGCATTTAATAAATTATGAAAGCCTTTTATATAATGGGCTGTTTCAATATTGATCATGAGAGGCTCGTTATTGAACAACCCAACCCACTTGTGAGTATAGCGATAGTATTGTAAATAATCCTGCCTTATAAAAGCATACCAGCAATAGCATTGAAAAAGATATAGCTTTTGATAAAAACCAGTTACCTGCAATAAATCTTCTTTAAGATGCTGTCTAAAAAAATCTGTCAGTGTTATTTCGTCCTGCTTATTTCTTGCATGGCCATTTTTTATATACCAGCTATATAGTTGTAAGGCAAGGTTTGAAAGTTCGTTAATAATAGAAACGCTTTTATTCACTGCCGTCGATTCCTGGGTTAGTTGATTTGCCCTTTCCTCCAGGCTTCGGGTAATATGCAGGGATTCAATCTTTTTTTCAAGAAATAAAACCTGCGTTAAAAAACTTATTTGGTGGTGAGTTTTAGCAACCTCCTTTATTTTATCTAATATTCTCAGGCTTTGTAAGTAAAGCCCTTTATTATATAAAATTCTCGCATGATCCAATTGTTCATGTAGCTGTATATCTATATTTTCATTCCCTTCTAAAACACGGAGACTTGCCAGCAATTGTTTGTACAAGTGAGCTTTTATATTTGATAATTGTTGCTTTTTTATCAAAGGATTTTTTTTCAAAATAGATGCTTCATCATAGTCCTTCATCTTTTCCAGGGCATCAAATAATTGAATGACCCGCAGGTCTTCATTAGAAGAATTCCGCTTGACATAAAGTTTAAAATTGCGTTTCTCCCACTTTTGAAGTGAATGAACCAATTGGAACAAGGCATCTGTACTTCGGTTAGACATAGTAATTCCTAAATTATATAATCCTCTGCTGGCAAAGGTTTTAACTCATTTAGCCATAGTTCAGCCTCGTAAAGTAGTTAACATTTTAATTCTTATTTTTTTATTCACTGACCTATTTTCGAAACAAGTCTAAATAGCAAAACAAATAATATTTAAAAGTAGCCATCCTTTTGCTCTCTTTTTTTTAATACCAAAAATATGTCCGCAAAAAAAATATTCATTTTTGATACTACAATTCGTGATGGAGAGCAAGTGCCAGGTTGTAAGTTAAATAGTAATGAAAAAGTTGAATTGGCCCTGAAGTTAGAAGCTTTAGGTGTTGATATTATTGAAGCAGGTTTTCCCATATCAAGTCCTGGTGATTATGATTCAGTGAATAAAATTTCAAGGGTTATAAAAAATGCTGCCGTATGTGGTTTAAGCCGAGCGGTAAAAAAAGATATAGAAGTGGCAGCACAGGCATTAAAATATGCTGTCCGCCCGAGAATTCATACAGGCATCGGTACGTCTGATTATCATATTAAAAGCAAATTCAATTCTACACGTGAGGAAATATTAGATAGAGCCATTCAATGCGTGAAATGGGCAAGAAATTTTACTGATGATGTAGAATTTTATGCAGAAGACGCAGGCAGAACAGATAATGAATATTTGGCGATAGTGATTGAATCCGTTATCAAAGCCGGCGCTACCACAGTGAACATTCCTGATACAACAGGCTATTGCCTTCCACAACAGTATGGAGAAAAGATAGCGTTTCTTGTAAATAATGTAGCCAACATAGATAAAGCTGTTATCTCTTGCCATTGCCATAATGATCTTGGCCTTGCAACAGCTAACTCCATTGCAGGAGTAATTAACGGTGCCCGCCAGGTTGAATGCACAATTAATGGCTTAGGAGAAAGAG
>MWVX01000675.1_pt1 | contig 11123 bp, 6 predicted proteins | sample 1047311 | NCBI WGS metagenome assembly MWVX01 (sample SAMN06349984, study PRJNA376086) | soil metagenome | isolation source: MtG-4 sample Antarctic (ecotone) soil | place: Antarctica | collected 2015-01-13
AACCGATCTGCTTTCAAACACTTTAAAAGAAGGGCCGCAACTGGTATATCTGCAAGACCGCATTATTCATAACTACTGGGTTAATTATGATGGCGCTTTTTGTGCCCGCAAATTGTTTTATCCCCGTGAGGCTTCAATGATAGCCACACTGAACCAGGTAATGCAGGCCGCACATTCAGCTGTATTACCTATAACCAACGGCCAGTACCTTGAGCTACCGTATTTTTTAATGGGACGTTTTCAAAACCAGGCATCACCCACTGGTACCTTTTTCTGCAGCCAGTTGCTGGCACATACTTACATGGCCCTTGGCCTATTGACCCGGCAACACCCCGATAATAGTTACGTGCCGGCCGATTTTACCGAAGATGTAGATGTGTCCTTGTTGAATGGCGCCTACCTGGGAAGGGAAATTTATCTTGACACAAATACAATACCTCCCAATACCAATAATTATCAGTTGCCTGGCAAAACACCTGCTGACAATACGGGAGCTAATACATCTTCCGGCAATACAAATAATACAACACCCAATACAACTGCACCATAGTTTATTGACTGGTGTTAAATGATGTCATGTTATAAAATAAACCGGCCTTTATTATGGGTTATTTTCTCTTAAGTTCGTTTTCGCTCATGGCATTGATAATCATGCTGACAGCGGCATTATTTGTTTTTAGCTTAAAGCGGTCAGCCGGAAAAGCAGATTATAAAAAGTGGCTTTTTGTTTATTACATCGGTTTACTCCTTTGGCATAGCATGGGTTTTTTGAGCGGTGGGCTTCATTCGGAACTTCGCGAATTAACCTACAGGTATACCAATACCTTTTTTAATATAGGTGTTTCTGTAGCAGGTTTTTCTATCATACAAATTGCTTATTTGTTTCCTGTAAGGGCTTTTGACAAAGAAAGAAAATGGGTGTTGTACATCACCGCAGGCTGCTGTCTTTTTTTTATAGGTCTTTTGATATGGTTTCACTTTATTCAAAACCAGGTGGGGCTTTCATCTAAAACGTATGGCAGTTTTGTAAATCCGTTAGCCGGACTATTTGGTTTAATCGCTACTATATGGACTAGCATCATTTACCTCCGTAAGGGTGCGTATTTCAGAAAACATAAATCAATGCATGTGGTGCCGGTAAGATTATTGACTGTCAGCACTCTTTGTAAATTGCTCATTTCCGGTTTATTTATTTATCCAGGTGCACAACATTCCTGGGTAATGCTTACCTATACATATGGCATGTGGATTTTGGTGCAGGCTGAGGTTTTAATCTATATCATTTATTCAGTTTTTCCTATTCGTTTTCGCCCAAAGCTGGTAGGCTTTCTGTTTGCCAGTGTAATGGCCATTTTATCGGTAGCCACCATGGTGCTTCTTCCTTTCACTACCAATGCGGAAACCCCGGCTAACCTGGCACAAAGACTTCATGATCAGCAAGTTTTATTCCGGTTAATGTTGATTATCCTTGGTTCAGCCTTTTTTGTATTGCTTATCTTCCCGCTAATACTGCGTGTAAGCCTGATAAAACCTTTGGAGCGGTTAATGGCAGGCATCGGGCAGGCTGACAAAGGTGATTTAAGTGTTGAAGTTCCTTATGATGTATTAGATGAGATCGGCATTGTAACCAGGAATTTTAATGGTATGGTGCAATCTCTGAAACAATCGAAAGATGCATTAACCAATTATGCAAACACACTCGAAAGCCAGGTGGCAGAACGCACTACTGAACTTCGACGATCATTAAAAGATTTACAATCCACCCAGGCCCAACTCATCCAATCTGAAAAGATGGCATCGCTTGGTGAGCTCACGGCAGGTATTGCCCATGAAATACAAAATCCTCTGAATTTTGTAAATAATTTTTCAGATGTGAATTCTGAATTGATTGAAGAAATGAAACAGGAAATCGAAAATCAAAATATTCAGGAAGTAAAAGTGCTGGCTAATGAAATTCTGGAGAATGAGAAAAAAATTAACCATCATGGCAAACGGGCCGATGCCATCGTAAAGGGAATGCTGCAACACTCCCGCAGCAGCAGTGCCAAAAAAGAACCAACGGATATCAATGCCCTCGCTGATGAATACCTGCGCCTGAGCTATCACGGCCTGCGTGCAAAAGATAAGTCGTTTAACGCTACTATTGAAACCCACTTTGATGAAACTTTGGAAAAATTAAATGTCATCCCCCAGGATATTGGCAGGGTACTCATCAACCTTTACACAAATGCATTTTATGCAGTTACTGAAAAAAAGAAATTGCTGCCTGATGGTTTTGAGCCAATGGTATCAGTGACTACCAGAAAAACAGGTGAAAAGACTGAGGTTCGGGTGAAAGACAATGGTATGGGCATCCCTCAAAAAGTACTGGATAAAATCTATCAGCCTTTCTTTACTACCAAACCTACAGGACAAGGAACAGGATTGGGGCTTTCAATAAGCTATGATATCATTAAAGCACATGGGGGAGACATAAAAGTGGAGACTAAGCAAGGTGAAGGAAGTGAATTTTTTATTTGGTTGCCAAATGTTTAGCTTGTTAACCATGAGGTTAATTTATAAAACACTTGTTTTTACTTTATTAATAACAAGGGCTACACTTATTCATGGACAACAAACCAACAATCTTAATGACTCATTAAATAAATATCAACCAGATACTAACCGGGTAAAGCTTCTACTGCAGCAGGCGGAGCTTTACTACTTTTCAAAGCCTGATTCCTGCCTGATCCTGGCTAAAGAAGCAGTTGAGCTATCGCAGAAACTAAACTTTCAAAATGGTGAATTTAAAGGATTAAGTGTAGCAGGTGAAGCACTTCGATTTTTGGGGGATTTCCCCGGAGCACTGGAGATGCAGTTTAAAGCACTTCGAATAAGCAGGAGCATCAGAGATAAAAGCAGCGAGGCGGCTACGATGTCGTTTATAGGCTTTATTTATGTAGAATTGAATGAATACAATCAGGCGCTTAGTTATTTCTATGAAGCTAAAAAAATATATGACGCCCTTTCAGATCCCATTATGAGTACTTTTAATTTATCTAACATAGGAAATGCTTATGAAAAAATAAGCAGGCTTGACTCCGCTTTATTTTTTCAGCAACAGGCCAGTAAAAATTCGATTGAATTAGGACATAAGAATTTAAAAGTGTTGGTAATGACCAGGCTTGGGATTATACATGCACGGTTAGGAAAACTTCAGGAAGCACTACAATATTCTTATGGAGCACTGCAGGATGCTTACTTAATAGGTTCTGAAGTATCGACCAGCCAAATTCAAACTTTGATAGCTGAATTATTTCTAGCCCTCGGCAATAAAGATTCAAGTTTATATTATGCCCGGTTGGCATTTGCTACAAGTAAGCTGGCATCACAAAAATTGCAAATGCTTGAGGCAAGTAATTTACTGGTAAAATTGTTTAAGGATAAAAACCCAGATAGTGTTATTCATTATCAGCGACGTGCCATAGCTATGAATGACAGTTTATATGGTCCTAAAAAATTCAGACAACTCCAACTCATGGCACTTAAAGAACAGGAACAAGAGCAGGAAATACGGGAGAAAGAGGAGCAATATAAAAATAAGATAAAAATGCTCATTCTATTGGTTATGCTGGGGTTTGTTTTTGTTATTGCTGCAATTTTATTTCGGAATAACAGACATAAACAAAAAGTTAATTTATTGCTTCAGAATCAAAAAAATGAAATAGAAAAAACGGTTACAGAATTAAAATCTACACAGGCCCAACTCATCCAATCTGAAAAGATGGCTTCTCTTGGTGAACTTACTGCTGGTATTGCACATGAAATACAAAACCCGTTAAATTTTGTCAACAATTTTTCGGATATAAATAAGGAATTGCTTGCTGAGATGAACACAGAAATAGACAAAGTAAATTTAGAAGAGGCAAAAGCTTTGGCAAAAGATGTGATAGATAATGAAGAAAAAATAAATTATCACGGTAAAAGAGCCGATGCCATTGTAAAAGGCATGCTGCAACATTCGAAAGCGAGCTCAGGTAAAAAAGAACTGACAGATATAAATGCTCTGGCCGATGAATATTTTCGATTAAGTTATCATGGACTCCGTGCAAAAGATAAATCTTTCAATGCCTCCATGAAAACTCATTTTGATGAAACTTTGGAAAAAGTAAATGTCATTCCCCAGGATATTGGAAGGGTACTGCTTAACTTATTCACAAATGCTTTTTATTCTGTAAGCGAAAAAAAGAAACAAGCAGGTGAAGGCTATGAGCCGACAGTTACCTTAAGTACTAAAAAATTAAATGGCAAAGTAGAGATAAGAGTTGCTGACAATGGGGGTGGCATTCCTCAAAAAGTAGTCGATAAAATATTTCAGCCATTCTTCACCACCAAACCAACAGGGCAGGGAACAGGCCTTGGCTTATCATTAAGCTATGACATCATCAAAGCACATGATGGTGAATTGAGCGTACAAACAAAAGAAGGTGAATTTGCAGAGTTCAAAATTGTTTTGCCAATAATAACAAAAAACTGAATAATGCAATTGAACATAGCTTTTTTGCTCATTCTATTCTCTATCCAGTTAAATGCACAAAATTCCAATATTAATATTCCTGGCAAACGAACTCCTGCGAAAGCTATCAATCTTCAGTACTGGAAGTACCATGCGGGTGATAGTATTAAATGGGCAAAAGAAGATTACAACGATGGTCACTGGAACACCATAGACATAAATAAACCAGTAAAAAGTTCTGAGTTAAAACAACAGATCGGTTGGTTGAGATACAAAATTCAGGGAAGCCTTGCATCTAAAGATAGTTTGATGGCCTTAATGATCAAACAATTTGGCGCTTCAGAGATCTACATTAATGGAAACCTGGTAAAGCAATATGGAAAAATGGATTCAGGAAATGGGATGATTCCATTTAATCCGCAGAATGCGCCTATGCCTGTGATTCTGAAAAAGGGATTAGAAAACATTATTGCGATACGGTTTACAGGTGAGAAAACATCATCAGACTGGGTGCTCCAACGTGCTAAAACTCCGTTATTGTCTGTTCTACTGAATCCGTTATCAGCAGCATTAGCTAATATGGAAAAAAATTCCAAGCAATCACGTTTGGAAACAGGATTTCTTTTTGTCAGCGGCGTTTTTGGTTTTCTTTTCTTCCTATTATTCCTATTATATCCACGTCAGCGTTTGCACTTGTTCATCAGCTTATTTAACATATTTCTTGTTTGCATGACACTATTGTCCAACCTTGTTGAAGAAAAGCAGTATACGTTAAATCAATTTGCTTATTTCCAATCAGGTTTTCTATTAATAAGCCGACTGATTGGTATAAGTATTTTGCTCTTCATATTACATGCACTTGACAGAGTTAAAGCGTTTTACCTGGGCTTTATCTCATTATTGTTGTTTGTAGATTTTCCGCTTACTCTTATTCTTCCGGTTCAATATGAGATAGTGGGCAATCTGCTGCGTGGAGTATTTCTTCTGATTTTAATTTGGGTTGCATTTGTTGCCTTTAGATCTAATAACAAGGAAGATTGGCTTATTGGAATGGTGGCTTGTTGTGTTATACTAATCAATCTGAGCTTTATTTTATTTATTTTTACAGGAATTGATATCAGAGAGTTTGCTAACATTGTTGTTCCCTTTGTAATTTCAGTTCTTACCATCTGTTATATTGCTCTTCGTTATACACGTGCTAATAAATCGTTAGAACAGAAGTTGGTAGAAGTAAAAATTTTATCTGGAAAAAATCTTTTACAGGAGCGGGAAAAGCAACAAATTCTTGAAACGCAAAAAGAAAATCTTGAAAGGCAGGTTCTGGAAAGGACAGCGCAATTAAATCAGCAGAAAAAGGAACTTCAAGATACGCTGGAAGACCTTAAGGCAACCCAAACCCAACTTGTTCAGCGTGAGAAAATGGCCTCACTTGGCGAGCTTACGGCCGGCATTGCCCATGAAATACAAAACCCATTGAACTTTGTAAATAATTTTTCAGATGTAAATATAGAATTGTTAGATGAATTGGAAGATGCCCTGTTAAAAAGTGACAGGGAAGAGATCCTTGCTATCAGAACAGATATCAAACAGAACCTTGAAAAAATTAGCCACCACGGGAAAAGAGCTGATGCCATTGTGAAAGGCATGTTGCAGCATTCCAGCAGTAGCAGCGGACAAAAAGAACCTACTGATTTGAATGCTCTGGCTGATGAATACCTAAGATTAAGCTACCATGGCCTCCGTGCAAAGGATAAGTCGTTTAACGCTACTATTGAAACTCATTTTGATGAAACAATTGGCAATATAGATATCGTACCCCAGGATATTGGCAGGGTACTCCTCAACCTTTACACAAATGCATTTTATGCAGTTACTGAAAAAAAGAAATTGCAGCCTGATGGTTTTGAGCCAATGGTATCAGTGACTACCAGCAAAACAGGTAAAAAAACTGAGGTTAGGGTGAAAGACAATGGTATGGGCATCCCTCAAAAAGTACTTGACAAAATCTATCAGCCTTTCTTTACTACCAAACCTACAGGACAAGGAACAGGATTGGGGCTTTCACTAAGCTATGATATCATTAAAGCACATGGGGGAGAGATAAAAGTGGAGACAAAGCAAGGTGAAGGTGCGGAGTTTATTGTTGAAATTCCGCTCAAACAAAATTAACTTCAAACCGCAATGAAAAGATTAGGGGTTTTCTTTTTGATTTTTGAGGCTGGAGTCACTTTTGCGCAAACTTCTCTTCCACCGGTTTATGAAATAAAAGCCGATACCGCGGTGTCTAAAATTCCTGATGCGTATTGGCAGATGCTGGTAGACACAACCGGAAAGTGGACGATTAATGATGTGAAATCGCCGCCGATAGAAGATCGTTTCCATCCAAATAATACCAGGCAAACCGGTGTGGGCTATACTAATTTACAACACTACTGGCAACGGCTAATATTGAAGAACAGTACAGGTAAAGAGCTGAAATTAATTTTTGGAAATCGCATCACAAGGGTGGATCGTTTTGATCTCTATGTGTTTCGCACATCTGGTAAAATGGACCATTTAGTCAGTGGTTTGTATGTACCTTACGAAAAACGTGACGGATATAAAAACAGGTGGGCGGTCCCTGTAGTTCTTTCGCCGGAAGAAGAAGTAACTATTTACAAAAAAATATTTATCAGAAAAACAGATCCTTTAAAAGAACTCTTTATTGGCTATGGTGTTTTTGAACCATTTGTGGAGCAAGCATATATTAATGAATTTAAGTTTCAAGGAGACGTTCGCAATTGGTTTATAGCGGGTTTATTGATCTTTGGATTTTTCTTCAACTTCTTTTTCTTCTGGATCGTACGTGAGAAGGTCTACTTCTACATGGCCCTTTTACTTTTACTGGAAGGTTTATGGTACATGAGTCTGAACGGCAATATAACGTTCAGGAATTATCCACTTTTGAAAGAAAACCTTCAGATTTTTTTCACTCATTTAGGTTTCTTTTTCTGTGTGACACAATTTGTCCGGCATTTTTTAAAAACGTATAACCATCATCCCCGCTGGGATAAATTTTTGATTTTTTTACTGGTTTTAATGATGGCAAGCCATCTGGCTGTGGTGTTTGTTTTTGATCATTCTGTATCCATATCATCCAGAGGTATTCCTGGATTTATAAATGCTATGGCTTTTTCAGCGTTAATGTTTGGTCTGCTATTTAGTTTCCTGTTCTTTAAAAAAGAAAAGGACAGGCTTACCAACCTGGGAGCTGTGGCTGCATTGCCGGCTTTTCTTTTGTGGAGTTTTGGTTATGCTGCACGTCAAATTTTTTATTTCTTTGAATTGAGATATGATAGAACTGAGCCTCGTTTTATACAGTGGTATTATGAGCAGGAGAATGTAATTGAAATGTTTTGCGTGGCATGGTTTGCCATTCTCTTTACATGGATCTTATTACGGCGCTATGCTTTATTACGCAAGCAGTATACACAACAGGCATTGGAGAGAGAAAGAGAAAAAACAGAGCTAATAAATCAACAAAAAGCATCATTGGAAAAACAAGTAAAAGAACGTACTGCTGAATTACAAAATTCTCTTGAAGAATTAAAGGCTACCCAAGCACAACTCATCCAATCTGAAAAAATGGCATCGCTTGGTGAGCTTACTGCCGGCATTGCACACGAGATACAAAATCCCTTGAATTTTGTAAATAACTTTTCAGAAGTAAATTCAGAACTGATCGCAGAAATGAACTCGGAAATTGACAAGGGTAATATTACTGATGTTAAAGCGCTTGCAAAAGACATTGAAGAAAACGAACAAAAAATAACCTTTCATGGCAAGCGTGCCGATGCCATAGTCAAAAGTATGCTGCAGCACTCAAGAGCAAGTGGTTCCAAAAAAGAACCTACAGACATCAATGCTCTTGCAGATGAATATTTAAGATTGAGCTATCATGGCCTGCGTGCAAAAGATAAATCTTTTAACGCTACTATGGAAACTCATTTTGATGAAACAATTGGCAATATAAATATCGTACCCCAGGATATTGGAAGAGTATTGCTCAATCTTTTCACGAATGCATTTTATTCCGTAACCGAAAAGAAGAAAAGCGGGGATGAAGGTTATGAGCCAACAGTTATATTAACTACAAAAAAAATTCATACTTCAACAGGCGGGCAAGCGGTAGAGATCAGCGTAAAAGACAATGGCATGGGCATCCACCAAAAAGTGCTTGATAAGATTTACCAGCCTTTCTTCAGTACCAAACCAACAGGTCAGGGTACAGGACTCGGTCTATCTATGAGCTATGATATCATCAAAGCACATAGTGGTGAATTAAGAGTAGAAACCAAAGAAGAAGTAGGAGCAGAATTTATCATAAACCTTCCTGCAATCATAAACAACAATACATAATTAAAATTTACTGCAATGAAAATACTGGTAGTGGATGATGAAAAAGATATTCAAACTTTGTTTTTGCAACGTTTTAGAAAAGAGCTTCGGGAAAATAAGGTTGACTTTGCTTTTGCTTTTTCCGGTGAACAGGCGTTGCAATATCTTAAGGAGCACGTTCACGAAGCAGTGCTTATTCTTTCAGATATAAACATGCCCGGCATGAGTGGCATCGATCTGCTGAAACATATAAAACAAAAATTTGAACAGCCCCCTCCCGTAGTGATGATGATTACCGCATATGGTGATGAACAAAATTACAACTCAGCCATGCAGCTGGGAGCAGACGATTTTTTAACCAAGCCACTGGACTTTGACCAGTTAAAACAAAAATTAAAATTAAAATGACAGCAAAAATACTGGTGGTGGATGATGAGGCTGACCTGGAAATGCTGATCAAACAAAAATTCCGCAGGCAGATCCGTGAACATACGTACGAGTTTTTATTTGCGCTCAATGGCAACGAAGCCCTGGAAAAAGTAGCACTAAACAATGACGTAGCCATCGTACTAAGTGATATCAATATGCCTGAAATGGATGGGTTAACCTTGCTGACCCGGCTTAATAAGGCAAATCCGATTTTGAAGACAGTGATGGTGTCGGCTTATGGTGATATGGAGAATATCCGTACCGCCATGAACCGTGGTGCATTCGATTTTTTACTTAAGCCAGTCAATTTTGAAGACCTTGAAGTGACTATTGAGAAAACGCTTCACCATGTGGCGCAGCTCAAAGAAACATTGCAGGCTATAAAAGAAAACAATATTCTCCGGATGTATGTCGATGAAACGGTGCTCAATTTTATGAACCGGCAGGAATTTGAAACATCATTATTGTTAAATGAAACAGTTGAAGTGAGTGTAGTTTTTATAGACATCTGCGGTTTTACAAACATCACCGAATCGCTCCCTGCAGATACAGTGGTGAAGATGCTCAATAAATATTTTGATGTAATGGTCAAAGAGATCATAGCCCAGGGGGGGCATGTTGATAAATTCATGGGCGATGCCATCATGGCTGTATTCAGGGGCGAATACCATGCAGACCGGGCTGTAGAGGCAGCACTTGCTGTGCGCAAAAGCATAGATGAAATGCCTGCACAAACTGAGAATAGTTCGTTTATGCCAAAAGTTACTATTGGAATTAATACCGGCGAGGTGATCTCCGGCAACATTGGATCAGCCAGCCTGCGAAGGTTAGATTATACCATTATCGGTGATGCAGTCAACATTGCACAACGGCTGCAGGCAGAGGCCAAAGCGGGGCAAATCTTCATAAGCGAAAACTGTTACGAGCGGATCAAAGAATCTTTTTATTGCCAGCAGGTGGGTGAAAAACATTTTAAAAATAAAGCTGCGCCTGCTCTGATCTATGAAGTGCTTAATTGATAATACAAGTGAGCCAGGGTGTTTTTAAGCAAAAATCAATAACATTAAGTTATGTCTCAATCCCGTCAACTTGCAGCTATTATGTTTACCGATATTGTTGGCTATACTGCATTAATGGGTGACGATGAGTACAAGGCCTTTGAAATACTCAGGAAAAATCGGGAACTACAAAAACCCGTTATTGAAAGGCATGGGGGCAAATGTGTCAAAGAGTTAGGCGATGGTATTTTGGCATGCTTCACTACTGCAACAGATGCTGTGAAAGCAGCAATTGAAATTCAAGAAGCAGCTAATACCTCGAAAGCGTTTGAATTACGCATTGGTATTCATTTGGGCGAGGTGGTGTTTCAAAATAATGATGTGTTTGGAGATGGAGTAAACATTTCTTCAAGACTACAGGCTGTTGCACCCATCGGCGGCATTTGGATATCAGAATCAGTTTACAAAAATGTTTCCAACAAAAAGGAGATTAAAACAAAATTTGTTCGTGAAGAGATTCTTAAAAATGTAAAAGAACCAATTCGTATTTATGAAGTGATTACAGATTATGAAACTGAAATTAAAAGTTTAACCCCTGAAAAAAATGCAATAAAAAAAAACTCGGAAAAAAGTATTGCTGTATTGCCGTTTATAAATATGAGCAATGATCCTGAACAGGAATATTTCAGTGATGGCATGGGTGAAGAACTGATTTCAAATCTTTCAAGATTAAAAGATGTGAGAGTAGTTTCCAGAACAACATCCATGCAATACAAAGGAACAAAAAAGGATATCAAAACAATTGGAAGAGAGCTATCTATAGG
>MWVX01000676.1_pt1 | contig 11123 bp, 10 predicted proteins | sample 1047311 | NCBI WGS metagenome assembly MWVX01 (sample SAMN06349984, study PRJNA376086) | soil metagenome | isolation source: MtG-4 sample Antarctic (ecotone) soil | place: Antarctica | collected 2015-01-13
CATGTTGAAAGACCTTGCTTACTTAAAAGGTTTTTTAGTTTCTGTAGATAAGAAATTAAGCAATGAGCGTTTTGTTCAAAATGCAAAACCCGAAGTGGTAGATATTGAACGCAGAAAAAAGAATGATGCGGAAGAAAAAATAAAGGCTATTGAAGAAAGCCTGGCAGGGTTGAAATAATAAAAATAGTTTGTGGTGGCATGAATATCCTTCAGCAATTTTCATTTTTGGACACAGGTAAAATTTACTCCTAACATTTTAATAAGGGCAATTTTTTTGGATTTTTGCCCTCGTTAGAAAAAGGGGGTAATATTTGCTCTCGTTAAATAATCAAATGAAATACAATCCGTTTAAACTTATAATGACTTACCAGACTTACCTCCTAAAGATAAATTGAGCATTCACCTTGGCCTCGTGAACGCTTCATCATTCATCCACAGGCATTGCCGGGGTTTCTAAAATTAATTGCAAAAACTGTAAATCAAGCCAGCGATTAAATTTATAGCCGACCTGTTTAAAACAGGCCACTTCTTCAAATCCAAATCTTTTATGTAATTGCAAACTTGCTATATTAGTTGCATCAATTCCTGCGATTATTGTATGCATATTCATTTTTATTGCAGCCTTAATTAAAGGTGGCATTAATAATTTACCAACTCCTTTACCTCTGTTATCTGATGCTACGTAAATCGAATTTTCCACGGAATATTTATATGCCTGCCAATTTCTAAATGCTCCTAACGTACTGAACCCGGCAATGCGATCATTATCTTCTGCCACAAACACCGGAAAGCCTTGTTGTTGCTTTGTTTCAAACCACTCTTTACGCATTTGCAAGCTATGTGGCTGATATTGATATACGGCAGTAGTATTTAAAATAATGTCATTATAAATAGCTAGCAACTGCTCTAAATCATTTTCATTTGCTGAGCGTATCTGCATACTTGCACTTTTAAAATGTTGAGATCGCGGCTCGCCTTTTCCTGTAATAACTGATTGTGCATGTGCTGAATAGAATTACCCAATGTACAAGTGTGCGACGCAAGGGACGCTCAATAGAAGTTTCAAAGCTGGCTACATAATTTCTAACACTCACTTAAGCTTAATGGAATGTTGATGGCTAAACCACCTTCGGCGGTTTCCTTGTATTTGCTATTCATGTCCTTCGCCGTTTCCCACATAGTTTCTACTACAGCATCTAAACTAACTTTGGCAAAATCGGGTGTGCTTTGCAAAGCTAATTGCGATGCGGTGATTGCCTTGATAGCGCCCATGGTATTGCGTTCAATGCAAGGCACCTGCACTAAGCCGCCAATGGGATCGCAGGTCATTCCTAAATGATGTTCCATTGCAATTTCGGCAGCCATCATTGCCTGCCGCTGGCTACCACCTAATGCTTCTGTCAATGCCGCCGCCGCCATTGCTGATGAAACTCCGATCTCTGCCTGGCAACCACCCATGGCGGCAGAAATAGTGGCGCCCTTTTTAAAAATGCTGCCAATTTCTGAGGCGGTTAGTATGAATTGAATAATTTTTTCTTCCGTTATGTTTGGAAAAAACATAAGATAATATTGTAGTACAGCAGGTATCACGCCGGCTGCTCCATTAGTAGGCGCCGTAACAACACGACTGAATGAGGCATTTTCTTCATTGACAGCTAATGCAAAACAACTAACCCAATCTAAAATATATTGAAAATGATGGCCGCCGGAACGAATGGCTTCCGTCCATTCATCATGTGTGTTGTACGTTTTATCTTTTAATAATCTTTTGTTTAATTCTGCGGCACGGCGTTTTACATTCAATCCGCCAGGCAACGTTCCGGACGTATGGCACCCCCGATAGGTGCATTCTTTCATCACTTGCCAGATCTTTAAAACGCCTTCTTTCGTTTCTTTTTCAGTTCGCCAGATGCTTTCGTTTTCCAATACTACTTCGTGAATAGTAAGACCGGTTTTACGGCACCAATGCAAAAGTTCTGCTGCATTGTTGATGGGAAAAGGAAGGCTATCTTGTTTTTGTGATTGTGTTTCACCTTCTTTGACTACAAATCCTCCACCAATGGAATAATAAGTTTCTGCTATTGATTCGCCATTACTAAGTGAAGCTAAAAATGTTAATGCGTTGGGATGAAAAGGCAATGATTCAGACATGAGAAATGCTATATCCGCTGTTGGATTAAATTGGACTTCGTGCTTTCCATCTAAAATTATTTTATTGAGGTTGGCCATCTCTGCAATCTTTGTTTCAATTTTTTCTACATCAAATGTTACAGGGTCATCACCGCATAATCCCAATTGTACCGCCACATCCGTACCATGTCCTATACCTGTTTTAGCTAATGAGCCATAGAGTAAAACTTTTACTTCATTCACCTGTTGCAAAATATTGCGATCTGTAAGTGTTTTAATAAATCGCAAGGCAGCACGCCAGGGGCCGAGTGTATGTGAACTGGAAGGACCAATGCCAATTTTAAAAATATCAAATACAGAAATTGCTTCGTGTGCCAATCAAATGGGTTTTGACAAATTTACATTGTTTATAATAGTGCTGTGGAAAGAGGATTTGCAGCATTTTATTTAAAGCGATTGTTTATAAAACAGACTGCAGGTCAATTTCAAAAATCAAGATTGCATTTGGAGGAATGCTGCCTCTACCGGAACTACCGTATGCTAAGGTTGGCGGTACATATAAAAAAATCTTACCACCTTCTTTTATTAACGGCACTCCTTTTTTCCAACCTTCTATAACGCCATCTAAAGGAAAATTTGCAGGTGTCGTTGTTGTTTGATCAAAAACGTTTCCATTTGTTAAACGGCCGGTATAGAAAGCAGAAACCCTGCTGCAAATGTTAGGTGTTTTTCCTGTACCAGGTGTGGCGACACGATAAAACAGGCCACTGCAATGCTGTGTAGCATTTGTAATACCACTGGTATTTAAATAAGTCTGCACATCTTGTATTTCATTAACAGGTGCTTTTAAGGCACATTCATCATAGGTGCAAGGATTTACGGTTGCCTCATTTTTCAGGCAGCCCGAAAGCAGAAAAAACAAAGTTATTATTGAAAGGATGTTTCTTATCATAAGAAAGATTTGTTATTAGACTCATTTTGATTCATTGTAGCTGCATTGTTTGCACCGTTTTTGCTTATTAATTCCTGGTATCGTTGCTCATGCTGCTCCCATTTATAACGCATGGAAAAAAGAGTCATAAAAACTACAATGGCTACTGCCGCAATTAGCACCACCAATATGAGCGATGAATTGCTTTTTAATGTAGCTGTAGCTTGTTTATGCCAGCCCGTTGCAATATTCAGAAATAGTGCCACAATGATAATAACCCCCAACGGCAGCCCGATAGTAAACTGTTTTAACGAGCGTTTTTTCCTTACCCGTTGAACTCTCCAATATTCTATAAAATTCACTTCTTCGGATGTAAGCATAAAAAATAAATCCCGTAAAAAAACGGGATGAGAGGTACCAAACAGATTCGAACTGTTGTAGCAGCTTTTGCAGAGCTGAGCCTAGCCCCTCGGCCATGGTACCTTTTTCGCTATAAGCGCTTTTTGAACAGGTGCGAAAATAGGATATTTTTACTAAGTGTATAAACAGTTGAACAAGTAAAAGAATATCGAACAAGCAACAAGGAATATTGAATGATGAAGTAAGAAAATTTACAAGAAGAAAGATTTGTGAACAGACAAACTGTAAACTGTAAACTTCTAAACTTGCGAACTCGTGAACTTGTGAACTCATAAACTTTATATAAAAACCTACAGACTGCATGCAGAGAATTGCTGAATCTGAATTGATCATCAACAGCCGCGGAGCTATCTATCACTTAGATTTACGACCGGAGGAAATGGCCACTACCATCATTACTGTTGGCGATCCAGACAGGGTGAAAGAAGTAAGTAAATATTTTGATACAATAGAAGTTAAGCAACAATATCGTGAGTTTGTTTCTCATACCGGAATTATCGGGCAAAAAAGGTTAACCGTTGTGTCAACCGGTATTGGCACTGATAATATAGATATTGTACTGAACGAACTGGATGCATTAATTAATATTGACTTTTCAACCAGGCGTATAAAAGAACAGCTTACATCGCTAAACATTATCCGCATTGGAACTTCTGGCTCCTTACAATCTTCAATACCTGTAGATACATTTGTAAGTTCCACACATGGATTAGGCCTTGACAATTTATTAAATTTTTACCGTTTGGACCATAATGATGAAGAGAATCAATTGTTACATGCTTTTGCCATTCATAATCATTTGCAAAATCATTTATCCCAATCTTACATCAGTGGTGCGGCCACTTCTCTGCTAAAACATTTTGTTACAAATTTCCACCAGGGAATTACTGTAACCTGTCCCGGTTTTTATGGGCCACAGGGAAGAATACTTAGGCTTGGAATAAAAAGTCCGGAGTTAATTAACCGGCTTACGGAGTTTAGTTTTGGGTCATATAAAATCGCCAACTTTGAAATGGAAACTGCCGGGATCTACGGATTAGGAAAATTGCTTGGGCATCATTGCATTTCTTTGAGCGCCATTGTAGCTAACCGGCTGCACAAAGAATTTTCCAAAGATGGAAATGCTTTAGTGGACAAATTGATTAAACAAACATTAGAAACAATCATTTTATTACCATAGTTATGAAAGTATCTTTTTACAAATACCAGGGCACAGGCAATGATTTTGTAGTGATGGATAACCGGGCAGGAACCTATGACTTATTAACAGTAATGCAGGTTAGAAGAATTTGTGACCGCCGTTTTGGTGTAGGCGGAGATGGCCTCCTGCTTTTGAACAAACACGGCGCTTCTGATTTCGAAATGAAATATTATAATGCAAATGGAAGGGAAGGTTCTTTATGTGGAAATGGCGGCAGATGCATGGTGAAGTTTGCCAGGGACCTTGGCATTTATAGAAGCAATTATAAATTTAGCGCTGTTGATGGGATACACGAAGGAAGTATAGATGACCACGGTATGGTGAGCTTAAAAATGAATGATGTGGACGAAGTAATACCACATGGAAATGATTTTGTTTTAAATACCGGTTCGCCACATTATGTACACCGGGCACTGGATGTAATGCATCTTGATGTGTGCAAAAGAGGTCGTGAAATACGTTACCGGCAGGAATTTGCAAAAGAGGGTATCAACGTAAATTTTGTTGAGCAATTAGATGAGCCTGATAAAATATTGGTGCGAACGTATGAGCGGGGTGTTGAGGATGAAACTTTCTCCTGCGGTACAGGAGTGGTCGCTGCTGCTATAGTTACCTATCACAATGATAACGGTTTTAACCGTGTGGATGTAAAAACAAAGGGAGGAAAACTAAGTGTGGAATTCGACAAAACAGGAAATTTTTTTAAAAATATTTGGTTAAACGGTACAGTAGAAAAAGTTTTTGAAGGAAGTATTGAGTTGGTTTGAGTATAGTGGTAAGAGATAAATTTTAAGTTGTAATATGCCGGGCCGATTTTACTTCTCGCTTATAACGTATAACTTACAGCTAATATCTTAGAAACTATCCTTCTTAAACCCAATTCCACCTATGATACAATTTTTCAAAAATATAGACCATAAAACGGTACAGGTTGATATAGCCGATACCAGCACCTGGGTTAATGTGCTGCCACCATTAAAGCAAGAAGAATTTACGCAGCTATCAAAACAATTAGAGATACCCATTGATTTTTTATCTGATTCGGTTGATATAGACGAACGTACCCGTTTTGAAGAAGAAAATAATGTACGCCTAATCGTTATAAAAACACCAACAGAAAACAATTCTTTCAACGAGAGTGATGCCTACTACATCACCATTCCTATTTCAATCATTCTTACCACTACACATATTGTTACTGTAAATTCTTTTGAAAACACAGCTATAAAAAAATTCCTTAACTCTTTTCAAAACCGCCATCATGATAAAAAAAATATGATGGTGCTAAAAGTATTTGAGAAAGTAGTTAAGAATTTTATGGACCATCTTAAAGAAATAAACCAGCGCAGAAATGTGTTTGAAAAACAATTGTATGACTCTAGCCGTAATGAACATTTATTCCAGCTAATGCGCATACAAAAAAGCCTGGTTTATTTTGTAACAGCGCTTCGCTCCAACGAATTGCTTTTTATAAAACTAGAACGAACCAATTTTTTAGGATTAGACGAAAAAGAAAAAGAATTTTTAAATGATTTAATAGTAGATAATGCGCAGGCACTGGAAATGGCCAACATCTACACTAACATTTTAAGCAGTACGCTTGATGCTTTTGCCAGCATTATAGCCAACAATCAAAACCAGGTGTTGAAACGGTTGGCAGTTATCACGATTGCACTTACTTTTCCTGTATTGATAGCAAGCTTGTTTGGCATGAACGTACCAAGTGGATTTGAAAATTCTCCGTATGCTTTTTACATAGTAGCTATTATTTCACTCACCATTTCTTTGGTGGTTGGTTGGTTTTTCCTGCGTAAAAAAATCTTTTAAATGTTCCGTTTCAACATACGTGTGTATGGCATTTTAATTAATGATCAGAGGCAGGTATTAGTGAGTGATGAATTGATCAGGGGAAAGTTCTATACCAAATTTCCCGGTGGGGGCCTTGAATATGGTGAAGGAACAAAAGATTGTTTAATAAGAGAATTTTTGGAAGAAATGAATCTGAAAGTTGAAGTAGCTGAACATTTATATACTACGGATCATTTTCAGCAATCAGCTTTTCATCCCGATCACCAGATCATTTCTATTTATTACAAAGTAAGTGCATTGGAAAATATTAATGTACGAATAAGCGAAACCCCTTTTGATTTTGATGAAGCCCAGATGAATATTTATAAAGAAACAAATGAAACGGAAAGTTTTCGTTTTATTAATTGGGAAGATCTTTTTGAAGAAAGCGTAACACTGCCAATTGATAAAATAGTGGTGGGGATAATAAAGGATAGATTCTAATAGTGAACTTATAATATAAGAAAAAGCAAATGAATTCTAATTCAATATCTTCCACACTCGTTAAGATTACTACTGATACTTTTAGGAATGAACACTAGTGAAAGAAAAGCTATTATTATTTAGGCGTCTAAAAAATGAACTTCAACATCATCAACCGGGACTTCAGTGATTCTTTGGTACAGACAATAAAGTATTTAAAAAATACCGGATATTTGTAGTAGCTACTTACCGCTAATTACCTCATACCAGAACTAAAAGTTATTTATGATTTCCTGTATTTTTAAAAAAACAATAATTCTTTCTCTTGTTTTTTTTATTTTCTATAACATTCATGCTCAAAATTTTATAACCGGCAAAATAATTAATCCCGACTCAAAGCCTATTGCTAATGTAAATATTTTATTGCTTAACCCTATTGACTCCAGTCTTATTAAAGGAGATATAACTAACAGCACAGGGCAATTTTCTTTTCAAAATATTGCTGATGGAAAGTACTTATTAAGCTGCAGCTTTATTGGATTTGAAACCAGGCATTTAACCGGAATAGACCTACCTGCAAAAGCTGCTTTACTGGATGTTGGAACAATTGCTTTAAAAACAGAAACGGTTAATCTAAATACTGTAACGGTAGTGGGTAAAAAACCCATGTTTGAACAAAGGATTGATCGAATGATAGTGAATGTTAAGAACAGCATTACAAGCGCAGGCAGTACCGTCCTTGACGTACTTCAAAAATCTCCGGGAGTTATAGTAAATAAACAAGGAGGTACAATTTCTATGAATGGTAAAAATGGTGTGAACATTATGATCAATGGAAAGCTTAATTACATGCCAGCTGATGCAGTGGTACAAATGCTTAATGGAATGAATGCTAATAATGTGGAAAGAATTGAATTGATTACTACGCCTCCAGCCAAATTTGATGCTTCCGGTAATGCCGGTTATATCAATATCGTTTTGATAAACAATCCGGATATTGGGTTCAATGGGTCTTATGCTATAACGCTTGCAGCATTTAAGGGAACAGCCCCTGCAGCAAATTTTGATTTTAATTATCGCAGCAAAAAAGCAAACCTGTATGGTTCTTATTCATTTCTGCGCCAGGAAAAAATCTTTACACGAATTATCGAGCAACACAGAAAAGTACTATACCAGGGAAAAACTACTGAAACTTTTACCCAAAGTAACAGGGATCCGGTGCAGCTTAACCATAATATAAGGCTTGGGTACGATTATCAATTAGGAAAAAAAACTACCCTTGGATTACTTACTTCTGCCTACACTACTAAATGGACAATGGATGCCAATAATAGCACCACCGTCTATGTAAATAATACACTTGATACCAGTATTGCAGTGAACAATGATGAAATAAATCACTGGAAAAACTGGATGGGTAATGTCAACCTTCAACATAATATAAAAAGCGGTGAAGAAATTACACTTAATGCTGACTATTTATACTATGATGACAATAACCCAAATAATTATTTGAATCAGTACTACAATGATAACAACCAGTTATTACTTTCTGAAAATATGAGGAGCAGAAAAAAAACAATAATAAAAATATTTCCTGTTCAAATTGACTACAAGAAAAGGATAAGTTCAAAAACAAACCTGGAAACGGGAGTTAAAAGAGTTACTTCTAAATTTTCAAATGATGTAAGTGTCCAAAGATTACTTCAAAGCAATTGGAAATCTGACAGCAGCCTCACCGCCTTGTATTCTTTAAAGGAAAATATTAATGCTGTTTATGCGTCTATAGATATTGCTGCCACCGAAAAAACAGGCATCAAAGCTGGTTTAAGGTATGAATACATAACGTCTAACTTAGGTACAAAACAAACAAAAAATATAGTTGACCGTAAATACGGAAAACTTTTCCCTACATTCTATGTTTCACATAAATTGAATGACGCCAATAGTGTCAACTTTAGTTATAACCGCCGCATTAACCGGCCTGCATTTACAGACCTCGCGCCTTTTACCATTTTTCTTGACCCTTATACCTACATAACAGGGAATTCAGCCTTACAGCCATCTATAGCAGATGCTGTAAAAATTGATTACCTGCTAAAGAGGTTGGTTTTTTCTTTAAGCTATACTTATGAATCTAATACTATTGGAGATTTTCAAACAGAGGTTGATGTGTCAAGTAACAAACAATATGTTACTGCAAAAAATCTTAAAAGCACCCAAAGTATCAGTGCATCTTTTTCGTTACCCTGGGCGATTACTAAATGGTGGTTCTCACAATTAAATTTAAATAATTCATGGCAAAAAATAGATGCTGACTATCAACAAAAGCCATTAAGCATATCAAATTTTAATTACAATATATCAGGATTTCAGAGTTTTACACTGCCTAAAAATTTCGGTATTGAATTATCAGGCTTTTACCAATCTAATGGTCTATTTGGTGCCTCACTTAGCAAGGCTTTTGGACAGCTGAATGCGGGAATACAAAAAAAGTTCATCAAAAATAATAGCAGTCTAAAATTGGGAGTTGATGATATTTTTTCAACTATGAATTTGAGATCAACCTTTAATTTACCAGAGGAAAATTTTTATACAGACTTCCGGATCCAGATAAGTCAAAGGATATTTAAACTTACTTACACAAAAAGCTTTGGTAACAAAGCGCTTAAAGTTAAAAGGACACGAATAACTGCATCAGAAGAAGAAAGACTGAGAGTGAAATAAATCAAATTTATTTTATGTTATCGTCATGCTTAAAACAATAAGTAAAATTGTTTTCGATTTTGAGAAAGACCAGATGAACATATATTAAGAGAAAAATGAAACGGAAAGCTAATAAATTGAATTTTCAATACAACTCAAATGAAGAGGAAAATGTTATAACTTTTTTGAAAGCTTCTTATAACGGACAAAATAAATAGCCGCTAACATGTGAAGCATTGTCAAAAGCTCTGCAAGTTTGAAATCTATTGAGCTGACGGAAGTGATTAAACATTTGTAATTCTATTTAGAGATAGTGCTAATATTCCCAGCCTTGGCAATATATGAACGTTAGCTAATCATCTCATCGCCGCTTGTTTCATTTCATCTGCAAGCTCCTGCCCCAGGTATCTGTCAATCCAATTATGCGCCAGGTAAATTACAGGTGTTAAAATTATGGCAACACAAAATTTATAGAAGTAGTTTACCAGCCCCACTGCAATAAATAAACTAAAGGGCCATTCAAAGTCGCCCTCGGAACTATTTATCCTGCTACCAATATAAAAAGCAATAAACAAAACAACAAAACTATCAATGAATTGAGAAACCAGCGTAGAGCCAGTTGCCCGCAGCCATATCCTCTTTTCCCCGGTATGTTTTTTAATTTTATGAAAAACAAATACATCAATCAACTGGCTTAAGATAAAAGCCACTAAGGAACCAAGAATAATATTACTCCCTTGCCCCAGTATGCTTTCATATGCTATTTCCATATTTGGTACACCACTACCCTGCTTACTAGTAACAAAAAAATCTGCCGGCACTAACCGCATAGCGCCATAAAAAATAAGAAAGGCAAATATGATCAAGCCTGCTGTTAAAAAAGACAAAAAGCGAACACCTCGTTTACCATAATACTCATTTATAATATCTGTCATAACAAATATAACAGGCCATAATAAAACACCGGCAGTAAGATTAAGAGAAAGCAAATTGCCGAATACATTCATATCAAGTGGCGTAAGCCCCAACGTTTTTTCCAGCGAAAAGATCTTTACGCCAATGATCTCCGCTATTAAGGCATTGGCTATAAAAAAACCACCGAGAATTATAAATAACCTGGTGGGCTTGTGGTTAATAATGGAATGTATCATTTAACAATAAAAGGTATTGCAATTGTAGTAAAAGAAAAATGAAATTAGCCAATACAAGCCATTTGGGAAGCTTTTGTAAAAGCGGCTTTCGGCGTATCAACATAAATAAGTAAAATATGTTTACCAAAGGATTTACCACTATCGCAAATACGTAACCGATAATAATAATGGATGATATCACTGCACCATTTCCTCCCAAATTTCTCCATTGCAATAATACAGTTAAAAGAAAGAAAAGGTTGCAAATGAAAGCGATGCGGGACAAAAATAATAGCCAGCGCATGAACGATTTTACTGTAAAATAGCATTATTT
>MWVX01000677.1_pt1 | contig 11121 bp, 11 predicted proteins | sample 1047311 | NCBI WGS metagenome assembly MWVX01 (sample SAMN06349984, study PRJNA376086) | soil metagenome | isolation source: MtG-4 sample Antarctic (ecotone) soil | place: Antarctica | collected 2015-01-13
CTGTTCACCTATGATGAGCAAGTTCTTAGAAAAATACTTTTACTACCCTTATATTTTAATATTCCCTTTTTGTAAACCGGAAATTATAAACAAAAGGCGCTACTATCAATCCCCGTGAAATAGGTGTGGACACAGGTTTCTGAACTTTGATGATAACGGTGTTTTTATTTATCAGTTGCAAACTAACAGATGCACGGATGGAAGTATTTGAGCCGGCATTCAATATAGTATCCCCGGCATTCCCTACGCCAGGTTGAGCTTCTTTTAAAGTTTTATACGTTTGCGTTCCGAAAGCTACATCGTTCTCAGTAATGGTCATTTTATTTTGTAATACACACGAAGCGCAGCTGGCAAATCCATTGAATACACTAAAAAATGCGGTATCATTGTTTTGAAAGAAATAAAATTGAAAACTGCTCAGAATTCTCACTCTTTTATCATCTATTTCTTCAATGTTCAGATAACCACTGTACGATTTTGGAATTGGCTCAACCCCGGTTAACTGCCACTTACCAGCAAAAGTTTCGTGTAAGTTTACTATTTTATCAACTGGTTTTTTTATTCCGGTTTTATCACTGTTCCGTACCTGTACTTTTTTTTCCTTTACTTCTTCAATTTCCGGAGATACTTTTTTTGAATTTATTATTGCCTCCACCTTAACCGGATCCCGGTCAACTGTAACACTGTCGGTTGACCTTACTATTATATCCCCTGTTTTATTGGGTTCTTTTTTATTATTTATTAAAAAAATAGCCACAGCCGCAATAATTATCAGCAAGGCAATTAATACTAAACCAGAAGATTTTTTAAAAAAGGATTTAAAAGGCTTTTTCACTTCCCTTTCATTAACAGGCTGTACAAATTCAGCAGTACCATATCTTTTTAACTCGCGTAGTAAATTATCCAGGCCCGTATCATAACCGGTAGTAAAATCTATATGTTGTAATCTATTTATTCTGAACGGTGTTTTACTGTCCTTAAAAATAACCGGTATAACTATTTTTTTTTGTTCGAGTGCATAATAAACTTCGTCCAGTACATTGGTTGAGGTTACTGATTTTCTGATTCAACAAACAATAAACAATCACTTGTCTCCAGGGCTTTTTCAATTTCAATATCCCATTCCGATCCGGCCCTGATATCCTGCTGGTCTATCCAAACGTTAAAGCCCTCTTTTTTGAGGTCAACCGCAAGTCTTAATGCAAAATCTGAAGCATCAGCTCTTGAATAACTAAAGAAGATATTTTTAAAATTCATACGCAGATATAGCTAACTGAAATGTACAGTTAAAAAGTGAAAAACTAAAGTTCGTTTTTTTATGTCTTTGCAAATATTCCGAAAAGTAATGAAAATGGTAAGCGCTGTTGTTGTGTGTGTTTGTCAACAACTAAGGGCATGTATCTACTTACATTTAATAATATAATTTAGCAGTCAATAACTACTTACACATTTCATACGCTGATTTCTATGGTAATGACCTTAAATTCAGCAAAAGAGAAAGCTATTACGCTCTAATAACAACAATCAATTAAGCCCGGAACGCCGTTATCACAAAAAGAAATGAAGGCTCTTACTGATGATCATTTTTGATTGTGAAACACCTAACAGTACCCCAAACGGCAAACCTGCTTATTTGGAATTTAAGAAAGATGAATTAGATAAGATGTTTGGGAAGTAAATATCAAAACCGTTGCCGTATCCAGGTTAAAAATTTTTCTGTGTTCCTTCGTATAGGCGTTGCGCCATTAACGAAGTTGTTTGCAAGAATAGAAAATAACAAGATCTTATTTTTCTTTGTAATTAAAAACCCGCTCAAGGCTGAACTACTGCTTAAAGTGCCGGTTTTGGCATAAATAAAATTACTATCCTGCAGGTAAAAAGTTTTTAAGGTACCTGTGCCACCTGTTGGTAAAATTTTTTTTAGTCTTTCAAAACCAAATTCGTTTTTCAATTTATTTAAGATGTAAATAAAATCATTTGGTGTAAACATATTATAGTGACTCAGCCCGCTGCCATCTACCCACCTTGGCTTTTGAGGAATTTCTTTTAAGTCCAGGTTTAAAATGGTATCAACAAATTTTTCGTCATTCATATAACCCAGCTTAGCATTGGCAGCCATAAGTAAGAGTTGTTCAGCTAAAAAATTATCACTACGGTACATCATAATTTTATAGACAGAATCTGAAGGCTGAGAATAAAATGTAAAAAACTGCTTATTAATTTTAGAACTTGATTTAGCAACACTAACCTTTAAAGTATCTTCCAAAAGCTGGATGGCTGATTTAATTCCATTAGTTATAAATGGAACCTCTTGCTCTTTTTTCTCTTCCTCATCTGGTAATATATCAAAAATGTTATCAGTTAAATTTCTTTTTACAAAAATGCCTTTACCTGTTGTGTCAATGTTGTAGTTTATTTTCCAAGATACAGGAGGTTTTGAAATAACCGTATTGCCTTCTTTGCTGTTCTGTATGTTATTTCCTTGTATCTGTAGCCACTGTATGGTATTTCCATAAATTGGAAAAGAACTTCTTTCCGCCATGTAATCATCATTATAATCGTCCCACGACCAACCTGCACCAAGAGCAGTTTCTTTCCAGTTTGTATTAAGTATGACAACAGGCTTTTTTAAATCAATTAAATAATCGAAAAACCTTTGGTTTTTAAAATCCCGGTGTAAAAAAGTAGGATCACCAGTGGGTAAAATAAATAAGGTGTCATTGAATACAGTATATGTTGCGGCAGGCAAACTATCTCCTAAATATTTCATGGTCGTATACAGTGTAAATAGCTTTGTATTACTTGCAGGCACAAAGTATTTTTCTGCCTGGTGATTGTACCAAAACTTTTTTGCAGATGGTTCGAAAATACTAATACCTATATGTGCAGATAATAAATCACTATTGCTTAAAAAATCTTTTTTGACCTGTTTTGATATTTGTTTAGAAAACGTACATGAAGTAAGTAAGATGAATAAAGTAAAACTTTGTATTAGATTTATCACTTTGGGCAACAATACAAAAGCTTGCTTATTGCAACCTATATCTTTATGTTGAAACATTGCTTTTGTTAGAATAATTTTTCGATAATAAGTGGCTTTAACATTAACTCCTTTCCTGAGCCCTAAGCCAACGTTCAGGTATTTCATTACTACTGGCATTCAAATAATCTTTATGACTGCAGGCAATTATTTTTTCCCCGGGAAGCTGCATCCACCACCTGCCGGTTTTTTTACTTTGCAAAAACACGGTATCTATTTCAGTAAAGGCAGTGTGATACTCGTTAAAATTATTTCTGTCTTCCAAAGCTGCTTCTTGTTTGCTTCGGCTTTTACCATCAATAAAATACCAAAGCATTTGCGCAATTTGCTTTGCCGTTAATTCTTTTACATCACTTTCAGGCTTGTATCCATAAATACCAAAAGTATTTAAAGCCGGGCTCATGCCTGCATAGCGGCTAAGCATACACGCTTCTTCGCCTGTAAAACCATTAGGAGAACAGTTGCCTGCAGGGGCATCACTATTTTTAATAGCAGATATATCAAAGCTAAGCAGGTTAGTATTCCTTATAACAGGTTCCATTTCTTCTATATTCTCTTTTGCCATGCCCACGCGGTAGCAATCAAAGCGAAGCTTATCCATTGTTTCAAGCATTCGGGGATGAACAAAATAACTTTGAAATCCAATATGGTTATAATGTTTTACAAAGTTTGGTTCTGATGTAAGCATTTCCAACAAAAAATTTTCACTTCGTAAAGCGGATTCTCCTTTCAGATCAATTGTAGCATCAATAACGGTAGCTTCTATAATTTGATTCAGAAATTTGTATGCATGATATTGCGCTAAGGTAATATCATGTGAACCCCCGAGTACAATAATGGTTTTATTCAACTTCAGTAATTCAACCAATACCATTTTTACAGCAGCGTTAGTATCAGTAATAGTTGCACCGGTCTCAATATTCCCTATGTCTGCAATTTTAATATCATTGTGCCAGTAATGCAATGAGTAGAACTGGCTGCGGATAGCATCCGGCGCATGGCCTGCTGTATTAATTCCATCTCCTCTCTGCTCATTAATGCCTACTAATACTATATCTGCTGCAGTAACATCAGGCAACTGATCTTCATTTGCTTTAATGTGATTGGCTAACTGGGCATCATTATAACCCTCATCGCCATTAAAAGCGGCAATATTTACTGGCTCAAGGTATTCATGCAGATCATTCATTCTTAATCATTTTGCAGCAAACCTAAAGATAAATGAGAGATTACCGTTGCCCGTATTTAATTTATTTGTTGATCGTTTTCAAAGCATTAATCATTGTGGTAACTTATTTTTGCATACATGGAAGATTTAATAAAAAAGATAGAAGTATACAAAAAAGAGATTGATGAGTACGCTTTGAGGAATGGTAACTCTGCTGAATCTTTTCGTATTAAATATCTTGGCACAAAAGGCTTGATCAAAAACGTAATGTCGGAAATGAAGAATGTGCCTGCAGAAAACAAAAGAGCTATAGGCCAAAAAGTAAATGAGCTTAAATTATTTACAGAAAATAAATATGAAGAATTAAAATCAACTGCTAATCAACAACCAACGGTCTCCGATAAATTTATTGACCTTACATTGCCCGGCGATCCTTTACCTCTTGGAACCCGACATCCTATTAGCCTGGTTCGCAACAGGATCATTTCTATTTTTCAGCGCTTAGGATTTGCTGTTGCTGAAGGACCGGAAATAGAAGATGACTGGCATAATTTCACTGCATTGAACCTCCCGGAAGATCATCCGGCCAGAGATATGCAGGATACTTTTTATGTTTCTCCTTTTACATCAGGTGTGGCTGACTGGATGCTGCGTACACATACGAGCAGTGTGCAGGTTAGGGAAATGGAAAAAGGTAAATTGCCTGTTCGTATAATTTGCCCTGGGCGTGTTTATAGAAATGAGACCATAAGTGCGAGGGCGCATTGTTTTTTTCATCAGGTGGAAGGCTTATACATTGCTGAAGAAGTTTCATTTGCAGATCTTAAGCAAACCCTGTATTTTTTTGTGCATGAAATGTTTGCAGATAGTGTAAAGATTCGTTTTCGACCTTCTTATTTTCCGTTTACTGAGCCAAGTGCAGAAATGGATATTAGTTGTTTGATATGCCACGGAAAAGGTTGCAATGTTTGTAAGCAGACAGGATGGGTAGAAATTTTAGGTTGTGGTATGGCTCACCCTAAGCTATTAGAGAATTGCAATATTGATAGCGATAAATATTCGGGCTTTGCTTTTGGAATGGGCATAGAGAGAATCGCTATGCTTAAATACCAGATAAAAGACATCCGGCTCTTTAGTGAAAACGATCTAAGATTTTTAAAACAGTTTACCGGTGCGGTGTAATGTAAAATGCTTTTTATTAAATTTGAGTATGAAAGAAATTATTCTTGAAGTTGAGGAAAGGAAATACAGATTTTTTTTAGATCTCTTAAAGAATTTCGATTTTGTTTCTATAAAAAAAGATTCTTCCTCCAAAGATATTATTATGTCCGTTGCCAGAGGAATGCATCAAGCTAAATTGGCTTCCGAAGGAAAAATTAAGAGCCGTCCTGCCAAATCATTTTTAAATGAGCTTTGAAGTAAGAACTATCTCCGCTTTTGAAAAGGAGTTCAGGAAGTTGTCAAAAAAATACCCTTCGTTAAAATCAGATTTATTTAAGCTTATCAAACAATTAGAAGCTAATCCATTTATTGGAACTTTATTAGGAAAAGATTTTTATAAGATTCGTATAAGTATATCAAGCAAAGGAAAGGGAAAATCAGGTGGAGCAAGAGTTATAACCTGTGTAAAAGTTATTCAAACTATAGTCTATCTGGCTGCAATTTATAACAAATCAGAAAAATCAACTATTACAGATTCAGAATTAAAACTACTGGCAAATCAAATCGGATAATATAAATCATGATAAAAACCATTTGTATTTGCGGATCAGGAACAATGGGGAGTGGCATTGCACAGGTTTGTGCACAAAGCGGTTTCAACACAATTTTATTTGATGTTAATGAAATCATTTTAGAAAGATCAAAAGAGACCATAAAAAAAAATCTTCAATACTTAACTGATAAGCAAAAAATTTCTTCTGAAGAAAAAGAACAGATCTTTTTTCGAATTCAATTTACTAAGGATATTAAAAATTGCGTTGGCGATGTTATTATTGAAGCTATAGTTGAGATATTAGAAGCTAAGGTTAATTTGTTTAACCAGCTTGCAGCAGTAAATGATGCACACACTATTTTTGCTACTAACACCTCTTCGCTTTCCGTCACTGCAATTCAAAAAAATATAGTTAGTCCTGAAAGAGTTGTTGGGATGCATTTTTTTAATCCTGCGCCTGTGATGAAGTTGATAGAAGTAGTTAAAGGTGAGATGACAAATAATGGGATTGTAGAAACGATTTATGCGTTATGTAAACAAATAAGTAAACACCCGGTGATGTGCAAAGATGCTCCGGGATTTATTGTGAACCGTGTTGCACGTCATTATTATTTAGAAGCAATGAAGTTAGTTGAAGAAGAAATAGGGACTTTTGAAAATATAGATATTATTATGGAATCAATGGGTTTTAAAATGGGTCCTTTTAAATTAATGGATCTTATAGGGATGGATATAAATTTATCCGTATCACAAAGTATGTATGAAGCATTTAACAGCACAGAACGTTTTAAGCCATCGAAAATTCAAATTGAAAAAGTAAACCGCGGTGAACTTGGCAAAAAAACCGGGAAGGGATTTTATAATTACGACCCCAACCCTTAAAGGGGAGAAAACTATGTGTCACTTTAATAATAGAATGACAGAACAAGGCGAACCAATTATTCACTCACCTACAGAAGATAAGGGTGGTAGTCCGCACATTTTAGTTACCGGCGGTTCAGGTTTAGTGGGATCAGAACTGATTGCCCAATTACTGGCAGCAGGAAATAAGATAAGAGCTATATATAATAAAACTCCGCTTCCTGATTATAAAAGTAAAAATCTTACTTCGTTCAAATGTGATATTCTGGATACTTCACGATTAGAACATGCCATGGAAGGTATTACTAAAGTGTATCACTGTGCTGCAATAGTTTCACTCAGCTCAAAAAATAAAGATGAATTATTTACTGTTAATATAGATGGTACAACTAATATAGTAAATGCGGCTATTGATGCCGGAGTAAAAAAATTGCTGTATGTAAGTTCAGTTGCTGCATTAGGCAGGTTAAGAGAAGGACACCATGTTACAGAAGAAATGTATTGGACTGAAGACACTAATAATAGTAATTATGGCAAATCTAAATTTCTTGCGGAAATGGAAGTATGGAGGGGAATAGGAGAAGGGCTGGAGGCAGTAATAGTGAACCCATCTTTAATTTTAGGCGGCACCAACTGGAATAAAGGCTCAATGGAAATATTTAAAACTGCTTTTGAAGAATTTCCGTGGTATACTGAAGGCATAAGTGGATTTGTAGATGTTAGAGATGTGGCAAAAGCTATGATCTTATTAATGGATAGTGAAATAACAAATCAGCGTTTTATATTGAATGCAGAAAATATTCCTTACAAAGATGTTTTTAGTGAAATTGCCAGGAGCTTTGGAAAAAAACCACCTCATAAAAAAGTAACCACTTTTTTGGCTGAATTAGTCTGGAGACTGGAGGCTTTAAAAACAAAGTTTACAGGAAGAGAACATTTGCTTAATAAAGAAACAGCACGCACTGCACAGGTTAAAGTCTATTTTGATAATACAAAAATTAAAAAAAGCTTACCCGGCTTTTCTTTCCGGCCAATATCGCAAACAATTAACGATACCTGTGCAACGTTAAAGCAATTAAACCATCTATAATAATTCCATACCATTTGAAATTGTTTATTATGAAGCTACCCGTATTTTTATTATTTATTTTTTCCTTCCTTGCATCATTTTCACAAGTCTCACATTACAATATTTCAGGTAAGGTGATTGACAAAAATTCAAAGGCACCATTACAAGGCGCATCAGTCTTTGCACAAAACACCACATTCGGGGTTGCTACAGATGCAAATGGAAATTTTAAATTAAAATTGCCTAATGGTGGATATGAAATGGTAATAACATTTACAGGTTATGAAACTGAAAACATACGGATAAGCACTGCAACCGCGGATGATAATAATTTGCTAATTGAAGTAAGCCCTAAAGAAAGATCAATGGAAGAAGTTTCTGTGGTAGCGACCAATGAGGTAAAAGATGGCTGGCAGAAATATGGATCATTCTTTACTGAAAATTTTATTGGTAAAACCGAATTAAGCAAACAATGTATTATTAAAAACCCTGAAGTATTAAAATTCTATTTTAGTAAAAAAAGAAACCGCTTAAAAGTTATGACTAACGAACCATTGATTGTAATAAATGATGCATTAGGTTACCAGGTAAAATTTGCAATAGATTCTTTTACCTATGAGTACGCTAATAATGTTAACCAGTTTGTAGGTTACCCTTTGTTTGAAGAAATGCAGGGTACAACTGAAAAGCAAATAGTATGGCAACAAAACCGGCTGAAAGCTTACAATGGGTCGCAATTGCATTTTATGAGAAGCCTGTTCAACAAAAGTTTATCTGATGAAGGATTTGAAGTGCAGTTCCTCGTAAAAAATAATGAGGATCAAATTTCCATTCCTTTAAAAGATCTTTATGGCGCTTTAAATTATTCAAAAGATGATAGCACCAACACAGTTGAGTTTAAACCGAACCAGCCTGATATGGCTGTTATTTATAATAATGCAAAACCAGAACAGGCCTATTTTGAATCTGATCCAAAAGAAGAAAAAGATTTCCAGTTATCTACATTAATTATTGCTCCGGGAGAATCTATCGTAATAGAGGAAAATGGTTATTTCTTTGATCAGAAAGATATTACTACAAATGATTATTGGGGTTTTAAAAAAGTGGGTGATATGCTGCCCTATGATTATGTTCCGTAAACCCCCATCCCCAAAGGGGAGTAAAGAATTGTTGTCAATTGTCGTATTACTCTCAATAGTATTAAGCAAATAGTAAAATCAATTTCAAATTTTTTAGATACAAGCATATTTATACTAACAATTAAAGATGCTAACTGTTTTGGCCGGTTCCCTTTATTAGATGGGGGCGAACGAGATATTTATTCGCCTTTGACAGATGAAGGCATTATCTTCTTCCAAATTTCTGGAATACGTTTTATCCAGATCAGCTCTTTTTGTTTTTGTAAAGCAGGCATGGCTGGGGATCCAAAATAAACTTTACCCGGTTCAACATTTTCTCCTAAGCCGCTCTGCGCAAGTATCACTGCATTGTCGCCGATAGTAAGGGTTTTATTTATGCCGACCTGCCCCCAAATGGTAACTCCGTTTCCTATTACCGTATTTCCTGCAATGCCAACCTGCGCAGCGAGCAAACAATTATTGCCTATCACAACATCATGGCCAATATGTACCATGTTATCAAGCTTTGTGCCTGCGCCAATTTTTGTATCTGCGCTAACCCCCCTGTCAATAGTACACCCTGCTCCTATTTCCACATCATCATTAATTACTGCACGGCCGCAGCTTTCCATCTTTTTAAACCATACCTTCCTGTTTTTTTTTGTATTGAAATAAAAAGCATCGCTGCCTATTATAGTGCCTGAATGTATCACTACATTATTTCCAATAACACAATCATTGTAAATAGTTACATTAGGATGAATAATGCAATTTTTTCCAATGCAAACATTGTTGCCGGCAAAAACATTTGGCATAATAACGGTTCCTTCACCAATTGTTGCAGTATCACTTATCATTTTTAAAGAGGGTACAAATGGCCGAAAATGCTGAACAAGTTTTAGATACGCTTCAAAAGGTTCCTCTGTAACCAGCAAAGCTTTTTCATCGGGCACTTCAGTATTTTTATTTATAATAATAAAAGAAGCAACACTGTTTATGCACTTATTATAATACTTCGGATGATCCACAAAAACAATATCTCCGGCTTGTACATTATGTATTTCATTAATTCCCGTGACTTCTCCATTTTTATTGCCAACCAACTTAGCATTAATAAATGAAGCTATCCATTTAACAGGAACGGGTGCAGGAAATCGCATTACTTTTTTTTTGAAGCCAAAGGTAAAGTATGCTGACAATTTATATAAGGCCAAAAGTTTATGGAAATAGAAAAATGTAATAATCATTAAAGAAGAGAAAAGCAGCGATGAAAATATTTTAAAGTTCTAAAAAAAAAAATTCGTTGAAAAAAACGGAAAAATAATTAACCGTGAGGAAATAAAAAACAAACGAATAAAAAGAATTTTTTAAAACCATCATCACTAAAATTAAAAGTTGGCTGAAACATCAGTATCTACAGGCCTTCACAAACATTATTATTTTTATAAAGCAACACTGCATAACATTTTTTATTTTAGTATTGCTCATAACAAAGAAATAATATTCTTAAAAACCCTTTCCTTATCCACATGTAAAAATAAAATGTTGATAAAATAATTGATAAAATCTTTTATGTTAGAAAAAATTATTTTTATTATTGTGTAGGGAAATTTTTTCCCTATACTTACTAACCCATCCATATAAAAAGGCCCGGCAATAAAAAGCCGGGCTTTATTATTTTTATACCTGCTTTGCTATAATATTTTTAAAGATTTCCCTTGAAAAATTATTTCATTGTTTACAAGCCATTTAATGTTTTATCGCAATTTACTTCGCAGGAAGAAAAGAAAACATTAAAAGATTTATTTGATGTACCTGTTGATGTTTACCCCGTTGGCCGGTTAGATTATGATAGTGAAGGTTTGCTTATATTAACTAATGATAAATTGCTAAATCAACGGCTACTTAATCCTGCACTGTTACATGAAAGAGAATATTGGATACAGGTAGAAGGAAAAATTACTGATGAGGGTATCCATGCATTACAGGAAGGAATTGACATAAATATTGATGGTAAAGTATACCATACAAAAAAATGTAACGCAATAATATTTAATAAGCCTCCTGTTGTCACTGAAAGATGTCCTCCCATTCGTGTAAGAAAAAATATTCCTTTGAGTTGGATAAAACTTATTATAACCGAAGGAAAAA